>Ga0126305_10000441_pt1 | contig 17957 bp, 16 predicted proteins | sample Plot26_FD_92536 | JGI IMG/M metagenome (GOLD analysis project Ga0126305, IMG submission 92536) | Serpentine soil microbial communities from UC McLaughlin Reserve, CA, USA - Plot26 | ecosystem: Environmental > Terrestrial > Soil > Grasslands | place: USA: UC McLaughlin Reserve, Lake County... | reverse complement strand
TCATGCACGGCGCCGGCTTCACCGGATCAGGCGAGGATCACCTGGCTTCGATTGCGACCGTTGAAGTCTCACGCGACGGACGGATCCGCGTGCTCACCGCCAGCACCGAAATCGGGCAGGGAACGATCACCATCTTTTCCCAGATCGCGGCGGACGCACTGGGCGTCGACATCGACGACATCGACATCGTCCAGCCGGACACGTCGGTCGTGCCCGACAGCGGACCGACAGTCGCGTCACGAACGTGCATGGTGGTCGGCAAGCTGGTCGAGTTGGCGGCGCACGCGTTGCGGCGGACGCTGTCAGCGGTCGGACTGCCCGACGAAGGCTACTCGCGCGATGAGTTCCACCGCTGCTGCCGCATCCACGTGGAGCACAACGGATCGCTGAGCGCCTCGGCGCAGTACGCTCCTGACAAGGACGTGAAGTGGGACGACGAGAGATACGAAGGGGATGCATATGGCTCGTATGCCTGGGCCGCATACGTTGCCGAAGTATCGGTGGACCTCACCACCTTCGAGATTCGCGTCGATGACTTCGTCGCGGTACAGGAAATCGGCAAGGTCATCAATCCTGTTCTGGCCACTGGCCAGATCGAAGGTGGCGTTGCCCAGGCAATTGGATGGGCGCTCTCCGAGGATGTCGTCTGGCGCGAGGGCCGCATGGTCAACGCGCAGATGACCAACTACATCATGCCCACGTCAGTGGATTTGCCGCCGATCCGCGTGTTCTTCGAAGAAGTGCCCTATCCGAATGGACCGGCAGGCGCGAAGGGGATCGGAGAGTTGCCGATGGATGGTCCGGCGCCCGCGATCGCAAACGCGGTCGCCCACGCGACCGGACTCGACGTTCGACGGATCCCGCTGACGCCCGAGACGCTGACGGCGCTCGCGGAGGTGGCGGTTGGATAGCGCACGCGTCGATGTGCGGTGCACGGTCAACGGAGAGACCGTGACGCTGCAGGGCCATCCCATGTCGCGGCTGCTCGATGCGCTGCGTACGTCGCTGCATCTCACAGGCACCAAGGAAGGCTGCGGCGAAGGGGAGTGCGGCGCGTGTGGCGTCACGATCGACGGGCGCCTGGTGAACAGCTGTCTCGTGCCACTGATCCACGCGGGAGGCACAGCCATCGGAACGATCGAGGGTGTAGCTATCGGCGACCAGCTCGACGCCGTCCAGCAGGCATTCATCCAGTACGGCGGGGCACAATGCGGCATCTGCACCCCCGGCATGGTGCTAGCCGCCCGCGCGTTGCTGGAGCGAGTGCCCGACCCGACTCTGGAAGACGTCCGGCACGCGCTCGCGGGGAATCTCTGCCGCTGCACCGGGTACATGCGAATTTTCGAGGCAGTCCTCGCGGCCGTGAAGCAGCGTGGCCAGACCGGCGCCGGCGCATGAGGACGTGGTTGGCGGAATTCGAAATGGTTCGCGCGCGATCGCTGAGCGATGCGCTGCAGCGACTCGCCGATGAGCCTGGCCGCTGGACGCCGTTCGCGGGGGGAACCGACCTGATGGTGCTGCTCGAGTCTGGAAAACTCAAGAACAAACAGTACCTGGATCTCTGGTCGCTGGCGGAATTGCGCGGTATCAGCGAAGGCGCCGACGCAATTCGTATCGGCGCGCTCAGCACCTACACCGACCTGATCGAGAGTCCGGTGCTGCGTGCGGAGTTTCCGCTGGTCTGCGATGCCGCACGCGAGACCGGGGCGATCGCGATTCAGAACCGCGGAACCATCGGCGGAAACATCGCCAACGCCTCGCCTGCGGCGGATTTGCCACCGGCGCTGCTCGTCTACGACGCCGCGCTCGAGATCCGCTCGACTCGCGGACGGCGGATTGTTCCGTACACGGAGTTTCATCGCGGGTACAAGGTGATGGACCTCGCAGCCGACGAGCTCATTACCGCGATCACGCTTCCGCGGGGGCGGTCGGGTTGGAAGCAGTCATACCGCAAAGTCGGAACGCGTCGCGCCCAGGCGATTTCGAAAATCTGTTTCGCTGCGGCGGCGGATCTGCAGGGAGATGTCGTGCGAGACGCCAGAATCGCGCTCGGCAGCGTCGCGCCAACTGTCGTCCGCTGTAAGGCGACCGAAGAGAAACTGCGCGGCCAGCGGCTCACGGCGAGTGTGATCTCCGTCGCGAGAGTGCAGCTCGATCGGGAGATCGCGCCTATCGATGACATCCGGTCGAACGAACGCTACCGCCGAATGGTGGCAGCCAACCTGCTCGAACAGTTCCTGGTGGGAGGATCCCGTTGAACCTGGTCCGCGTCGGACTTGCATCCATTGTCACCGTCACCCTTCTGCACACGCCCACGTCCGCGGGCGCGCAGCCGCCGTCCCCGAACCAATCGGCCGAAGTCGAGCTGGCATTATCGAAGGTGGCTCCGAGTCTCGTCCGCATTCACGTGGTCACTGTGGATCAGCAGGACGGGCGCGAGATCAAGCGCGAGGCGTCAGGCAGCGGCACGATCATCACGCCCGAAGGGCACGTCGTCACCAACCATCACGTCGCCGGCAAGACGCGCAGCATCATCTGCACGCTGCCGACACGCGAGGAGGTTCCGGCCGAACTGGTGGGAACCGATCCGCTCGCAGACATCGCCGTGCTCAAGCTGAAGCCGTCGAAGCCGCGGACCTTTCCGGTAGCAAAGTTCGGAGACTCGTCAACGCTGAAGGTGGGCGAGCGCGTGTTGGCGCTGGGCAGCCCACTCGCGCTCTCGCAGTCGGTGACGATGGGGATCGTGAGCAACACCGAGATGATCATGCCGGGCATGTTCTGGCCGTTCAATCGGATGACGCTCGACGGCGAGGACGTCGGCTCGATCGTCCGATGGATCGGCCATGACGCCGCGATCTTTGGCGGCAACTCCGGTGGTCCGCTGGTGAACATGAAGGGAGAGATGGTCGGCGTGAACGAGATCAGTCTCGGTCTTGCGGGCGCCATCCCGGCCGACCTCGCCCTGGAGGTGGCGACGGCGCTGATGAAGGAAGGGCGCGTGCGCCGCGGCTGGATCGGACTCGAGGTGCAGCCATTGCTGAAGTCTGCCGGCACATCCCGTGGTGCGCTGGTGGGCGGCACCATCGAGGGATCTCCGGCGGCAAGGGCCGGATTCGTGTCAGGTGATGTACTCACGAAGCTCGGTCTATCGGAGATCAACGTTCGCTTCGGAGAAGAAATTCCCCTGTTCAATCGCCTGGTGATGCGGCTTCCGATCGGACGCCCGGTTCAGGCAGTCGTGCTCAGGAACGGCGTCGAGAAGACGCTGACGGTCACGCCCGATGACCGTGAGAACGCCGAGGCACGAATACAGGAGCTCGTCCGGCTCGGGATTACTGCGTCGAACGTTACCTCCTGGGCAGCCAAAGAGCTGCGCAGGGCTGACCGCAATGGAGTTCGGGTGCGCGGCGTTCGGCCGGGCGCGGCGGCCGATGAAGCGAAGCCGTCATTGCAGAACGACGACGTGATCGTCGCGGTGAACGAGAGCGACATCAAGGACGTGACTTCACTCGAGTCGGCGATCGAAGGCCTCGTTCACAATCGAACCGAGCCCCTTCCGGTACTTGTCACGTTCGAGCGTGCGTCTGAGCGGATGCTGACCGTGCTCGAAGTCGGCCGTCCCGGCGTGCAGGACCCTGGAATGGAAGCCCGCAAGGCGTGGGTTGCCGTTTCAGTGCAGGCGCTGACGCGTGAGATCGCCGAGCAGCTCGGGATCCCGGGAAAGAGTGGAGTACGGGTCACCGGCGTGATGGGAGGATCGGCGGCGGCCGCCGGTCTGAAGGTTGGCGACGTGATCACCGCGATCGACGGCGACCCGGTGCAGGCAACCCAGCCCTCGGAGTCAGACGTCTTTCACACGATGATCCGGCAGTACAAGATTGGATCCACAGTGACGCTGCGCACGATGCGCGGCAAAGAGGAGCGAGTTGTCAAGCTCACGCTCGACAGCTCGCCGCGGCTTGCCCGCGAGATGAAGAAGTACGAAGACCCGACCTTCGAGTTTCGCGTCCGCGACGTAGCCGAAGCCGATCGTCGTGAGCTGAAGGTGCCGGCGTTCGAGAAGGGTGTTCTGGTCGAGGCGGTGAGCGAAGGAGGTTGGGCGGCGCTCGCGCATCTCGGCGATGGAGACATGATCCTCGCGGTCGACGGCGAGCCGGTGACAGACGTTGCGGCGGTCAAGGGAAAGATGGAAAAGGTCGTCGCCGCGAAACCGTCCGCAGTCGTGCTTCACGTCAGACGCGGCATCCGGACCTTCTTCGTCGAGATGGAAACTGGGTTTACGAAATAGGTGCCGGGGTGCCAAGGTGCCAGGGTGCCAAGGTGCGGGGGTGCGGAGGATTGCAATTGCGGAAATGGATCGTTATCGGGGTAATGGTCGCGACAGTGCTCGGCAGCGGGGCGCGGGCGCAGGATCAGCGGACCGCACTCCGCGACGTCGCGAAGAAGTGGCAGGACGCGATCGTCAGCGTCCGCGTATCGCTCAAGGTGCGCATGTCGATGGGCGGCCGGGAAGTGCAGTCGATGGACGACACGCTCGAGTCGGTGGCGACGGTGATCGATCCGTCGGGTCTGACGGTGATGTCGCTGAGCACGCTCGATCCCGGAACGATGATGAGCCGTTTCATGAACACCAACGTCGGCGGCGCCGACCAGAAGATGTCGATCGCGTCCGAGCCCTCCGATGTTCGCATGAGGCTGGCTGACGGACGCGAGCTGCCGGCCACCATCGTTCTTCGCGACCAGGACCTGGATCTTGCGTTCATCCGTCCGACAGCGAAGCCGGGAGCGCCGCTGACAGCAGTGAATCTCGCCGATGCAGCGCGTCCCGCCATTCTCGACGACGTCGTGGTCCTGTCCAGACTGGGCCGCGTCGGCGGCTGGGCACCAGCGGCGGTGCTGTATAGCGTCGGCGCAATCATGGAGAAGCCGCGGACCTTCTTCGTGTTGAACGGTCAGGCAGGGACTGGAACGCCCGCGTTTCTCGCGAACGGAAAGATCGTCGGCCTGCTCACGATAAGGCAGATCGACCCGGGCCGCATGAGCATGTTCGGGATGATGCAGGGAACGGAGGGCGCGGGCGTGATCCCGGTGATTCTGCCGGCCGCGGATGTCCTCGAGATTGCCAAACAGGCAAGCGAGAATAGATAGCTCCGTGTGAATGCCTTTTCAGGGTTGAATATAACGATGAAGAGCGATACGAAAACTTATCCCGTCACCAAGACGGATGCCGAGTGGAAGGCGCAGCTGACGCCCGAGCAGTACATGGTCCTGAGACAGCACGGGACCGAGCGTCCGGGATCCTGCGCACTGCTCCATGAAAAACGCCAGGGGACGTTCAAATGCGTTGGCTGCGGACAGTCACTGTTCGTCAACGAGCGCAAGTTCGAGAGCGGTACCGGCTGGCCAAGCTTCTTCGCGCCGCTCGAGGGCTCGATCGAGACGACCGTGGACAAGAGCCACTTCATGGTGCGGACGGAGGTTCACTGCAGCAACTGCGGCGGACATCTGGGCCACGTCTTCGAGGACGGACCTCCTCCTACCGGGCTCCGCTACTGCATCAACGGCGTCGCGTTGAACTTCGAACCCGCATGACCCGATGCCCACGGCATTCGCGACGGCACTACGACACGACGACGCGACGCATCACGTAACCGGGACAATGAAGAGTTGTGTCGTGGTGGCGTCGTGCGCCGCGCAGCGGAATCGGTTCTACAATCAGGATTGACCGCCAGGGAAGGCCGTCATTTTCGCCAGAGGCAGGAGCACGCAGATGGGACTGATGGACTTCATCAAGGGTGAGCTGCTCGACGTCATCGAGTGGACCGACGACTCGCGCGACACGCTCTCGTTCCGCTTCCCCGACGAAGACAAGGCGATCAAGAATGGCGCGCAGCTGATCGTGCGCGAGTCGCAGACCGTGCAGTTCGTCTACCTCGGTGAATTCGGCGACACCTTCGGGCCCGGCAAGCACACGCTGACGACCGATAACATCCCGGTCCTCACCAAGCTGAAATCCTGGAAGTACGGTTTCAACTCGCCGTTCAAGGCAGACGTCTACTACCTCAACACGCGGCTCTTCACCGGCAACAAATGGGGCACCGCCAATCCGATCATGATGCGCGATGAGGATCTCGGCATCGTCCGCGCGCGCGCGTTCGGCACCTACGATTTCAGGATCATCGATCCGAAGCTGTTCCTGAAAGAGGTCGCCGGATCCGATCAGAACTTCCGTCTCGACGAATTCGCGGAGACCATGCGATCGAGGATCGTGAGCATCTTCGCCGACGCCCTGGCTTCCGCGAAGGTGCCGGTATTCGAGGTGGCGAGCCGCTACACCGAGCTCGGCGAGGCGTTGATGCCGCTGATAAATCCGGTGATCGCGGCGAAGTACGGATTGCAGCTCGCGAGTTTCATCATCGAGAACGTCTCGGTGCCGCCGGAAGTGGAGCAGGCGATCGACAAGCGGTCCAGCATGGCGGCGGTCGGCAACCTGAACGACTACATCAAGTTCCAGATGGCGCAAGGTATGGAGAAGGGTGGCGGATCGGGTGGTGCAGCCACCGAGCTTGCGGTTGGCCTGTCGATCGCGCAGCAGATCATGCAGCAACAGGGCATGCCGGCGGGCGTGGCCAAGACAGCCGCCGCCGGAGCAGTCGTGTTGCCGGACCTGCTCTCACCGGCAGACGTCGCCCAGGCGCTTGGTGTTCCCGAGACAGACGTGATGACGATCCTCGAATCGGGAGAGCTTGCTTCCAAGAAGATCGGGTCCTCGTATCGCATCAAGCGGTCGGCGCTCGACGACTACCTGTCGAAGTAAGACGTTCATTGGAGACGACGCCGACTCGTGCGACGGCGGACGCCGCTGCGGTCGCGGCGGTCGAGAAGTATCCGTGCGCAGCGTGTGGTGCGCAGGCGGAATGGAATCCATCCCGCCAGATGCTGGTGTGCTCGTTCTGCGGCACGGCGGCGCCGTTCTCGGTCGACGACAAGACCGGCGCGCTGATCGAGCACGATCTCGTCAAGGCGCTCAGGGAGATTCCCGACAATGATCGCGGATGGCTCGAGGAGCGGCGGACGGTCCAGTGTCAGAGCTGCAAGGCCGTCTCGGTCTTCGATCCCGCCCGGGTGGGGCAGAATTGCGACTTCTGCGGCTCGCCGTCGCTTCTCGACTACACGGAGATCAAGGCACCGATCCGCCCGCAAGGGCTGCTGCCGTTCAAGGTGGACGGGGGACGCGTGCGCGACCAGATCCGGAAGTGGTTCTCGACCAAGTGGCTTGCGCCAAACAATCTGAAGCAGCGCGCGCTGGTCGACAGGATCCACGGCGTCTACATCCCCTACTGGACGTTCGACGCTCACGTCGTATGCCCGTGGGACGCCGAGGCGGGGCACTACTACTACACGACCGAAACCTACCGCGACAACCAGGGGAGAACGCAGACACGGCAGGTTCGTCATACGCGCTGGGAATCAGCGTCCGGCCAGATCACGCATTTCTTCGATGACGAGCCCGTCGCCGGTACGCAGGGAGTCCGGCAGGATTTACTGCGGCAGGTCGAGCCGTTTGCGACGTCGGAGCTGGTGGGCTACGACACTGCATATCTTTCCGGCTTCGTCGTCGAGCACTACCAGGTGGTCTTGATCGAAGCGGCCGAGCGATCGCAGCAGTCCATGCACGAGAAGCTGATGGCCTTGTGCGGCGCTGAGGTTCCGGGCGATACGTATCGCAACCTGCAGATCCACCCAACCTACTCGGACCGGACCTTCAAGCATGTGCTGGTGCCGATCTGGCTGCTGTCGTACACCTATGGAGCGAAAATCTACCAGGTGATCGTGAACGGCTATTCGGGGCAGATCGCGGGTGATTATCCGAAGAGTTTCTGGAAGGTTTTCCTGCTCGTCGTTGTTGTATTGATAGTGGTGATCATCGTGTTGATGCTCAACCAGGAATAGGCAAACTTATGTTCGACAAGAAAACGAAGATGCCGGCGGCTGGAGAGGCGCTTCCCGGCCGCGCCCAGAAAATGGACGTGCCGGAGAAGCATCATGTCAACGGAGCGCGGCTCGAGCCGCCTTTTCCGGCCGGATCCGAGGCAGCGCTGTTCGGTCTCGGCTGTTTCTGGGGCGCCGAGAAGAAGTTCTGGAATGTGAAGGGCGTCTACACGACGGCGGTCGGGTACGCGGCTGGACTGACTCCCAACCCGACTTATCGCGAGGTCTGCACCGGTCAGACCGGCCACAACGAGGTCGTGCTGGTGGTGTTCGATCCAAAGCAGGTGTCGTACGCGGATCTGCTGAAAGTGTTCTGGGAGAGCCACGACCCGACCCAGGGGATGCGTCAGGGCAATGATGTCGGAACGCAGTATCGCTCCGGTATTTATTACTACAGCGAGGCGCAGCGGGAAGCTGCCGAGCGCTCGCAGCAAGCGTTCCAGCAGAAACTTGCCGAGGCCGGTTACGGCCGGATTACGACCGAACTCCTTCCCGCTCCCGAGTTCTACTATGCCGAGGATTATCACCAGCAGTACCTGTCGAAGAATCCCGACGGCTACTGCGGCCTCGGCGGCACAGGAGTGACCTGCCCGGTGGGTGTCGAAGTCCACTGACACCCTCCCCTGCGGCCTGGGACCGCGGCAATCCGGTGGTGCTGCTGCGTTGAGGCCTCCCCGCGCCAGCGCGGCCACCCTCTCGACTTCTCCTTGTCTCCTGGCTCTCCTGCAACTCGTGATCTCTTACCTTCTTGCAACACGTCGACGCAGGCCTCCGTACGCAAAAACAGCATAGAATGGCGCCCCAACCATGAATATCACCTGGTGGCACTGGCTGGTGCTGGGACTGATGCTGGTCGCGATCGAAATGGCCGCCTCCGGGGGGTTCTACGTGATCTTCTTCGGGATCGCCGCACTGGTCATCGGTCTCCTTGCACTCTTCGGGCTGGCAGGTCCGGTGCCGCTGCAAGTCCTGATGTTCTCGGTGCTGTCGGTTGCGGCACTGATGCTGTTCCGCCGTCCTCTCATGCGATGGATGAACATCGACGGTGCATCGAGCGAGGTCGACACGCTGGTGGGCGAGCTGGCGGTGCCGCTCGATGACCTGGCACCCGGCGCGGTCGGACGCGCGGAGCTGCGCGGCACGGTATGGACGGCACGCAACCACGCCCCGGCGATGATCGCCCGCGGGCAGCGATGCACGGTGGTGTCAGTGGACCGGCTCACGATTCTGATCGAGCCTGAAGGAGTGCGCGCGTGACGGGTGGACTGATCGTTCTCATCATCTTCGCAATCCTGGTCCTGATCATCGTCGCCAAAACGGCGATCGTCGTTCCGCAGCAGAGCGCATACATCGTCGAGCGCCTCGGGCGATATCACGGAACGCTCGGAGCAGGTTTCCACGTCCTGCTGCCGTTCGTGGACACGATCCGCTATCGGCACTCGCTCAAGGAAATTGCGGTCGATATCCCCGCGCAGGTCTGCATCACGCGAGATAACGTACAGGTCGGCGTCGACGGCGTTCTTTATCTGAAGGTCCTCAACCCGGAGCGCGCGTCGTATGGCATCACTGACTACATGTTCGCGATCAGCCAGCTGGCGCAGACGACGCTGCGCAGCGAAGTCGGCAAAATCGATCTGGACAAGACCTTCGAAGAACGGACGAATATCAACACCTCCGTTGTCAGCGAACTCGATAAGGCCTCCGAGGCGTGGGGCGTCAAGGTCCTTCGCTACGAGATCAAGAACATCACGCCACCGCACGACATCCTCGCGGCGATGGAAAAACAGATGCGCGCCGAGCGCGAGAAGCGCGCCGTGATCCTGACGTCGGAAGGCACGCGCGACGCAGCGGTGAACACGGCCGACGGCGTGAAGCAGGAAGTGATCAAGGCCTCCGAAGCCCGCCGGACCCAGCAGATCAACGAAGCAGAAGGGCAGGCCGCGGCGATCCTCGCGGTCGCGGCAGCCACCGCCGAAGGGATACGAAGGGTGGCCGAAGCGATCAAGCTCCCCGGGGGGTTCGAAGCTGTCCAGCTGCGCGTGGCCGAGCAGTACGTCACGCAGTTCGGGGAGTTGGCGAAGAAGAGCAACACGCTCGTCCTGCCGGCAAACGTCGCCGACGTGGGATCGATGATCGCGCTCGCCATGAAAACGATCCAGGCCTCGACGATCGAGCCGCAGATTCAACCCAAGAGATAAGCAGCAACTCCAAACTCCCAACTTCACCCTTTCAACTCCAAGTCGCAAATCAGCCCTTTTGGCGGTTTGAGCTTCCTTTTAGAGTTTGATGTTTGGAGTTTGGAGTTTGCATAATGGAGTAATGCGCTCGTCCCTGAGAGTGGCGGTGGTGTTGCTCGCCTCCGGCGTATTGCAGGCCGGAGCGCAGCAACCGCCGGTCGAGCCCGCGCCAATCCCCCTCCGGGTGATCGTGACCGACGCGCGCGGACGCGCGGTTCCCGGGCTCACTGCCGCTGATATCGAGGTCACGGAAGGCACGCGTCAGCAGAAGGTTGAATCCGTTTCATTCCGCAACCGCAAGGGCCCGCGGAGGATCGCCATCCTGCTGGACGACTTTCATACCTCCGCCGGTATCAACTCCGCCCGCGCCAGGGCAGCTCTGCTCGAATTCGTCCATGGCAGCGTGCGGCAGGACGATGTGGTCTTCGTCATGAAGCCGCTCGATCCGGCTGCCGGGCTCGCGCCGGCCGGTAGCAGCGATGATCTCCGCGCCGCCGTGGCTCGCTTCGAAGGGCGCAAGGGCGACTACACACCGCTCAGTCCGTACGAAGCCGAGTTGATGAGTGTCGCTCCACCGACCGCACCGCGACAGCGAGCGCAAGTCGCACGCGCAGCCTTACAGGCGCTGGTCACCAGGCTGGCGGCGTACGCGGACGACGATGATGGACGCAAGGCCGTGATCGTGGTGAGTGAAGGATTTGCCGCCGAGGAGCGTGGCGGTCGCGACCGGATGACTACCTTGAGAGTGATCGCGAGATCGGCACGTTTGTCCAACGTGGCCGTGTATGTGCTCGACCCCTCGACGCAAGCGGAGACGCCCTCGGTGTTCACCGAACAATGGCAAACGCTGACCGGCCAGACCGGAGGCATCCTGACGCCGGCGGGCACGCCCCTCGAAGCCGCGCTCACGCGCATCGTCACCGACCTCGACGAGCATTACATCGTCACGATCCCTCCAGCCGAGGAGGATGGCGCATTTCACCCGGTGAACGTCACCGTCAGGCGGCGGGACGTTACGGTGCGGGCGCCCTCGGGGTTCTGGACGCCGATTGCCGCCGAACGCCTGTCGCCGCCTACGCGGCCGGCGATGTCGACGTATCTGAGAACGCCGCATGTGACCGGGCTGATCCAGCCCTGGTTCCGCATGGCGCGCGCAGGCACTGGTCGCACTCAGGTCACGTTCTCCTGGGCGCCGCGAGGAACGCGCGTGCAGAATCCATCCGTCGAGTTCTCGGCCGTGACCTTCGAAGGCGTCGAGCTCTTTCCGAATACCGTCGTCTCGCCCGGTACGGGTCGGACCCAACGGGCCACGTTCCAGGCAACGCCAGGCACCATCCAGGTGACGATGGCAGTCAAAGACGCAGCCGGGAAGGTGGTCGACACCGAGGTCCGCTATGTCGATGTGCCGACGCTCGACACGCGCAAGGCGACGATCTCGGCAATCGACTTCGTGCGGACCCGCACGATCCGCGAGTTCGAGCGGCTGCAGCTCGAACGTGATGTGATGCCGGCCGAGACGCGGGACTTCTACCGCGACGACCGGGTCATCGTTCGGGTCACCGCGACCGATGCGCAGGGAACGACGCCGACGGTCACTGCGGAATTGCTGACGCCTTCCGGACACACGATCGCGACGTTGTCGAAGCTGCCCGATGTCGACGGCATCGTGCAGTTCGACCTGCCGCTTGCGCGCTACCCGCGCGGGGATTACCGGATCCAGGTCCGCGCCGCCGATGCCTCGTCGTCCACCGCGCAGCTGATCACATTCCGGCTGATCGGCTGAGCGTCAGGTCTACTCCGTTCGCAGTGCGGCGAGCGGGTCGACGTGAGCCGCGCGCCGCGCTGGAACGTAGGCGGCGAGGAGGCCGAGCGAGATCAGCAACGTTGCCGCTCCGCCGTACACGAGCGGATCGTGCGGAACCCCCTGGAAGACGAATGCCATCAGGAATCGCTCGAGCCACGCGACTCCGAGGAACCCGATCGCAAGACCTCCGGCGATAGCCGCGCTCGCGCGCGAGAGAATCATCCCGAGGATGCGCGCGGGCAGCGCACCAAGCGCCATCCGAACCCCGATCTCCCTGGTCCGCTGTTCGACGAGGTACGCCATGACGCCATAGATGCCGATTGAGGCGATCAGCAGTGCCAGGCCGCCGAACAGTGCCAGCAGGATCATGTTCAACTTGCGCTGGGCCACCAGCGCCGCGTACATCTCGTCGAATGTCTTCGGATCCGGAATGACGACGTCCGGCATCCGCGTCCAGATCGCAGCCTTGACGGCGGGGAGTGCCGCGGCGGGATTGTTCGCCGTCTTGATCACGAGGCTCGCGCTGACGTTGTGATTCGCGCTCTGCCGGTACGGCACGTACGCTTCCGGTTGCACCTGCGCTTCGGGCCCAAGCAGGCGCATGCCGCTGACGATGCCAACGACGGTGCGGGGCGCTTCGCCGTCGAGGCTGATCGTCGAGCCTAGCGGATCCCGCGGTCCGAAGTACTTCCTTGCCGCCTCGTCGCTGAGAACGACGACCAGCGGCGAGCCGCTGACATCGCTGTCGAGTACGGAGCGCCCTCGAAGTAAAGTGGCGCCAACGGTGACGAGGTAGTCTCCGGTCACTTGCTTCACGACAACTTCTTCGGCCGATGTGGAGGCCCGTCCTGGGACCTGCACCGGTTGCGTGCTCCAACTGCCCGACAAGGGCACACCGCCGGCGACCAGTGCGGCTGATTCGATGCCCGGAACAGCGCGGACCTGCGCGAGCACCTCGAGCAACATCGACTCCGCGCGGGCTCGTGCGGCCTGCCGTCCTGCGTCCCCGGGCGGCAGCTTCGGCGACACCGATACGGTGAGCAGGCGAGCAGATTCGAATCCAAGATCGGTATTCACGATGCGGATAAAACTCGACACGAACACGCCGGCTCCGACCAGTAGCACGGCTGCGAGTGCGACCTCTACGACCAGGAATGCGGTCCGCGCGCGCTGACGCGCGCTGCCGGCAGTCGCGCTGCGGGTGCTGCTTCGAAGTGCAGCTGATACGTCCGTCCTGGACATCTGGACGGCCGGCAAAAATCCGCACAGAATGCCTGTCGCGAGGGCGAGGAGAGCTCCCACGCCGACGACCCTGAGATCAACCGCTATCGCCGATACGCGCGGTAAGTTGTCGGGCAAGGTTGCGCGCAGCACGTCGATGGCCCAGAACGCCATCAGCAGCCCCGCGGCGGTTCCGGCGAGCGAAAGGACGATGCTCTCGATCACCATTCCGCGCACCAGCTGCCACCGAGTGGCGCCCATGGCCGCGCGGACGCCGATGTCGCGGCTGCGTCCGGAGGCGCGCGCGAGCAACAGGTTGGCAACGTTTGCGCAGGCGACGAAGAAGACGCCGCCAACCGCCGCCAGCAGCATCAACATCCACGAGCGTACCTGCGCAGGGACGATCGATTCCTTGATCGGCCGCACGGTGATACCGCGGTCCGCGAACCATTTCGGGTGTTCGGCTGCGAGGCTGTCGCGGATCTGGGTCATCCGCGCGGCCGCCGCTTCCAGCGATACTCCTGGCTCGAGCCGGCCAACGACCCGCATGAAGTAGTTGCGGCCCTGCGTTCGTATGAGGTCGCGCGCCTCGGGAACGTACGGGATCCAGATGTCGACATCGCTCACGAGCGCCGATCCGATGGGATAGATGAACCCTCGCGGCATGACGCCGGCGATCTCGTAGGTGCCGGAGTCGAATGCCATCGTGCGGCCGATGACCCCGGGATCCGCGTTGAATCTCCGGCGCCAGACGCTGTCACTGATGAGCGCGACGCGTGGATTGCTGGTTGGCGCATTAGTTCGAAAGCCGGCTCCGAGCGCGGGTGCCGCGCCGAGGAGGCCCAGCAGGTTTGGGGTGATTCTGTGAACGCGCAGCCGCTCCGGACGGTCCTGGCCGGCAGTGATGAACGCGCCGCCTGCTGCCGATCCGGCGATCTCCTCGAACACGTCCTGCCGTGCCGTCCACTCGGCGTAGTTCTGATATGCAGCCGAGACCGGGCGCCCGGTGGCCAGGTCGGTTTCATTGATGGCGACGAGCCGTGATTCGTTCTTGAAGGGAAGGCCCCGAAGAACGATCCCATCGACAACGGAGAAGATCGCGGTGCTTGCGCCGATGCCGAGAGTGAGAACGAGAAGGGCCGTCAGCGTGACGGCCGGCGTGGAGCGGAGGGAGCGGACAGCGTGCCGGATGTCGAACTGAAGGGCGGAAATCCAGCGCACGAGCACGGGCGAACGCCGTATCTCAGGGATCACTGCGAAGGTCATCGTGTCATCCCTGCCCATGCGTTCGGTGAATGCGACCCGGAGGAGGTCGCGCAACGTCGACATCCAGAAGCGGAGTGGGCCTAACGGACCGCTGCCATATCCGGGATGCACGCGATCCTCCCGGAAAAAGGCGAGCAGATCAGGGGTGAACTGTTCCCTGAAAGCACGCGGATACACGCGGATCAGAAGCAGGAAAACGCGCTCGCCCAGGGTCACGATTTCACTTCGTGGAGGGGAGCAGCTTGCGCGCGCGCGCGTATTCGACGGCGCGCGTGAGCCGGCGCAGGTGTTCGTCGAGGGAGGCCCGTCCGAGCGGCTGAAGCTTATATGTGCGCCCGCGCCGCGCGTCAGCGCGGGCTGCGCCCTCGGCTGCCTCGGCGATCAGTCCCTCGCGTGCGAGGCGTTGAATTGCCTGGTAGAGAGTTCCAGAGCCGAGGCTCAGTTCCCCCGCCGTGCGCTTTTCCACGTCGAGCTTGATCCCGTATCCATGCAGAGGACCGCTGGCGAGAGAGAGGAGGACTTCGAAACCGATCGGCGTGAGCTCGACCGGAAGATCTTTCGCGCGTGCCATGCCAGCGACTATATGTCAGTGAATGACATGTAGGCAAATGTCATGTCGAGGCACAGAGTGGCACACCTGAAGGCCACAGAGACGCAGAGGCACAGAGTTCTGTTGTGCGGTGTGATGCAATTATGGAGACGTCTTCTTCTCCGCGCGTCTTGGTTAGCTCCGTGCCTCCGTGTGAACCCGTCACCTCATAAGGTCAGATCACACGCAGGCGCTCGGCCGCTTTCTGCAACGTCTCGTCCTTCTTCGCGAAGCAGAATCGCAGAACCCGCGGAGCCTTCGAGCGTGAGAGAAACGGAGATGTGGGGATCGAGGCGACGCCGTGCTCCTTGGTGACTCGCACCGCGAAGTCGACATCCTCCTCACGCGAGATGTCGGAGTAGTCCATCAGCTGGAAATAGCTGCCACCGCAGGGCAGCGCGCGGAAGCGCGAGCCGTTCATCAGGCGCAGGAACAGATCTCGTTTGGCCTGGAAGAAGGGCCCGAGTTCCCGAAGGCCCGCCTGCGTGGCGAGAACGTCGGCAATGGCCAGTTGAACGGGAGTGATGGTCGAGAACGTCACGAACTGGTGGACCTTGCGGAATTCAGCAGTCAACGCCGCCGGTGCGACCGCGTACCCGACCTTCCAGCCGGTGACGTGATACGTCTTGCCGAAGGATCCGACGATGAAGCTGCGGGCTGCGAGCTCCGGGTGCCGCGCCATGCTTTCGTGTTGTGCGCCGTCGAAGATCAGGTGCTCGTACACCTCGTCGCTGACGATCACGATGTTCGTGCCCGATACGATCGACGTGAGCTCGCGAACGTCCTCGGTCGTCATGATCGCGCCGGTCGGATTGTGCGGCGAGTTGATGATGATCACGCGGGTGCGGCTGGTGATCGCCTGGCGGATCGCATCCCAGTCGATGCTGTAGTCCGGCAGCTGCAGCGGAATGGCCACCGGGACGCCGCCGCACAACTCGATTGCAGGCAGGTAGCAGTCGTAGCACGGCTCGAGGATGATGGCTTCTTCCCCCGGCTGCAGGACGGCAGTGACGGCGTCGAAAATTGCCTCCGTTCCTCCGGACGTGACCGTCACCTCAGTGTCGGGGTCGTAGCGCCGCGAGTGAAACGTGTCGTACTTTGCCGAGATCGCCTGCCGCAGAGCCGGGACGCCCTGCATCGGCGCGTACTGGTTCCGACCTTCCCGCATGTACCGTGTCACCGCGTCGATCAGGGCGGGATCGCAGTCGAAGTCAGGGAAGCCTTGTGACAGGTTGATGGCACCAAGGTCTGTCGCGAGCTTTGACATCACCGTGAAGATCGTGGTGCCGGTCGCAGGAAGTTTTGACGACAGCGAGAAAGGAGCGCTCATGCGGTCTCGAAGCAGCCGCTCTCGCGGTTCTTGCGGACGGCGTCCCAGGTGAAATGCTGGCCGTTCATCGCCACGTAGACGCCAGGTGGCAGCACCTGGACGAATGATACGGCGCTACCGAGATTGAACAACCCGTCTGAGCTTCCGAATGCGTACGGCACCATCGCTCCAGTGAGCACGATCGTCTTGTCTGGGATGTTCGCCTCCGCCAGTGCACGCGCGGTGTTGACCATCGTGTCGGTCCCGTGGGTGATGACGACGGCGCGTTCCTCACAATCGCGCGCGCGCGCGACGATCGTCGATCGTCCCGCGTCATCCATGTCGAGGCTGTCGATCATCATCACCGTTTCCATCCGCACGTCCAGCTTGCAGCGGCCGCGGCTCAGGACCTCGGGAAGGTGTGTGTCGCGAAAGAAGAGCGTGCCGGAGAGCTCGTCGTACTCCTTGTCGAACGTACCGCCGGTGACGAGGATTCGTATTCGCATTGCGATTCTGTCTGACGGCTCAATTGTAGTGCGCTGGGCGCGCCGGCGGCCGTCCGCGTAAGCCTTCAGAAGTCAGCAGGTTAGCCGGATCCAACGGCGGCGGCACCAGGCTTGCCATCCCATAGATGAGGAGGGTCCATGTTCATTGCAGCAAGCATTCTCATTGGCGGGCTCGGGTTGTTCTACATCCGAAAGCGCCAGGCGCGTAAAAAGAGTAGCGCAGCCCTTTAGGGCCGCATACGCGAGGCGCGGAAGAGATCATCGGCAGACGACAGGATGACGCGGCGGAGACGGTCGGGGTAATCGTCCGGGAGTGTTTCGACGAACGCCCTCACCGTCTTTACCGCCGTCGCCGATGTGTGTCCGGACAGCGTGGCGTCAACCCACCGCTTCGGAAAGAAAATGTCTCCGGTGCGTTGGATCTCACGAACGAGCTGCAGGCTCGGTCCGATGTACTTCTCCGAGGAAGCTGCCCGCAGCGGATGGTGCAGGTAGCCGACGGCTTCCAGCACCCATGTCTCGCGCCGACGATTTTTCACGTCGGCGAGCGAGGCGAAGAAGGCGTCGCGCGTCTTCTGATCTCGCGACAGGGCAGGACGGACGAATGTCATTTGCGCCTTTCGATCCGGGTTCTCGGTCCGGGCGATCTGCGCGTCGAGGATCTCCTCGGCAGCGGGCACGCCGCGGACGGCTAGCGACTGCGCCAGCGTAATGAAGTCGGGCTCCGCCAGCGTCAGGCCGGGGATCTCTTCCCGTTTCCGCCACACACGTTCGAGCAGCTGCAGCGACGATGGAGTTGAAGCCGTGTCTCGCAGGGCGTTGAACCAGGTGGACTTGAGACTCGCACTCGGGGCGGCGGTCAATCCGGCGCGCAGTAGCTGCTCGAGGTGCGCGGCCACCGCGGTGCGCTGTTGCGCACCGATGAACTTCCAGTACGCCTGCCTGGTGTAACTCAGCATGCGGCCGACATTGAGCTCGTCGCGCTCCCTGGCGACGGTCGCCAGGAGCACATCCATCATCGCTGCGGGTTTGA
>Ga0126305_10000438_pt1 | contig 18028 bp, 15 predicted proteins | sample Plot26_FD_92536 | JGI IMG/M metagenome (GOLD analysis project Ga0126305, IMG submission 92536) | Serpentine soil microbial communities from UC McLaughlin Reserve, CA, USA - Plot26 | ecosystem: Environmental > Terrestrial > Soil > Grasslands | place: USA: UC McLaughlin Reserve, Lake County... | reverse complement strand
TGGCCGTGAGCCGAAGGGCCGTGCCGCCCTCGAAGGGGAGCATGTAGATGTCGGTGTCCGCGGAATCCGCCTTGGCATCGAGGGAGCGCACGGTGTAGGCCACCCAGCGCCCGTCCGGGCTGATCCGGGGATCGCCGACCGCTTTCAGGGCGAAGATGTCTTCGGGCTTGAGGGAGCGAGGGGCCTCCGCGCGGAGCGGGGCCGCCAGGAGAATGGCCGCCAGGGCGAGGCCGGCCAGGAGACGAGCTCGTCGATTCATTCGGTACCTCAGGTCAATAATCCATAGGTTGACGGGAAAATCCTAGCAGGTTGGAGCCTCCGGGTATCCGTCGGTTAGACTCCGGACCTGCGATTTGACCACCCGTCCGTGACGGAAGGAGCCGAAATGTCCCGCAAGCTCGCCCTTGCTCTCGCCTTGCTGCTCGCCGCCCCCGCGCTTTCCAGGGGAGCGGAAGAGCCGGTGGACCTCTCGATGATGACCCGCATCCGCGACGAGGGCTTCCGCCGGTCGCAAGTCATGGACACGCTGCATCACCTGACGGACGTCATCGGCCCCCGGCTCACCGGCTCGCCGCAGCTCAAGGAGGCCAACGAGTGGACCCGCCGCCAGTTCGAGAGCTGGGGCCTGGCGAACGCCCACCTCGAGGGCTACCCCTTCGGCCGGGGTTGGTCGTTCAGCGCCTGCGAGGTGCGCATGGTCTCGCCGCGGCAGATCCCGATCGCCGCCCTCCCCCGGGCCTGGACGCCCGGCACCAAGGGCCCCGTCAAGGGCGAGGCGCTGCGGGCCACCCTCGAATCGGAAAAGGACTTCGAGGGCTACCGGGGCAAGCTCGCCGGCAAGATCCTCCTGATCGACGACGCGTACGATGCGGTGAAGGATGCGGAGGAGCCGGAGCCCGAGCGCTACTCCCGCGAGCAGCTCGAGGGCCTGGGGGACTTCGAGATGCCCGGGGAGGAGCGCGACTGGCGGCAGATGGGCATCAAGCGCTACCGCTTCCGCAAGGCGCTCGACGAGTTCCTGGTCAAGGAGAAGGCCGCCGCGGTGATCTCGGTGAGCTCCCGGCCCAACGGCATCCTGCGGGTCTCGGCGGGCGGCTCATGGGAGCCGGGGGAGAGCGCGAGCGTGCCCTCCCTCGTGATGGCCTCCGAGCCCTACAACCAGATCCTCCGTCTGCTCGAAGCCGGCAAGCCCGTGGAATTGGAGATCGACGTCAAGGCCCGCTTCGACGACGGCGATCTCAAGGCCTACAACACCGTGGCCGAGATCCCGGGCACGGACAAGGCGGACGAGCTGGTGATGGCGGGCGCCCACCTCGACTCCTGGCATGGCGGCACCGGGGCCACCGACAACGCCGCCGGCAGCGCCGTGGTGATGGAAGCCGCCCGCATCCTGAAGGCGCTCGGCGTCAAACCCCGGAGGACCCTCCGCTTCGTCCTCTGGAGCGGCGAAGAGCAGGGCTACCTGGGCTCGATCGCCTACGCCAAGGAGCACTTCGCCACCCGCCCGGAGCCCCAGGACCCCGAGCAGAAGAAACTGCCGGAGCGCTTCCGCGACGATACCTGGCCCCTGACCCTCAAGCCCGAGCATGCCAAGCTGTCGGCCTACTTCAACCTGGACACCGGCAGCGGCAAGATCCGGGGCATCTGGACGGAAGGGAGCGCCGGGGTCAAGCCGATCTTCGAGGCCTGGCTCGCTCCCTTCGCGGACCTCGGCGCCACCGCCGTGAGCATGAACGGCACCAACGGCACCGATCACGTCGTCTTCGACGAGTTGGGCCTGCCGGGCTTCGAGTTCATCCAGGACCGGCTGGACTACGAGTCCCGCACCCACCACACCAACCTCGACACCTACGACCACCTCAAGCGCGCAGACCTGATGCAGGCCTCGGTGATCATGGCCGCATTCCTTTACGATGCCGCCATGCGGCCGGAGCCGCTGCCCCGCAAGCCCCTGCCGCAGGAGCGTCCAAAGAAGAAGGAAGCGAAGCCGGAGAAAAAGGAGACTGGGACGCGGTAGGCCGCTATCCCTTCTCCTCTTCCTCCTCCGTCCCCGTCGGCTCGACCCACACCCGGCCGTCGCGGGCGGTGAGGAAGTGGGCCGCCTCCGGCCCCCAGGTTCCCGCGGGGTAGACCGGCAGGTCGGACTGCCCCTGGTCGGCCCAGTAGTCGAGAATGGGCATGACGATCTTCCAGGCCTCCTCGATCTGGTCGCGGCGCATGAACTGGGCGGGGTCGCCCTCGATGACGTCCTGGAGCAGCGTCTCGTAGGCCTCGGGCTCGGAGGTCTGGAAGGCTTCCTTGTAGTCGAAGCGGGTCTCCACCCGGGCGAGCCGCATGTTCGACCCGGGGCGCTTGGCCTGGAAGCGCATCACGATCCCTTCCCGGGGCTGGATGCGCAGCAGCAGCCGGTTGGGCTCCATCTCGCCGATCGCGGAGGCGGGAAACGCCTGGTGCGGCACCGGCCGGAACTGGATGCAGACCTCCGAGGCCCGCACCGGCAGCCGCTTGCCCGTGCGCAGGTAGAAGGGGACGTCCTGCCAGCGCCAGTTGTCCACGAACAGCTTGAGCGCCACGAAGGTCTCGATCGTGGAGTGGGGATCGATCCCCCCCTCGCTCCGGTATCCCGGCACCTTCTCGCCCTTCACCAGACCCGGCCCGTACTGCCCCCGCTCGACCAGCTCGTGCACGTCCTTCGGAGTCATGCGGCGGATCGCCCGCAGCACGTCCAGCTTCTTGTTGCGCAGCTCGTCCGCCTCGAAGGTCACCGGCGGCTCCATGGCCACCAGGCAGAGCACCTGCATCAGGTGGTTCTGCACCATGTCCCGCAGGGCCCCGGCATGCTCGTAGTAGCCGCCGCGGGTGCCCACGCCTTCCGACTCGGCGACGGTGATCTGCACCGAATCGATGTAGCGCCGGTTCCACAGCGGCTCGTACACCGTGTTGGCGAAGCGGAAGGCCAGGATGTTCTGCACCGGCTCCTTGCCCAGGTAGTGGTCGATGCGGTAGATCTGCCCCTCGTCGAAGAGGCCGGAGAGGAAGCCGTTGAGCTCGCGGGCGCTGTCCAGGTCCTGGCCGAAGGGCTTCTCGAAGACCACCCGGGCGCGGGGGATGCCGGCCGCGGCCAGCCCCGAGTCGTGGAGCTGCTGGGCGATCAGCCGCATCACGGAGGTCGGCGTCGCGAGATAGAACACCCGGATCGCCGGCTTTCCCCACTCCTTGTCCAAGCCGTCGAGCTGCTCCTCGAGGCGTGAGAAGGCCGACACGTCGGCGAAATCGGCCCGCAGATAGGAGAGATGGCCGGTAAACTCCTTCCATTCCTTCCCGTCCGCCTTCCCCCGGCGGCTGAACTGATCGACCCCCTCGCGCAGGTGCTTGGTGTAAGCCGCCGGGTCCGTCTCCTTGATGTCCAGCGCGATCACCTGGAACGGCTCGGGCAGGGCCTTGTCCAGCCAGAGGTTGTAGAGCGCCGGCACCAGCTTGCGCCAGGCGAGGTCGCCGCCGCCGCCGAAGATCACGAAGGCCGTTGGATTTTCCAGGGGTGCCGCCAAGCGCTTCTCCTCTCCCTACGACAGATCCAGCCCCAGCTCCGCCAGGGCCGTCCGGGTCGAGGCCAGATCGCGGTGCCAGACGGCCCGGATGCCCAGCCGGCCGGCCACCTCGACGAACATGTGCCGGTCGTCGAGGTAGGCGACCTGGGCGGGCTCCGCCTGGGCGATGTCCAGGGCCATGCGGAAGATGTCCTCGTCCGGCTTGCGGAGGTGGACGAAGCTCGAGACGACGAAAAAGTCGACGAGCTCCTTGAGGCCGAAGCGCCGGATGCGGTCCGCCGTCAGCTCCCGCCCCTCGTTGCTCACCACCCCCACCTTCAGGCGGTACCGCTCCTTGAGCCCCCGCACCAGCTCGATCATCTCGGGGAACGCCTGAGCCTGCGTCACCATGAACTCCACCACCTGCTCCGGGGTGAAGCTCCGCGGCTCGTAGAAGATCACCCGCCGCAGATACTCGTCGAGGCTGATCTTGCCGGCCTCGTAGGTGTCGTAGGTGAGGTGGTGGCGCTCGTCCATCTCCGCCGGATCGATGGCGAACCGGGCGGCCACGAGCTTGCGCAGGCCGCGGTCCCAGCCGTTGGTGAGCAGCACGCCGCCCAGGTCGGTGAAGAGGTGGGTGATCGCCGTCACGAGGAGGCTCCCGTCTCCTCGATGCGCGCCACGGGAGCCTCGGCCAGCAGGCCGTCCAGAGTCTTGGCGGCGTCCTCGGCGGACACCACGCCGCGGGGCAGATAGGCCACCATCCAGGCCCGCGGGGTGCCCTCCCTCACCTTCACCCGCTGGCTGTCCGTGATCGGCGTGCCGAACGGCCCCTCGGCGTCGGCCAGCAGCGGCTTGCCCTCCAGGTTGAAGGGGCCGCGCAGCGACTCGTAGCTCTCCCCGGCCCGCCCTGCCCGCAGGACCACGGGCGGCGTGAAGGTCCCCTCCCCCACCACGCAGCAGGGGACGGCCAGCGCCACCGACAGGCAGTTGTTGAAGTCCACCAGGGGATGGATGGCCGGCAGGTCCTCCCCCTTCAGCACCCGCCGGAGCAGGGCCTCGGAGGACGGCCGGTAGCGGGTGGGATCGCACCCGGCGGCCCGGAAGAGCGCTCTCAGCGCCGCCACCGTGGGATCGGAGGCGAGGCTCTCCGGCTCGAAATCGGAGCGGGCGCGCTCGCTGACGGCCCGCCGCAGCTCCGCGATCTCACCGTCCGTCCCGGGGATCCCCTCCAGGCGGACCCAGAAGAGGTCCCAGCCTTCGAGCTCGTGGGTGACGGGGAAGGAGACCGGCTGCATGGCCGGGATCTTGACACAGGCGGGCGCCGAAGACGATCCGCTCAGTGCGCCTTCAGGCGCGCCTCGTAGCGGCGGATCAGCTCCATGGTGGAGGCCGATTCGCTGCCGGGCCGGCGGGGCTGCCGCCAGGGCTGGCGGAGGAGATGCTGGCGCCGGCCGAGGAGCGCGGCGTCTGGCCGCGGCTCGGCCTCATGCTCGGAGCGGAGATAGTCCACGATCAGATCGATGGCCGCCCGCTTATGGACGGAGCCATGCCCTGGATTCCTGGTGGCCGGGTGCTCGTTCGACCGGTGAGGCATGGTCTCCTCCTCCTTCCTGTACGTCTGGTTTAGACACAAAAGCCCGGCGCCTGGAACACCTTATACCTCCCCGTCCACCCCCACGGCACACCCGCCTCCCCCCCCGCCCTTCCAAACGCCGGGCAAAGCGAATTGTTACGCTCCCCGCCTCACCTCGCCATTTACAGCAGCCTCGCCATCTACAGCAACCCTGACACCCTGAGCCTGCGGGCGTCCTGCCAGCCGGCAAGCGCCTCGACGGTCACACGATGCCGGTACTCGAACATCCTTTCCAGACGGGAACGGACGAGCCCGCCGCCGAGCCACCGGCCAAGAGGGCCCAGCGGCAGCTTGTAGACGATCCGGTCCTCGAGCCAGCAGGCGCCCGGCCAGGCCGGCTCCATCCGGTGCTCGTGCTCCCAGCGGGCGAAAGGTCCGCGGACCTGCACGTCGCGGAAGCTTCGCCCGGGCACGCATCCCTCGATGCGCGCTATCCAGGGTACGGAGAGCGGCCCCAGACGGATGACGAGCCGGACCTCGGCGCCCTCCTCGACCGCGCTCTCCCCCGCCACCTCGACCCGCTCCCAGGGCGGGATGAGGCTCTGGAGAGCCTCCGGCCCGGCGTGCCAGCGGAACACCTCGTCGGCAGGGGCGTCGATCCAGACGCGGCGGATGAAAGTCTCAGCGCTCATGACATGGACAATATATGGACACATCGATCTTGTCAATCCAAAGCTGCCATAATATCTGTACAAATCCAGTGCATTCCCAGGAGAAGAGAGCAGACCTGGGATCTGAAAATGGACAACAGACGGACCTATTACTACTTGTCAGATGAGCGTCTCGCCCCGTGGGCGCCCTCATCACCCCGGCCCTCTTCTCCCCGCCTCCCTCCCTTCCGCCGGGAGAAGAGGGAGAAGTTTGTCGGAGAGAGCTTTTAGAGCTTCTTCATTCCCCTTCTCTCCCGGCGGCAGGGAGGGAGGCGGGGAGAGAAGGGGGTAGGGGGTTATGAGGGCCGGCCCCGAAAGGGGCCGTGGTATTTATGGGGCGATCTATCAGGGCGATCTATCAAGGGCGATCTGAGGCGTCCTTCAACACCGCTCGCTCCTGGACCGAGAACGGCGCTCCCCAGACGACTCCCTCCGTTCCCTCCAGAGAGAGCCGCTCCCCGCCGTTCTTCGAGAGGGGAGCCAGATAGGCGAGCTTCCGCTCCCCGAGCGACCGGACGCCGCCGGTCTCCAGATCGAGAAGCCGGACCTCCCAGGGCGAGCGGGGATCGCCCGTGCGCGAGGTCGCGATCCGCAGGCTGCCGGGCGCCGGCTGATCCGCGAGGGCCAGCTTCCGGACACCCTCGAACCGGAAGCGGCGCAGCTCCGTGGTGCCGTCGGGAGCGAGGATCTGCAGCTCCCGGGCTCCGGGAAGGGAAAGCGGGACGGCGATCCGGCCGCCGGCGAGGAAGGAGGCGGAGGCCTGCTTGCCGGCGCCGAGGCTGGCCAGCAGCTCTCCCGTCCTGGCGTCGCGGAGCTGGAGCCGGCTGCCGGTGCGCAGGATCATGCGGCTGCCATCCGGGCTCAAGGTCCAGACCACGAATCCCCGGCCCCCCGAGAGGCGGCCGGTCGCCTCCCTCTTGCCCGTCGCGAGGTCGAGCTCGACGATGTCGAAGGCATGCTCCGGCAGGGCGGCCTGAGCTCCAGCGTCGGCGGGAACCTGGTACAGCCGGACATGACCCGGGTCCGGAAAGGCCAGCCGGGATTGCCAGGTATCCCGCGGCAGGCCGACGGCCGCCAGGAGGCGGCCGGTCTCGACGTCGTCCACGGTGAGACGGTCGAACACGACTGCGGCGAACCGGCGGCCGTCCGGTGAGATGGCCATGCCCTCCGGCAGGAACCGGAAGGAGATGGGTGTCGCGACCGGCTGAGCCCCGGGCGCCTCGAGGTCCAGCCGATAGAGGACCATGGGGGACTCGTAAGGGCTCTCCGTGAACTCCAGCCACACGGCCCGCCGGCCGTCGGCGGAGATCCGGACCGGCACGTCCCACCAGGGGGAGCTGAAGCCGGTCCGGACGGTCCGTCCGGAGGTGACGTCGTAGAGGAAGCGGGGACTGTAGCCGGACCGGTTCGCCGCCGGGCCCTCCATCGCGACCCACGGCGAGGAGGAGCCGGCGGGGGGGGCGACGACCTCCGTGACTCCGGCCAGATCCTCGGGGCCCGCCGAGACCATCCAGAAGGTGAAGCCTTCGAAGCCGATGGCGAAAGCCAGCAGCAGGCCCCAGAGAGTCCCCGAAAGGGCCCGGTGCGCCCGCCGGAGGTCGGTCCGGCCGCGGAGGACCTGGACGGCACCGGCCGCGGCCATCGCGGCGAGCGGCACCACGGCCCAGGAGCGCGTCAGCCATACCAGGGAGTCGATCCCGTGCGGCTGCCCGGAAGGCACGATCCCCACGAGCCGCAGGCGATCCCACGCATCCGAGATCACCGCCGCCACGACGACCAACGCCACCAGGTCGAAGGCGATCCAGGGGGAGCGCGAGCGCACCATGACGCTCACGGCGTTGGCGGCGAAGAGCAGGAAGAGGAGCCCGATTCCCCACAGCACGAACCCCCTGGGAGAGTCCATCACGTTCAGGCCCCAGTAACCCGCGAGGTTGAGATCGCCCCCGAACAGAGCGGCAGGCAGCAGGACCAGGAGACCGGCGCCGAACGTCAGCGCCACTGCCGCGGCGACCTTGCCGGCCCACAGCGCCCAGCCGGAGATCGGGCGCGCGAAATAGAAGCCCAGCCGCCGTTCCAGGAGATCGGAGGCGAGGATGGAGCCGCCCAGGTACACCGCCGTGAGGGCGCTCAGGAGCAGCGCCAGGCCGAGCGCCATACCGCCTCGCAGCTCCGCGAGAGTCGATCCTCCCTTGTGGAGGCCGGGCAGGATCGGCATCACGACCGCGACGGCCCCGAAGCCCAGGGCCAGGACGGCGAGCAGCCGGCGCTGGGAGAGCTCGCGCTCGAAGACGGCAAGAAAGCCTCTCATCGGTTGCCCTCCTCCACCTCGCCCGTCAGGGCGATGAAGATCTCTTCCAGGGTGAGCGCCGTCACCTCCGGATCCTCCGCCTTCCCCAGCCGCGACGCGGTGAAGCTCTCCTCGTCGTAGTTCGAGACCACCGCCTCGACCTCCCAGCCGCGGGCCGCCACCGCCAGCGGCGCCAGGGCCTCGAGCCGCGAGACGCCCGCCGCCTGGGCGCGCGGGAAGCTCACCCGCCGGAAGCGTCCCTTGAGCGCCTCCATCTCCTCGTCGAGCACCAGCCGGCCGGCGCGCAGCACGCCCACCCGGTCCGCGATCGGCTCGATGCCGGCCAGGTCGTGGGTGGTGATGAAGACGGTGATGCCGCGGTCCGCCAGCTCGCCGATCAGCTCCCCGAACACCGCCTTGCGGGCCACGGCGTCGAGCCCCAGGGTGGGATCGTCCAGCACCAGCAGCCGCGGCGCCGGCGCCAGGGCCAGGGCCAGGGAGACCTGCCCCTTCTGTCCCTTGGAGAGCTGTCCGAACGGCGTGGTGGCGGAGATCCCGAACCGCTTCAGGCGGGCCTCCATGCCGGCGGCGTCCCAGGCCGGGTAGAGCCGGGAACAGAAGCGGGAGAGCTGCCGCGCGTTCATGGTCGGAGGGGCATCCGGCTCCTCGGGCACCACGCCCACCTGCGCCAGCGCCGAGGCCCGCTCCGTCCAGGCATCCCGGTCCAGGATCAGAACCCGCCCCGCCTCCGGCTTCTGCCCGCCCAGCAGGCAGCGGACGAGCGACGACTTGCCGGACCCGTTGCGTCCGAGCAGGGCGTAGACCGACCCTTCGGGAACGGCGAGCGACACGTTGTCCAGGGCCAGCCGGTCCCCGTAGCGGACGGTCATGCCCTCGAGGACGATGGGGTTCATGCCTCTTCTCCTTCGGAATCCGGTTGGCCGTTCGTCAGGCTCCGCCAAGCGGCCTCGAACGTCGCGAGAGCTTCCTCCCGGCTCGCCCCCAGGGTCACCGCCAGGCTGGCGTACCGCACCGCCTCCTCCTGCAGCCGGCCGCTGCGGCGGCTGTCCGAGAACGCCGGCGGCGTATCGGCGACGAACGTCCCCTCACCCCGCCGCACGCTCAGGACCCCGGCGTCGGTGAGCCGCTGATAGGCCTTGGAGACGGTCGCCGGATTGACCTGCAGCTCGCGGGCGAGGTCCCGCACCGACGGCACGGGAGCCCCCGCCAGCAGGGCCCCCCGCGCCACCAGGTGCTGCACGTTCTCCTCGATCTGCCGCCAGATCGGGCGTGCGTCCCGGGGGTCGATGCGCAAGGTGGGTGGCATGGTCGTCGTCTCTCTCGCCTGACTTAGTGTACGACTACCATAGTACACTTGTCACAGAGGTGACAAGGCCGGGATGTCAGACTGGGACCGGTGGTATCCTTGCCGAGGGGTGTTTTGTGGCTCAAAACCATGCCAGGGACTCCGAATTCGAAAAGGTCAGAACGCAAGCGCTCAAACTGGAGCTCGATGCCCGGGCGGCTCTTGCTCAGGCCCTCCTGGAAAGCCTGGAGGACCTGACGGAAGGTGAAAATGAGCGCCTGTGGCTGGAAGAGGCCGAAGGACGGCAGCGGGAGGTCCGGGAGGGCCGCGTCAAACTCGTCCCCGGGGATGAGGTGAAGGCTCTTCTCGACCGGATTCTCGCTTGATCGGCTACTCCTACCACCCCAAAGCCACCCTAGAGATCATCGAGGCCATTCGTTACTACGAAGAGCGAGCCCCGGGGCTCGGAAGAGAGCTCCGGGCGGAGTTGGATGACGCCGTCCTCCTTCTTCGGCAGGTCCCGGAGTCAGCGGCCCCAATCCGAGGCGGTCTGCGCCGGAAGCCTCTCCGCCGCTTTCCCTTCGCGCTGATCTACGCCGTGGAAGAATCCGAAATCAGGATCTACGCCGTCTCGCATCGGCGGCGCCGGCCTGGCTATTGGCTGGACCGGCTTCCTCGCTGAGGATTTCACTAGCCAACTCGGCGCCTCATCCGTCCGGAATGCTTCGACCGGATATGCGTTAGCTTACGGTTCTGTCCTAGATTTTCAATCTAACCTCTTGACAAGTCGGCGAGAATACAACAATCTATGCACACTCAGCACGCACCAATCCGGTGTCTGCGCGCGGCCGGGGCCGGGAAAAGCCCCTGAACGGGAGAAGGACCATGCAGAGCGAGACCACGTATCCTGGCATCCTGGGACAGCTCCAGCGCTTCGCGGCGTCGATGGCGGCCAGGATCACCGAGGTTCTCCACCTGGAGCCGAGCCGGGCACAGAGCCAGACGCAGCAGCTCCAGGCCGCGCTCGCCGAGGGGCCGCGCCCGGCGCCCCTGCTGCGCAAGGGCGTCCAGCAGCCCCACGGCCTCCCCTCCGAGAGGCTGACCGAATTCGGTCCCAGCCGTCCCGCGGCGCCCGAAATCCCGGCCTAATCCAACATACAAGCCACTGGCTGTCTGGCCCCGAAGGGGCCCAATTTGAATAGCTCGGTGCTTTAGCGCCGGGTAAAAAAGCCCCTCCTTTTCCCCGCCCCGAAGGGCCGGTACCCAACTTTCCCTGGCTGGAGCGGCACCGCCGAGAGGCACCGCCCCCTCGGGGCGGAGGGAGGGATGGAAAACGCCGCCCCGGCGCTAAAGCGCCGGGCTATTCAAATTGGACCCCTTCGGGGCCGCGCACCTGCCCCGATGTCCAAGGGGCGTGCCCAGCACGCCCCTTTTCTTGTCCCAGCCTCCCGGACTAGCCGTCACCACGCCGAAATAGTTTAACGACGGAGCGCCGTAAAATTAGGCGGCGCGTCGTAAGATTATACGCCGTGTACAATCTTACGGAGGAGCGCCGTTAAATTACACGGAGCGTCATAATTTTATACGCCGCGTCATAAGATTAGGCGGAGCGCCGTAAGATTAGGCGGCATGCCATAAGATTATACGCCGCGCACAATCTTACGACGGAGCGTCGCAAAATTACACGGCACGCCATAATTTTATACGCCGCGTCGCAAGCTTAGGAGGAGCGTCATAAAATTAGACACGGCGTCATAAGCTTATGACGCCGCACACAATTTACGGTGGAGCGTCGCAAAACTATACGGCGCGTCGTAATTTTATACGCCGCGCCGTAAGCTTAGACGGAGCGCCGTAAAATTAGACGGCGCGTCACAAGATTATACGCCGCGCATAATCTTACGACGGAGCGTCGCTAAATTACGCGGCGCGTCATAATTTTATACGCCGCGTCGTAAGCTTCGGCGGAGCGTCATAAGATTAGGCACGGCGTCGTAAGCTTATGACGCCGCGTGGTAATTTTAAAATCGATGACTCCGCAACGAAATACAGCTGATGGGCGGCTGTGGAGTGAATCCGTGCGGATGCCTGGAACGTTCGCAGATAACCTCCCAAGCTTTGTTTACCGGCTCGAGTCGAGACGAATCTCGTACCGAGGCCCTTCTCCGTTGCGTGCCTCGGCATTGACGAGGAGGAGGACGCACGGTAGAATTGAATGCACGCGCAGAATGAGACATAGAAAATTCGAGTGAGCCGTCTCGACGGAGATTGTGACCACGATAGCTTGGGCCAGGACATACGATTAACCCAGAGGCTGGCCGTCGCTCAGGCCGCCCAGTTAAAGAGGATATTCTCGTGAGAACAGTCGCTAGATACTCATTTGAAGCCGATGGTGGCGATGCTGATGCTGCGTTGATCCACTATTTGGCGCTTGCAGATCGGCTGACCACTTGGCTTAGTTGGAAAGGAGAGGCGGTCTATGATGGAGCAGACAATCTGACCTCCGTTCGCTACAGAGATGGACGCGAAGCTGCTGCTGTAAGTCAGGAAGTAGATGTATTACCTTTTGGTACGTATAGGAGTGTCCGGCTTACCGAATCAACCGAACAAGGCACTGTTTTTGAAACAACGCTTATACTGGCCCTCGCGAGTGAAATAATTTATGTTTATGCCAGCCTTCGCTCAGGCGGAGCTAACCAGCAACCCCTTGGTCCCCTGACCTATGAAGCGCGCTGTCCGAGGGTGATCCGAGACTTTATAGGCTACGCGCTGGCTTGGCATTACTCCGGTGATCCGATCTCAAAGGGGAAAGAGAAGAAGCGCGGCAGGATCGAAGGAGAGGCGCTGGCGACCAGGATAACAGATCCCTCACGGATGTTGCCGCTCATTATTGTATCGGAATACCTCGGGTTCGTACTTCACCCCGATGTCACTGAGAATCTTGCTCAGGAACTCATTGGGCTCGCGCATGTATGCCAAATTGACGAAGACGCATCTTGGGGCCTGACGCGAAAGCTGGGTGAACAGTGGTCCTGTTTCAATGGAGCAATCAGATTGTATTGGCCTCGCTTAGATACGGCAGGGGATCCGTTCGCGCACCCGCTGTGGACCGCTCGGAAGCTCCTAGAATTCAATGCAGATACCAAAATTTCAGCTGACCGGTTATGCAGCCATCTGCGGAAACGTCTAACGGAACTGTCGTCATTCATAGCGCGGGAGCCCTCGGTAATTGCCTGGCTCGCAGCTCTCGATCGCGAGAAACGGTTCCACGCAGAACGAGCCCGCCTTGAGGATGCCCTCGAGTTCAGGCAGCTAGCCGAGTCTTACGCCGCTGAGGTTACCGAACTGCGCACCGAACTTACGGCCAAACAGGAGGATATTGAGGATCTTCGAGATCGTATCGAGGGCTTGAGCTTTGCTTTGAAGTGGAAGACCGATGAAGAGTCGCAAGCAATCGAGCCGGAAAGTGAGATTCCTCCTGCTACCGTTGAGGAGGCCGTTCAAGCAGCAACAAAGGAAGCGTTTGACGCCTTGTTCTTCGGCAGTGACGTCGGTCGTGGCATTCAAGGGTTGTCGCCACAAGCGGGACCTCCAGAGAAGGTGCTTCATTATCTCCGCGCTCTCACCAAAATGGGGAGAGCTAGGCAATCCGGGCCCCTTGGTACATCTATCTTTGAGTGGCTCAAGCGAGAGGGTATTAAGGCTTCTCAGGAATCCGAGACGGTCGGCAACTCTGCGGAGGCTCGGACTAAGCGAACGTTCAACGACGGGCACAGAGACAGGTTCTTCGAATGGCATCTAAAGCCTTCGGACGCCGTATCCCCAGATAAATGCGTCCGCATCTACTTCGATTGGAGCGATGAACTTAACAAGGTGGTCATAGCATGGGTAGGAAGGCATCCGGAGTAGGACCGGCCAACCATAGGGGACCACGACCCGGGTTTCCAGGTCACACCGAACAGGTCATTCTGAACATCGAGCAGGAAGGGGACAACCGAAAGAGCCTGGGGGCAGACGTGGACTGGGGGCATCAAAAGCCCCGCAGGTCGGTGCTGAAGACGCACCTCTGAACGACGATCTCGTTGTAGGCCTCGATCGCCTCTCGATTCTCCTCCAACCAAGCCTCCCGTTGCCGCCTGTGGGCCTCCCGTGCCTTCTCCACCAGCTCGGTCTTCACGTTTGCTGCGCGCTGGTTGGCTTCCATGTACGGAGTATACCTCCGGCGGCGGGACCTGAGGAGGCGGGAAAAAGCATCGCCACTGCGGCAACGTCAGCCCAGCAACTCGATCACCTTCCCCACCGCCTCCACAGACGGCACGAGCGACTTCTCGCAAGGATTTTCAAGAGAGGGGAACCTACTACGTCCCCCGAAGTTCGTTCCGGATATGAGGGACTGTGACGTCGGAGGTGGTGGTGGGATCCCGCGTTTTCCCCGCCGCGGAGACGCCCCGACGTTGTCAATTCCGAAGCGGTATGGGTGACTCGTCTGGGGTCGTCTCTACGGTGCGATAACGCGTTGGCGGTGGGTGGGGTCAAGGCGACGACGTGCCCTCAACCCCGTTCGTCCGGCCTTGCCTCCAACGCTCCGTAGAGACGTCCCAGACGGGTCACGAAGAGGTCTCGGAGACCTCCCGCGTCGGGGCGTCTCCGGAGCGGAGGAATCGCTCGCTTGGCTAATTCCTTCAACCGTCACGTCGTTCCGCCGTCCAGGCTCTCGGTGCAGCGGAAACACGAAATGAACTTTGGGGATGTAGCATTAGTACCGCTTGGCAGAGACGGCCTCACCCCAGCAGCTCGATCACCTTCCCCACCGCCTCCGCCGGCGGCACGAGCTGCTTCTCGCGGTCCCGCCGCAGCGACACCTCCACCTTGCCGTCGGCCAGGGACTTGGCGCCGACGGTGACCCGCACGGGGACGCCGATCAGGTCGGCGTCCTTGAACTTGACGCCCGGGCGCTCGTCGCGGTCGTCGAAGAGGACGTCGATCCCCTTCTCGAGGAGCTGGCTGTAGAGATCCTCGGCGGTGCGGCGGACGGTTTCGTCCTCGGGGTTGACGGCGATCACCAGCACCTCGAACGGCGCGAGGGGACGGGGCCAGATGATGCCGTCCTTGTCGTGGTTCTGCTCGATGGCGGCGGCGACCGTGCGGCCGATGCCGACGCCGTAGCAGCCCATGACCATGGGCTTGTCCTCCCCCGCCTCGTCCGTGTAGACGCAGCCCAGCTTCTCGGAGTACTTCGTGCCCAGCTTGAAGATGTGGCCCACCTCGATGCCGCGGAAGGCCACCAGCGTGCCGTCGCAGCGCGGGCAGGGATCGCCGCCCGCGACCAGGATCAGGTCGGCCCAGTCGGAGAGGTCGACGTCCCGGCCCCAGTTGACGTTGGTGTAATGGGCGTCGCCCTTGTTGGCGCCGGTCACGAAGTTGGTCATGCTCCGGACCCCGGTGTCGGCCACGATCGGGATGTCCTTCAGGCCCACGGGACCGGCGAAGCCCACGGGCGCGTTGGTCGCGGCCCGCACCTTCTCCTCGCTGGCGAGCGCCATGTTCTGGACGTCGAAGTGGTTCTGGAGCTTGACCTCGTTGACCTCGCGGTCGCCGCGGACGAGGGCGGCCACCAGCCCCTTCTCGGTCTCGTAGATCAGGGTCTTCACCAGCCGCTTGGGCGACACCTTGAGGAAGCGGGCCACCTCTTCGACAGCGTGCTTGCCCGGCGTCGCCACCTCCGCCATGTCCTGCTGCGGATGGGCTTCTCCCCCTTCCTCGCCGCGCCGGGTCTCGGCGCGTTCGACGTTCGCGGCGTAGCCGCAGGAGGGGCAGCGCACCACGGCGCTCTCGCCCGTGTCGGCCACCACCATGAACTCATGGGAGGCCGAGCCGCCGATGGAGCCGGTGTCCGCCTCGACCCGGGTGTAGTCGAGGTGGCACGCCTCGAAGATCTTGCAGTAGGCGGCGCTCATGGCCTCGTAGCCCTCGTCGAGGCTCTCGGCGGTGGTGTGGAAGGAGTAGGCGTCCTTCATCAGGAACTCGCGGCCGCGCATCAGGCCGAAGCGGGGCCGGATCTCGTCGCGGAACTTGGTCTGGATCTGGTAGAGGTTGAACGGGAGCTGGCGATAGCTCTTGACGTCCCGCCGCACGGCGTCGGTGATGACCTCCTCGTGGGTGGGGCCGAAGACGAAGTCCCGGTCGTGGCGGTCCTTGATGCGCAGCAGCTCCTTGCCGTAGCGCTCCCAGCGGCCGGACTCCTGCCACAGCTCCGCGGGCGCGATGGCGGGCATCATCAGCTCGATGGCGCCGGCCGCGTTCATCTCGCGGCGCACGATGGCCATGAACTTCTGAAGGCTCCGCCAGCCGAACGGCAGGTAGGTGTAGATGCCGGCGGCGGTCTTCTTGATCATGCCGGCGCGCACCATGAGCTGGTGGCTGATCACCTCGGCGTCGTTCGGCACCTCGCGGGTGGTGTACAGGTAGTAACGGCTCCAGCGCATCGGGGTCCTCCGGTCGAATTCAAAGCGGGGATGGTATCAGTTCTCCCTCTTCTCCCGGCGGACGGGGAGGGAGGCGGGGAGAAGAGGGCCGGGGTGATGAGGCTCTTTACTTCCGCTGATTACTTTCGCTGATTACTTCCGCGTCCCCCGGCGCGCCCGTTCGATCAGGCGCGCCGAGTCCTTCATGCACTCCATCATCTTCTCCTGCAGCGCCTCGCCCCGCTCCCCCATGGTGCGGGCGTGGGCGAGCACGGAGCGGGCGCGGTCCTCCTGGCCCTCGGCGAGGAGCGCCATACCCAGATGGGTGAGGGTGGTGGACGAGGGGCCAAGCTCGCTCGACTTGGAGAGGAAGTCGATCGCCTTCTCGAACTCTTTCCGCTTGTAGTGCACCCAGCCCAGGGCCGCCAGCGGGAACTGCTTGATCTCGTCGGGGGCCAGCTCGACCGAGCGGCGGGCGAAGTCGAGCGCCTCGTCGAGGTCTTCCTCCATCTCCGCCAGGTTGTACGCCATCTCGTAGTAGGCGATGGACTTGGTGAAGTTGGAGCTGCCCTCGTCGAGCAGCCGCTCGCCGATGCGGTTGCCCTCCCGGAACTTGCCCTGGCTGCGCAGGGCCTCGATCAGGGCGGCGTAGGCCGTGGCCTTGAGCATCTCGCCGGGATTGAGGTCCAGCACCTTGCGCGTCACCGCCTCGATCTCCTGGTTGCGGTTCATGTGCAGGCACAGGAGGGCGTAGGACATCAGCAGCGTCGGGTTCTCGGGATCGAGCGCCAGGGCCCGGCGGTAGCAGGAGTGGGCCTGCTTCAGGTTGTCGCGCGAGCGGAACTCCTCGCCCTTGCGGAACCAGGCCGCGGCCTCGCCGTCCACCTCCGGCAGCGGCGCGCCGGCGTGGCCCGAGAGGTAGCGCACCAGGTCCTGGTACTGCAGCTTTTTGGGATTGAGCCGCTGCGCCTGGCGGAAGGAGTCGAGCGCCTTGCGCGTCCAGTGGCGGTCGAGATAGGCGAGGCCCAGCAGGTGGTGGGCCTCCTCGAAGGCCGGATCGTGCCGCACGGCTTCCTGCAGGAACTGCACGGCCGAGGAGAGCTTGCCCATCTCGTAGTAGCAGCTCCCCAGCAGGAACAGGGCCTGCGGCACGGGATCGACCTGCACCGCCCGCTCCAGGAAGAGGACGGCCTTGGCGAGGTTGCCCTTGCCGGCGTAGACGGCGCCCAGGCTGAAGTGCGGCAGGAAGCTGTCGGGATAAATGGCCACCGCCCGCTTCAGGAACTCCTCGGCCCGCGTGTGGTCGCCGCGCTCGTAGTGGATGACGCCGCTGTAGACGAGCCCCTCGTAGTGGTCCGGCTTCACCTCGAGGACGCGGGTGAAGTAGGTCAGCGCCTGCTCGCTGTTGGCCTCGTTGAAGTGGGTCTCGCCGAGGAAGTAGGCGAGCTCGTAGTTGCCGCGGTCCAGCTTGTAGGCGGCCTCGAGGGCGGCCACGGCCCGCTCGATGTCGAAGGCGAAGAGGGCGTACTCGGCGTCCTCCAGGTGCTGGAGGAAGAGCTTCCGCTTGTCGCCGTGGTAGAGCCCGGCGATGCGCTCCTTGATGGCCAGGAAGCGCTCGCGCTTCTCCAGGGCTAGGAGCTGGTAGTCCATCTTGGACTCCCAGAGATCGCTCCACTCCTCCCAGCCGATGTACTTCTTCTGCTCCAGCAGCTCGCGCAGGGCGGAGACGCCGGTCTGGTTGATGAGGATGTTCTTCTCCTGCTTGTGCAGGGCGCCCAGGAGCTGGCGGACGGTCTCGGCGGTGCGCTTGACGGCTTCCTCGAGGATCGAGATCCGCTCCAGAAGGTGCTCGTCGAAGGAGAAGCTCTCCTCCGAGGACTCCTCGTAGGTGTCCTCGTCCTCGCGCACGGCGCCCGACAGCACCAGGAGCTTCTGGTGGCAGCGGACGCAGAATTCGTGGTCGTCCCGGTTGGGGGCGCCACAGACTTGGCAGTACATCCTTCTCTTATCTTCCTCCGCCCATCAGCATGACACTAGCTTGGACGGTAGTCATAAAAGCCCCGGCCCGACTTGCGGCCGAGATGGCCGGCGTCGACCATCTTCACCAGCAGCGGGCAGGGCCGGTACTTGGGATCCCCGAACCCCTGCTGGAGCACCC
>Ga0126305_10000437_pt1 | contig 18029 bp, 8 predicted proteins | sample Plot26_FD_92536 | JGI IMG/M metagenome (GOLD analysis project Ga0126305, IMG submission 92536) | Serpentine soil microbial communities from UC McLaughlin Reserve, CA, USA - Plot26 | ecosystem: Environmental > Terrestrial > Soil > Grasslands | place: USA: UC McLaughlin Reserve, Lake County... | reverse complement strand
TAATATTGTAATATTAAAATTCAATACACTCGGATTTGGATTTGCTTTCAGTGAGATCAGGCTTTGTTCCGGTTGTTGACTTTCTTTTATTTGTCCTGAATTCTTTATCGCTGCAGGTGCCGGGATAGTACCTGAAAGTATGCGGCATTCAGCAAAGGCCTGGGTGACGATGTCCAATGCCTGCAGTAAATTTGGAATATATACGGTAGTATTCACACCACCCAACACATCATTGGCAAGTTGCAGTAGTCCGTTCACATTATTCGAGTAGCCAGTGCCTCCGTTCAAAACAAGAATGATGCTGTGCGGAATCCCGAATTTTGCTGGACTGCCTACAGGAACGCCACTACCACAACCCGTTTGCTCAGATGTTATCAATGTGTCTTGCGCCAATGAAATAGTGCCAAGGGAATTGCTCGTACGTATGTTAAACCATAAAGCTATAGCGTTAGAAAGAAGTAAATTATTGATCCTGCCAGTTGACAGGCCAATCGTCTGGATCGGCACAAGATTCCAGGTAGAAGCATCTGCATAGTAAGCCCCGTCGTAAGGCAAAATAGTATCAACTCCAATTTTTTTTCCTGCCGCTGCCCCCGGAAGCATTTTGTATATGTATTTGTTTGTTATATCGGTCTTGAACAATGTAAAAAATCGCCTGTTTGCAACATTTCCGAAAACGACAGATTGATCTGTTCCAAATGCATTCAACATGAATTGTGTTGAAGTGATTATTGTGCTGTTATTATAACAACCATGTGCTGAAGGAATTCCATAAGATCCCTGGGGATAAGTGCAGGCTGTTTGGCTATTTGCATTAACGGCCAATGAGATCACAACGGTCAGAAGTAAAATCTTTCGGTTCATACAATGAATTTTAAAAGATGAAAAAAACATTTTGAGATCTGGAAACACAGGGTTTTGCTACCGAGGATTATTTAATCAAAAAAAACAAATCAAAGCCTGCATAAGATATGGCTGAAGTTTTCCGGCGGATCACTGAGGGGAAGAAGGTGGATGATTGCTTTACAAATTAAATATTTTAAAATCAAAGATCATTGTGCAAAAAAACTCTTTTGATAAGAAAGCACACGGTAAAGAATTAATTTAATAATATGGGAAACCATTATACCCTTCGTGGATCACCCTGTAAAAATTTACCAGTGAATCTTTGATACGCATCAGAAGTATTTGTTCCACCTTTTCCATCCTCTAATAGATGTGCACCGGCAAGGTTCATCATCTTTTGTAATTCTCTTGCTTTTTCAACAACACGTGTTGGAGCAAATGTTACAGTTTCCCCTAATCCCTGTATTAATGTTATCCTATCAACGATCTCAACTGGTGCGGCTTGTGTTTCTGTAAGTCTTCTTAATAAGATAGCAGCGCCACATTGTTTTGAAACTGCAGTGGGGCTAAACTCCCTGTCCCTAACAAACTTCCCTTTTGTATAATGAGTACTGAAGCTCCACAAATAAGGCGAGTTAATACCTCTTGAGTGATAGCCATAGCCATTATAACCTTCAAGTTTATAAAGCATGCCAGGAACAGTCCAATCATTCCAACCTGCGAGGTCTGTAAGTGCATCTTCGGCACTGAACTCCCATGTAAAAGGAGGATTGCTTGTTTTAGGTCTGTTCTTTGGTATTTGTATAGTACGTGCGGTTAGCGGGTCGCCATTATGCAAGTGTGCATTGAAATTACATCCAGCTTCAAGGCTATGTGTGATGCCGATAAAATGCCAGGGTATACCAACTTTATTTGCTAAAGCTTCGTACCTGCTTTTTCCACTAAGAATTTTATTAACGATAGGTTTTATTTGCGGAAGCTTATCCAGGTTGATAACACAAGTGTCAAACAGGCGCTGGTATTCCGTAGCAGCTTGTGGTGTAAATGAGAATGCCATAACAATGTTTTTAATTGTAAACAATTAGGTTAAAAAAAATTGCTGCTGCTAAACAGAATCTGAACAAAAGAGTTTCAAGAGTGCAGGTATAATTACAAACTTCTGCTTTGCGGAGATCGTGGTTCTTTGATGAAGTTTGTCTGTGCAATTTATTATTTAAAATGACAAGAAAAAAATTTAATAGGCTAATTGTATTTAAAAAATCAATAAGATCACAAGCCGTAATTTTATATAGTGAAAAATAATAACCCGGTGATACTTTTTGATGGTGTTTGCAATCTTTGCAGCGCCAGTGTTCAATTCATTCTAAAAAGAGATAAGGAGAAAAGATTTTCATTCGCATCCCTGCAGTCCACTTATGGACAAGGTCTTTTAAAACAATTCGATCTTTCTACCGATGTATTTAACTCCTTTATTCTTTTTCAGGACGGAAATATCCTTACCCGTTCAACGGCTGCATTAAAAATGTTCTCGCAATTAAAAGGATGGGGATGGGTGAAAATATTCCTGGTCGTCCCAAAATTCATTCGCGATGGAATTTATAACCTGGTAGCAAAGAACCGCTACAAATGGTTTGGTAAAAAAGAAGAATGCTGGGTACCAACTCCTGAATTAAAAGCCAGATTCCTCGATTGATGAAATAAAAGAGCCTCCCGCAAATCTGCAAGGAGGCTTGTTATGAAGGAACCGCCCTTTTTATTCTAAAACTTTATATGCGATTATTTTCCTGTTTAAAATCTATTGATTGATCCTTGTGAAGCGATAAACCGCTTTGTATTTGACGGCAATTGTGTCAGACAGGTTTGCAGGTGGCGTTAAAGGAGCCTTCCCTCCCTTGGTGGCAATACGTTGTATGTAATCAACCTCAGCAAAAATACCTGTTGGCGTAGTGCCGGTCTTTGGCATCAGCAATAACCAATCGATGCTCCCAGGATCTTCGCCTGGGGCCGTCCTCGCCGGATTGAATTGCTGTGCAAAAATGGAATCCAATGGTGATAGTTGCCAAAAAGGACCGGTACCGTGAGTGCCAACTTTTGTATTAGTGACATCATAAAGGTCTGCTTGCGGCGCTACAAAGATCCATTCATAAGCAACCGGATCAGTTCCTGGTTTTATTCTTGCTTTATATCTCTGAACACCTATTGCATAATAAGTCGCGACTCTTGAATTTCCATTTGGCAAATTTTCAGGAACACTTACTGATGCCGGAACAAGTAAGTTCTCACTTGCTGAAATATGAGCTGCCGGCGAGTTGCCACTTTCTCCGAATGATGAGTTTGCATTTGCAGACGCCGCTTGAAATTCTGCATTTGAATTTTCAACGATTACATCTTTCCTGCAGGCGACAAATGCTGTTGAAAATAGAACAGTAATAATTAATAATTTTTCGAGTTGATTCGGTTTGTTATACATCCTGATGAGGTTTATTACCTGCTTGTCAGCAGATGTGGTTTAAATAATTATGCAAATCTTACATCAGCTAAGCGTTAATAGAATATCAGTTTAGCAGAATTGTATTCTACTTGAGTGCTATGATGAAAATCTTTATTACACCTCTTATGAATGCGCTAAAAAAAACTGCCCCGGTAGAAACCAGGGCATTCGGTTATTGATTGCCACTACTTAGTAAGAAAGTTTAACCAGTTTTATCTCTTTATGATCTTTGCCCTGCATTACCCTTACAATATATGCTCCCGGTTTATACTTGTCCCCAAACCGAACACTTGAATTTGCAATTACATTTTTTGTTTCAATCAGTCTTCCATACATATCCACCACTTGCATCGTTACTTTTTCTTTAGCCAAATTTGTTTTTACCGTTAAGGAGAAATTGTTTGGACTCGGATTGGGAAATGCAATTACATCAAGCTCGTTCGCAGTTTCAGTTACTCCGGCTTCCAATTCTGATTTTTGATTTGTATTCGCCGTTGTAGCAGTTGCGTTTGAGTTGTTGATTACAATTATACTATTTGGCCCAACAGTCTGAACAGGCAGATCAGCATCACTTGCGCCAGGTTGATTATCATAAAAAATTGCACCGGTATTCTTATTATAGATCTTCATTCTGATTTTATCAATTCCGCTTCCGTCAAGCTGTCCGTCAACAACGGTCATTGTGAATCCAATACCACTCTGTCCACCGATAATTTTTCCCGTTCCTTTGAACTGCGACATTGCATTATTGATAACGAGATAATCAAAATTCAAAGCATTGAATTCAAAATCCCCCACTTTAAATTCAAACTGTGTTTCTCCCTTTGGATTGGTTGAGTTTTTAAAGTAATTCATTGCAAACCCAAAACTAGCCTTTCCAATTGCTGATGGATTTGATCGCAATGCACCAGCAGGTGACTCAAAATATCCTCCTCCATACGTATTGCCACCATTTGGATCATAAATAACAACGATAGCATCAAGATCATTATTAGTATTTGCATAAGATGTAACACCTGTCTGATCTGTCACGTTCATTTGCAACTTGTAAACACCGGCACTATTGAATCTATAAGTACCGGAAACCTTTCCATTCTGATTACCTGACGGTTCGGTTACACTTCCATTGGCAACCGCACCTCCATCGACTAACCATTTTGCAGTATGCTTATTACCCTGTTTATCCCAGAACACACCGCCGAATGGGACACTTGAGCCTATCTTATAGGGAGAACCAGTTTGCGGTGAAGTAATATTATGGGCCACCACTACTATGACGGAGGTGTCAAATGGTGCATTGCAACCATCAGTGATGGTGATCTTAATTGTATAGTAACGAGCCTGGCCATTGTTTGCTTTTTCTGCTCTTAATCTTACATGATGCCCATCAATGATCTCCCAATCTGGCGATTGATCTCCATCGCTGCCACCATTCACCGGGTCACTACTGGTGACACTAAGTGTACTTGTTACTTCACAATTATCTGTTGCAGTATAATTGACGGTGACATCTCTCATCTTATGATTTGGTGGCCATAACACAACAGGATCTGCGCTGATCGCGGTAACTTTAGGCGGCTCACTATCATCAACATTAATAACCTGTGTACGGCTTGCTGTATTACCACATGCATCTGTGGCTACCCATTTTCTTGTCAACGTATACCTGTTAACGCACTGCACATTTGTTTTTAGTTCTGAATAAGTGACCGTTGGGGTTCCACAATTATCATACGCCGTTTGAGTTGGAGCTGCCGGTATATCTTTTGTACATGAAACTATGATATTCGTTGAAGGCGGTGCATTGTCAAATACTGGCGGTCTCGTATCATTCACCCTGATTATCTGCGCAACCGATGATGTATTCCCGCATGCATCTGTAGCTGTCCATGTACGTGTAAGTGTAAATTTATTTACACATTGCTGATCCGTGATCACTTCCGTTAATACAACAGTCGGCAACTTCGATAAGTCATAACAATTATCTTCTGCAAACTGATATGTATCTGTAGGAATTTGAGATGCACAGTCCACCTCTATCAAAGAAGCAGGAGGATGAGTAAACACCGGGCCGCTTTTATCATCGACGTTGATGATCTGGGTCTGCGTTGCAGTGTTTCCACAACCATCTGTCAGTGTCCATGTCCTTGTTAACGTATACCTGTTATCGCATGTGCCATTTGTTTTTACTTGCTTAAAAGTTGCTTCCAGATCATCAAGATCCAGCGGAGAACTGCAATTATCTCTTCCAGTCAATATGGGTGCCGCAGGCACTTGCCATGGACAAGAAACTGTTAACGTAGATGGTGGCGGAAAATTAAAAGTGGGAGCTTCATCATCAAAAACAGTTATTACCTGGGCACAGGTGCTTGAATTACCACTTGCATCCGTAGCTTTAAAAGTTCTCGTCATCGTAAAACGATTCTCACAGACCTCATTGGTCCTTTTTTCACTCAGCAATTCTACCTGTAACGACGAGCCGCATACATCCTGTGCTGTAGCATTCTGAAATGGCGGAATATCCTGCCAGCATTTTACAGTGAGATTAGCAGGGCATGTGATAACCGGTGGTGTTTTATCTTCTACTGTAACAATAAAACTGCATGTAACTGTTGGATAATTATATAAAGTATAGGTTACTGCACTTGTACCGGGCGGAAATGTTTTACCGCTGGCGGTGCCAGAGCCGCTTAGCCCACTAGTAGAAATATAGAAACTATATTCGGCTCCGGCCAGCGAAATAACAGGATCAATACCCGTCACAATTGCACCGCAGCTATTACCCGTGATCGTCACAGTTTTATTTGGAGGACATGTGATCGTTGGGGTCTGTGCCAAAAGATCTGTTTGTTGCAAAAAAGATATTGCAAGCAGTATCATTATCATCTTTTTCATAAACAAGGTTTGAATGGTTAATGTTTGTGATACAAATGTGTAGTACGTCAATTAATAAATAAACAGGCATTTAGTGGGAGTCCATTTAACTTGAGCCTGGATACAACTATCATGATTGAGTTAAAGATCACAACGATGTTCGATCAGTTTTCTATTGCTTCCCTGGATTATAAATCAAGAGAAAAGCCTCTATGTAAACACATGGACGCCTTTGTTGATTGAACTGTCCTCTATTTAAAAGTGTATTTAGCTATTGGATCTTCCTCAATGGTTTTGCTGGAAATATTTTAATCGCACTCTATAGCCATGGGATAGTCCCGCATTGATACTGTATTTGTAAAAGATTCCTGGCGAATAATTTAAATAATCAAACGTATGAATCGGTAAAACTGCCAATGTTTCCAAAGTAAGCCGAAGAAAGAAAGAGTTTTTCACGAAAAGATGAAAGAACTTTATAGGTATTAAAATAAGAACGCCCCGAAATCGGGGCGTTCGATTATTGACTGCTCTTAATCAGTCGGAGAGTTTGATCAGTTTTATCTCTTTATGTTTTTTGCCCTGGTTTATTCTAACGAAATAAGTTCCTGCAGTATAACGATCACCAAACCGTATCAATGAATTTACAGTCACATTTCTTGTCTCTATTACTCTTCCATACATATCTACTACTTTCATCGTTGCTCTTTCATTTGTTTTGCCGTTCACACTTATAGTAAAATTGTTTGTACTTGGATTCGGAAATGCAATTACATCAAGATCATTTGAAAGTTCCGGGGCTTTTGTCTCCATCTCAGCTTTTTGATCTGTGTTTGCAGATGTAAGGCTTGAATTAGTTTGGCTAATTACAATAGTGCTGTTCACTCCTACTGCTTGTGTTGGCAATGCCGCATCACTTGCACCAAACTGGTTATCGTAAATGATCGACTCGTTATTCTTGTTATATATCTTCATTCTTATTTTATCTACTCCGCTACCATCAAGCTGACCATCGGTAGCTGTCATTGTAAATCCGACACCGCTCTGCCCGCCGATTATTTTTCCTGTTCCTTTGAACTGCGCCATTGAATTACTAATAACGAGATAATCAAAATTCAGTGCATTGAATTCAAATTGGCCCACCTTGAATTCAAATTGTGTTTCACCTTTTGGATTCGTAGAATTCTTAAAATAATTCATTGCAAAACCATAACTGGCTTTTCCGGTTGCTGCGGGATCTGCTCTTAAAGCACCGGCAGTTGAATTGAAATAGCCGCCACCGTAAGTATTACCTCCATTTGGGTCATAAATAACAACGATCGCATCAAGATCATTGTTTGTATTTGCATACGATGTAATACCTGTTTGATCGGTTATATTCATTTGTAATTTGTAAACTCCCGGAGAGTTGAATTTATAACTGCCGCTAACTTTCCCATTTACATTACCTGAAGGTTCAATAACAGTTCCGTTTGCTGCTACACTTCCATCCAACATCCATTTCGCCGTATGGGTATTGGCTGGTTTATCCTGGAACACACCGCTAAAGTTCACTATTGAACCGACCTTAAATGGTTTGCCAGATTGTGGTCCCGTTATATTATGCGTAACCATTACTTGTTTTGATTGACTTACCGGTGGATTACAACCATCATCAACTGTAACGGTAATTGTATAAATGCGGCCGTCGCCATTTGCCGCTCTCTCTGCTCTCAGTTTTACATGATGGTTATCTATTATCTCCCAGTCAGGGTCGGTGTCCCCATCGCCTGTACCATTTACCGGCTCATTGCTGCCAACTGTGACGGTAACGATTGGATCGCTTACACAATTATCACTCGCTGTATAGTTTACTGTTATATCGCGCATCGTATGATTGGGTGGCCATAATGATTGCTTCGAAACAGTGAATCCCGTTATTTGGGGAGGAATATCATCATAAACCGTTATTACCTGTGAGCAAGCCGCTGTATTATTACCGGCATCCGTTACCTTATAAGTTCTTGTTAGTGTAAACCTGTTAGCACAGGTTGGATTGCTGATCACATCACTTACATGAGTGATAACTGCCAAACAATTATCAGTTGCTGTTACTGAATTAATATCGACATCGGGCACATCTGATGCGCATTTGACTGTGATGTTGCCCGGGCACGTTATTGTTGGAGGCTGATTATCTATAACAGTGATCGTTTGAATTGCTGTGGCTGTATTACCGGCACCATCTGTTACTGTCCATGTAACCTGAGTAACACCTACAGGAAAAATATTTCCGGAAGGAAAATCAGAATGAGCTAAAGCAAATTCTTCCAGGCAACCCACTGGCGTAGGCGCCCCAATCGTAGTAGTTGAAATTGTGGCAGAACAGGCGCCCTGCTCCGCATTCCTGATTATTTGAGGGGGCGCTGTAAGAGTGACCGTACTGGCTCCATTGTTCACAATCCGTACTGAACCGCCGATGGTTCCGTTGCTGAACAATCCTGAAAGACCGCAAAAGTTTATGAGAGCAGGATTATCTCGAATATCCAAATTATCTGCTATAGATATGAGATTTGCTAATCCATCGAGATTTAATAAGCCGTCGTTAAATTGAATACTCAGACCTCCAACAGAAGTAAGGCTCGATAACCCGCGAAGATCGGTTAGAGCAGGGTTTGCACCAATAAAAAAATCTCCCCCAATAATAGCAAGATTGGATAATTCATCAATATTGATTAGAGCAGGGTTGGATGAGATACGAACTATTCCACTTATAGCAGTTAAGTTTGATAATCCATTCAGGTTGGTCAAAGCACTGTTCGCCTCAATTTCTAATCTACTTACATGGTGAAGCCCCGATAAGCCATTAAGATTTGATAGTGCAGAGTTGCCTTGAATAAAAAAACTGCCAGATGTGAGATTGGATAAAGCGTCTAAATTGGATAATGCATCATTGTTATTAATTGTCAATGCATTAATAGATGTGAGATTAGATAATCCATCAATATTGGTTAGCGCCGGGTTATCTTTAATTTCTATAAAACTGCTAAATCCTCCAACAACAGTAATATTGTATAATCCATCAATATTTGCCAGAACCTGGTTTCCTATAATTTTCAAATTTCCCCCGATAGAAACGAGTCCGGATAAGCCATCAATATTAGTTAGTGCATCATTATTCTCAATATTGAAAACATTACCAAGTCCCCCAACAGATGTTAGATTGGATAACCCATCAACATTGGTTATAGTGGTATTTTTAATTTGTAAATCTCCTCCGACCATTGTCAGTTCGGACAGCCCATTAAGATTTTGTATGTTGCCATCAAATGATTCATCAATCGTCAAACTCCCACTAACTGAAGTATAATTAAAAGCGTCAATTTGCGTCTGCGATGAAAGAAATAAATTACCGCTAAAAACCTGGGCATTTATGTTTGACAACACGAGCAGGAATATCCATAACGTTAAAGCAGATTTCTTTCCCATAAAACACATTTTTATAGTTAGATAAATAAATGGATGCCTTTGAAATACAAATGTTGGTGGAAAAGAAAATCGTAACAATACCGCAATGAGGTAATTTAAATCAGGCGATGCCTTTTTGTATTGCTTTTGTCACAGCTTCGTTACGGCTTGCAACATGAAGTTTTTTGTAGATATGCTTAACATGTGTACGCACTGTTTCATAGCTAAGAAAAATTTTCTCTGCGATCACAGGATAACTTTCTCCTTTCACCATCAATTGAAGAATTTCATTTTCCCGCTGGCTGAGCTGATAATCTTCTGCCCCCGGTGAAACAAGGATCACATTCTTATTGGCAAAGAATCCAAGTACTTTCTTTGCTACGCCTGCACTGATCGGTGCGCCGCCATTATATACATCCGTGATCGCTTCAAGGTATTTATGTGGCGGATCTGTTTTCAGTATATAACCCGAAGCGCCGGCGCATAATGCAGCAAATATTTTTTCGTTATCGCTAAATACAGTTTGTATAAGAATCTTTATGCCCGGAAATTTTTCAGCAATAAATTTTGTTGCTTCTACTCCGTTCAATCCCGGCATTTCAATATCCATCAGTACTACGTCAGGTTCACTGCGATTAATATCTGTCTCCCAACGATTGCCATCAGTAAAAACTCCACAGCAATTAAAACCAGGAGTGCCGTCAATAATGGTCTGAAGAGCGTCTCTTAGTAGTTTATTATCTTCAAATATTGCTACCCGGATTTCCTTCATTCATCTAAAATTGAGTGTAATTATTATTACTGACTATACCCCATCAGGTGATTTTTAAATTGAGCCCGATCTTTGTTCCATGTCCCGGCGAAGATTTTAATAAATACTCTCCGCCAATAGCCGTTACTCTTTCCCTCATGTTTATTAAACCATTTCCGCTCTTTAATACACTTGTATCAAAGCCTTTTCCATTATCACTTACCAGTATCTCAATTTTTTTATTATCCGATTCTTGCATAGAAATTTCCAGCAAGTTCGCATTGCTGTATTTAACCGCATTATTGATCGCTTCTTTACAAAACAGGTAAATATTCCGCCGGCTTTCTACCGGCAAACTGATATTCTCCAGTTTCGGTGTCACCGTAATTTTTATTTCCATGCTTTTGATCATGGCCATTTCTTCTGCATACTGTTCCAGTCGTTCTATCAATTTTTGTAAAGAGTCCTTTTCAGGGTTTATCAGCCATACAATATCACTTAGCTTATTCACCATGTCGCCAGCTGATTGCTGGATATTATTCAGCGATCTTTCAACATCTTGTGTTTTTGCAGCCTTGATTTGTTCTTTTGTTAAATGACTATACATGGCAATGCCTGTGAGTGTTGAACCTACTTCATCATGCAATTCACGGCTGATACGCAATCGTTCATTTAAAACCTCCTGCTGGCCCTGAAATTTTTTTCTCCGTATATAACGATAAACGCCGGCCCCTGCCAGGATCAATATGCATGCTATGCCTGTAAATATGATTTTCTTTTGCTGGTCTTGTTTTGCGGCAAGCAGTTTTTGATAAGCAGCCTGCTGTTCCATCAATTTCAGTTTTGCCTGGTTCTTTTCATTTTCTTTTATTTCATTTTCAAGATTCAGCGCTTTTTGCGAAGCATCGAGTTTACTGATCTCATTCTGCTGTGATACCAATGCCAGCTGTTGCGTGCTTTTATCATTTTCCAGTTGCTGTTTTTCTATTTGCTGATCTCTTAATTGCAACAGGTATGAATTCGCTTCACTTTCTTTTTCAAGCATTTTTATTTCCTGTTCTTTTTTTCCCGTTTCATACCGGGTTGTAACCTCAATAATAGCTTCTTGCTTTTGTAAAGACAGCACAGAGTCTTTAACCAGCGAATAGTTTCGGAAATAATATAATGCTGAATCGGGCTTACCGGACCTGGAAAAAGATTCTGATAAAAGCAAATAAGCTTCAAATACATTCAGCCACGACCTTGTTTGTTGTGAAATTCCTGCTGCTTCTTTCAAATGCACGATGGCGCTATCATAGAACGCTGTTTGAAATTCTGATCTGCCAAGGTTAAAAACAATATCCTTGGTGTCAAAGAGCGGCATTTCATTTCTACCCATTTTGTGATAAGCCTGTTTTAAATACTCTAATGCTTCCTTGTAATGACCTTTTTCGTACGCAAGGATCCCTTTTATTTTAGAGGAAGTAACTACCCCCCATCGATCATTGAATTTTTTGGTTATTTGATCAAACTCTATGATAGCAGAATCTGCTTTGGTAAAGTTCTGCATCATGGCAAGGCAAATTGCATACTCGCCGAGAATTTCCCTGAACCTTATCTTGTCCGAAGTGGCGGGCCTGCTTTCTAATCCGTATTCAAGATATTTATACGCATTCGGCAGGTCATTTAATCTTAAAAAGCTTACGCCAAGTTCAGTACTGCTTTCATATATCCTCCCAGGGTTTTGAAGTCTTTCCGCTAATTGAAGAGATTTGAAATAATAAGCAACCGAGCTGTCCAAAACGGAAAGATTCTCATATTGTCTTGCCATCCAAAAAAATGCCTGGTATAGATTTCTTTCATCCCCGGCAGTTCTTAAATAATGAATAGCCTTCCTTATTGTGTTCAACGCAGATTCAGAATTATCGGTCATCTTGTGTATCATGCCAACCTGCAGGTAACTCATTCCGAGAAGCCTGTTATCATTCAATTTAGAAAAGATCTTAATTGAAGTGTCGGCATGATCTTTCGATTCTTTAAACTTACTTCGGAAATAGATCGCTTTGGAAACCGCAAGATGATATTCTCCCAATCCCCTCTCATAATTATCCTGTAAACTGTATTCCTTTATCTTATTAGCAAGTAAAAGAGAAGAGTCAATTTTGAGAAGGAATTCTGAATAAGCTCTTGACAAATTAAAATAGGCATCCGCCTTAGCCCTGGATGTCTTTGCTTCAGTAACGCTATCCTTGAGATCTGAAAGGCGCAATTGTGAAAACACTGACACGCATGACGAAGCGCTCAATACAATTAAGACAAGTTGTTTAAAAGGTCTGACCACAGACATAGTAAGCAGAATAGTGGTTCAGTTTAAAAATAACGACGTAGAGTGGCTTGTTACATACCCCAATGGGTGAGTTTGTTCTTTGCTTTAAATTACAAAATCTTTACTATTCAATAACAGTTGGCACTTCGATCCTAAAAATAGACTGCCCCGAAAAATCGGGGCAGTCTATGAATGATCGCTTCTAATTTAGTCAGAGAGTTTGATCAGTTTTATTTCTTTATGCTCTTTACCCTGCAATATTCTTACAAAATATGTTCCGGGGTTGTAACGATCGCCAAACCTGATGGGTGAATTCGCATTTACATTTCTTGCCTCTATTATTCTTCCATACATATCTACTACCTGCAGGGTGATTTTATCTGCGCTGCTATTGCTATTTACCTTTATTGTAAAATTGCTTGCACTTGGATTTGGAAAAGCAATTATATCAAATCCGTTTGAAATTTCTGCACCGCTTGCTTCCATTTCTGCTTTTTGTGTTGTATTGGATCGGGTCAAATCTGAATTTATTGCATTGACGACAATTATACTGTTTACTCCAACTGCTTGTGTTGGCAACGCCGCATCGCTTGCTCCAAACTGGTTATCATAAATGATCGAACCACTATTCTTGTTATATATCTTCATTCGTATTTTATCTATACCGCTTCCATCAAGTTGGCCATCGGTTACAGTCATTGTGAATCCGACACCGCTTTGTCCCCCAATTATTTTTCCTGTTCCTTTAAACTGCGCCATTGAATTACTGATAACGAGATAATCAAAATTCAACGCATTGAACTCAAAGCTTCCTACTTTAAACTCAAATTGTGTTTCACCTTTTGGATTTGTTGAGTTCTTAAAGTAATTCATTGCAAAACCATAGCTGGCTTTACCCGTTACAGATGGATCTGATCTCAATGCTCCTGCAGGTGAATTAAAATAGCCACCGCCATAAGTATTGCCACCATTTGGATCATAGATCACAACGATAGCTTCAAGGTCGCCATTTGTATTTGCGTAGTTTGTTACTCCATTCTGATCCATCACATTCATTTGTAGTTTATACACTCCGGCAGCGGTAAACTTGTAACTGCCATTAACCTTTCCGTTTTTATTCCCGACCGGCTCAGTTACCACACCTTTCACTGAATTATCATCGATCAGCCATTTTGCAGAATGAGTGTTACCAGGCTTATCCCAAAATTCGCCTTCCAATGCAACAGTTGAACCTACTTTAAATGCTTGCCCGCTATGCGGGTTCGTAATATCATGCGGTACCCGCACTTCTACTGTTTTGGAAGCTGTATTTCCCGATGGATCTGTTGCAGTGATCGTAATAGTATAAATTCTTCCAGTACCACTTGCCGACCTTTCTGCCCGCAAATTCACATGGTGATTATTAGCTATGACCCAATCGGGATCGGTATCACCATCACCCACTCCATTTATTGGTTCGTTACTTGTAACCGTTATAACAGAGGTAACTGCACAATTATCTGTGGCCGTATAATCGATCGTTACATCACGCATTGTATGATTCGGCGGAGATAAAACATAAGTACTTGCCGATTCACCCGTAATAGTGGGCGGCACATTATCGACAACTGTGATCGTTTGTGAACAAGACGCAATATTGTTACTTGCATCCGTTGCTGTCCATGTTATAATTGTATTCCCAACAGGATAATTTGCTGTAAGCGCTGAACCATCACTGCGACTACCTGCAACTTCATAACTGCAATTATCCGTTGCTGTTGCGGAGCCTGCATTGACACTTGATGGGGAAGCATAACAAACACCAGGATCAGTATTTACCGTTTTGCTCGGCGGACATACAATAACCGGAAGTTCATTGTCGGTCACCGTAACATTAAATGAACAAGTGGCGCCGGTTGCAGTAGAAGTAACAATAACAGTTGTTGTGCCAATAGGAAATTGCGTGTCTGATGCTTTGCTATAAGTAATAGTGGACCCACATTCACCTGTTGTTGTGGCTTCAGGATAGTTAACAACCGCTCCGCATTGTCCGGGATCATTATTCACTGTAATGTCACCCGAACAATGGATGTAGCACTGAGTGTATTTTACTGTTGCATAATCTTCTTGCGTACTAGTTCCGTTGCTGTTACCTGTTACGTATACGTTATCAAATGCCACTTCAAGGTCAACAGCACGGTCCCAGGAATTTGCCGGTCCGTTGTATCTCTCCACCCATTGCTGAACTCCATCCGTGTTATATTTTACTGTGGCATAGTCAAATACACTTCCCTGTCCAAGGCTATGCCCGGTAACGTAAGCATTTCCAAATTCATCAACGCCAATCGCAAGGGCTACGTCTTCTTCCGCCCCCGTACCGTTATAGTATCTTGTCCACTGCTGATCACCATTGGCATTATATTTTACTGTTAAATAATCCAGGTTGTTGAAGGTACCTCCCGAATATCCAGACACATAAGCATTTCCTGATCCATCTACTGCAATATCGGTGGCAAAGCCCTTGCCGTTACCTGGATGGCAGGTTCCAACCCATTGTTCCGAACCTCCTGAATTATATTTAATAGTAGCAAGATCACCCGCGAACGTTGTGCCTGTTATGTAAACGTTTCCCGATCCATCAAGTGCAATTCCTCTGGGCACATCGTTTCCATTTGCGGTTGGATTGTATCGCTGAGCCCACTGAAGATCTCCATTCGTGTTATATTTTAAGGTGGCATAATCAAGATATCCATTGAGCTGACTTTCCCCTGTCACATACACATTTCCTACGGCATCAACAGCCATATCGTATGGATTGTTCACTCCGCTTCCGGGAGATGTTCCATTATATTGTCTTGCCCATTGCAACGTTCCCGATGTGTTATATTTTAAGGTAAAGTATTCCGACACCGGGCCGACTTGCTGCGCACACGGACCCTCTGCGCCAGTTACTCCTGTGACATAAATGTTTCCTGCAGCATCCACTTTTACCTTTTTTCCATTGCTAAAAAACTTTGAACCTCCGCTGTATCGCCTTGCCCATTGTTCTGTTCCACTGGAGTTATATTTTACTACAAAACAATCCCACTGGCAATCCTCAGTTTGGATGTAGGTATTGCCGGTTATATATACATTACCTGAACCATCGACAGCGATATCCTGCGGATACGTTGCGAATTCCAAACCGGAGATCCCTCTGATCCAAACTGTTCCACCTGCCGCACTATATTTAATTGTCGTACCGTTAGAGTAACTTCCCTGGTCTGCCGTGCCGGTAACATAGACATTTCCAAATGCGTCGACAGTGAGAGCCGTTGGATCATCGGATGCATTGTGTGTGCCATTAAACCTGGCAACCCACGCCTGCTGCACTTGTGCGTTAACTGTATTCCTTGTAAAAATCAGAAGCAGCAGCACAGTAAACAGGTTAACTAATTTTCTCATTACAAAAGTTTTTGATTGATAAAAAATGTTTTATGCCTCAAGAACTATCAGTTTATCCTTATCAGAGTTTCATCGAAACATCTCACTCTAAAATCCTTTGCTCACTTTTCAATTTGGTCCTATCACAGTACCGCTTGCTTCATACCCATCAATTTTTATCTTATATACCAATGCTCCCCTGTAGTACGGGCCCGGATAAGGGATAATATTGTTCTTGTTTGCAAAAACAAATTTTTGAAGCTTATAGATTTTTGATCCATTGATAGAAAAAAATTCGACAGTCATTATACCTGTCACCGGTGAATTAACAAGAAGACTAAATTTTGTAGTGTAAGGATTAGGGAAAGCCGCTGCAGATAATTGCCTGCTCATTATTTCCGGAACAGATAATTTGCTCTTTTCTGAATTTTTTGTCAGGAATTCAGATTGCAAATAAGGAATTGTGCCAACAAGTATCCGGCATCCATCAAATGCATTGTTGATAGTTGCTATTGCAGATTGCACATCTGATGGACTAAGAATGGTATTCACTCCTCCTAATACATCATTTGCCAGTTTATATAAACCATCTACATTATTGGAATATCCATGTCCTCCATTTAAATAAGTCACTACAGTATGTGGAAGACCGTATTTTACGGGGCCTTCGGCGGCAACACCACTGCCGCATGCAGTCTGTTTCACTGTTATCAATGTATCATTCGTTAAACTAACAGAAGACAGGTTACTGCTGGGTTGGATATTAAACCAAAGTGAAATTGACTGTGATAGCAGTTGATTATTGATGCGACCTTTTTGAGAACCATTGGGCTGGATCGGAACAAGATACCAGGTGCTTTGATCCCCATAGTAAGCGCCATTAAAAGGTGAGATGTTATCAATTAAGATGGCTTGTGAGTTACCGGTACCAGGAAGCATTTTAAAAATATTCTTACTGGTAATATCAGTTTTATATAAAGTAAAGAATCGCAGGTTGGCAACACTGCCAAACACTTTTGATGTTGTTGCTCCAAAAGCATTCAGCATTAATTGAGTCGAACTAATTGATGTCCCTGAATTATTATTGCAAGCCAGTCCGTTCACATTGCCATAAAATCCCTGCGTGTAACTGCAGGCGGTCAAACAATCTTTGCATATTATACTTGATGACATGCCAATGCCCCACTGACTGAAATCAGAAATATTGATCCGGCGGGCAAATCCATCACTCACTTTTCTTCCCAGGCCATTGTATGACTCCAATAAACTTCCTGCAGGCACAACCCAATCAACAGCATTCGTGCTCGCATCAGGTCTTCGCAAAATTCCAAACTGGTTATCGGTAAGCCCGGGAAATCCATTAAAATAAAGATGCAGCGAAAAATTCCCACCTGAGGCTGCAACATCCGGGACCAGCCACCATACTCCATCATTATTTATTGCTGTATATTTTGTACCGCTTTCAAATGCGCTCAGACCTGCATCAGTTCCTTGCTTTGGTCCGAATGATGCAGTTAAATAATTAGGGCCATTAATATTATTATTCACAAACCGGAGAAGGTTGCTTCTTGTTTCATTACCTACCGGGAAATCATAAGTGTTTGCATTGGATGTGATCGACCTGCGAAAATTTCCATTGATCCAACTGTTACTGTACCCACTGTTCGATGCATCATTTAAAAGTGCAGAAGCATTGGTGTTATTTAAAAAAGCGTAATAATTTCCTGTATTAATTTTTCCATTGATCAATTCCAACTGATCGGAAACCTTAAAGTGATCATTGAGTGTAAGGCCAGCAGTATTTATTTGAATTCGGTAAAAATCAGTCAGACCGGTAAAATACTGTTGATGATTGCTGTTGAGGATCACTTTGCCTGTGCCGATCAATGCGCCGCCGGAAGAAAGATCTCTCCAAT
>Ga0126305_10000436_pt1 | contig 18066 bp, 17 predicted proteins | sample Plot26_FD_92536 | JGI IMG/M metagenome (GOLD analysis project Ga0126305, IMG submission 92536) | Serpentine soil microbial communities from UC McLaughlin Reserve, CA, USA - Plot26 | ecosystem: Environmental > Terrestrial > Soil > Grasslands | place: USA: UC McLaughlin Reserve, Lake County... | reverse complement strand
CTCCCATATTGGAAGTTAACAGCACATCTGCAAGTCCATCATTATTGATATCTCCCAATGCAACACCTCCACCATTGTAAAAATTGCGGAAATAAAAACTGTTTTCGAGTTCACCATCAATGACTTTGTTGTTAAAATTGATTCCCGAGTTTTTTATGAGTGTAAATAATTTCTCTTCCTTTTCATGACTGGTACACGAAACAAAAAATACAGGAACGAGCAGGTAAATGATTTTCATAGTCATGAGTAAGCAAATCCGAAGATGCACAAGTTAGTACTAGTACACATAAATAAAGAAAGGTCATTGTATTGACCTTTCTTTATTCCGTAAAAGAGGTTATTGATTAATAACCAGGATTGGGTTGTAAATTAGGATTTACAGCCAGCTGTTGGTTAGGAATGGCGAACAAAAGATATTTAGGATCATCCTGGGGTTTCTCCTGCCAGGGTTGAAGGAATTTTCCAAACCTGATGAGGTCCTGTCTTCTCCAGCTTTCCAAATACATTTCACGTCCTCGTTCGTCCAGCAATTGATCAAGATTGAATGAGGCCAGTGTACTTGCGCCACGGCTTGCATGTGTACGAATATAGTTTACAATGGCCAAAGCAGTTCCTCCATATGAGCCGGCCGAAGTAGCAGTTCCTCCACGCAAGATCGCTTCAGCTTTCATTAGTAAAACATCTGCTAAACGGAAAAAGACATAATCATTATCGGTGTTTCCGCTTCCATCATTTGTGTAATCGATTGGATATTTATAAGCACGAATACCAGTTCTTTCGAGTTCCGCACCTGTTTCGATAGATTTCACACCTGGAGTAAATACTAACAACGCTCCTGGCCTGTCTCTCAGCAAGGTATCATTGGTCCAATCATACTGCTGCCCTGACAGAAAACCAACATTCACACGGTTACCTGGATTGGGTGGTGCCCCCGGTGTTGGATAATTAGCACCCCTGCGCTTATCGCCAGCTTCAAACTTGTTATAGAAATCAGACAGCGTAGTAAAACCATTCCAACCTTGTGGATTTTGTTTGTAGTGCATGGCAGAATGGTACCTTGAACGCACTGTTGGAGATCCTTCTCCCACTCCACTTACGTTTTCCTGTGTCCAGATATTTTCTTTGCCAATGACAGTATTGGTAGGAGCAAAATTGTCGAAATAGTTACTGGTAAATGAAAACAGATTGGTGTTGATAATCTGGTCGGCCAACGTAATCACCTGGTTCATGTCGGCTGCAGTAAACGCTGGTGTTTTACGAGTATCGACCGAAGCAAATACACCTTTATTTAAGTAGCACTTCATCAATAAAACACGGGCTGCATTCTTGTTTGCTTTAGTTACCGGTGCATCGGCAAGCGTTGGTATAACTGCATTTAATTCACTAATGATATAATCCATAGCCTCTGACCCCTTTCTTACACGTGCTGGTGCAATTACACTTTCTCCGGGATCGCGGTAAGGCACCTGGTCCCAACCATCAAGTAACATAAACATAGCAAATGCACGTAAGTATCTTGCTTCAGCTGCCTGTTGGGGAGTAGGATTAAATCTAAGCAAGTCAGTAGCTGCAAACACTGTTCCTGACAAATCATTAAATCCTTCTCTTACACGAATGCTTTCTCCATCCCATTTATGCTCATGCAATACACGCCATACTCCATTGTCGTCCCAGTCTGGTCCTCTTGTTGGTCCGATCAGGGCATCAGTAGTCATTTCCCAAAGGCAGTAAACACGTGTTTGATCCTGGAACGTTGTTCGCATTGAATTGTAGGCTCCTTTCAATAATGCATCAACATTTGTTCCGCCACCTGACACCTGGCTTGCCGTTAAGTCTCCTTGAAATTTTTCATTCAACTTGGTACATCCCAAGGCCAGGAAAGAATAAATGGCTAATACAAAAATTAATTTACGTATCATGATTTATTACTTTATTAATTATAATGAAAAATTGACTCCAAAGGTTATTGTTCGTGCTGTTGGATAAGGTGTGTATTCTATTCCTAAAGACGGCACACCATTGTTATTTTTATCAACATTTACTTCGGGATCAAATCCTGAAAATTTTGTGATTACGAAAAGGTTTTGACCTGTGACATATATGTTCAGATTTTTCAGGTTTCTACCCATATTACCAACGCTATAGGACAGTGTTGCATTGGCTAACTTGAGATAATCACCCTTTTCAATAAACCTTGAAGAAGAAGTAACCGGGTTAGAAAAAGATTCTTTAATAGGATCTTCATAAACCGAAACAGCTATGTTTCGGCCGCCATTTATACTTCCGACATTAATTACGTTATTTAAGGTATTGTTGTAAATATCCTGCCCCAATGCTCCGTTCATATTTACATTGAAATTGAATTTTTTGTATTGTAAGCTGGTTGAAATACCCAACAAAACTTCAGGATTGGGATCCCCAACAAACGACGGAACGTCTCCCTCAGGGTAAATAGCAAGTCCTGTTGATTTATCAATACCCGCAAAATACCTGGTATAAAAAGCGTTGATAGGAAGACCATTTTGGATGGTTTGAACAAGCGTTCCCGAAACCCCCTGGCCATGTAAACCACCTGTATAAATTGGTGCACTTAAACCACTAACCGTATTTTTCAGGAAAGTTGCGTTGACACCAAAATCCCATGTCAAATCTCGTTGATTAACGATGGAAGCATTGACTGCAGCTTCCACACCTTTGTTTTCAATTTGACCATCCAGGTTTACCCATCTAACAACTGATCCCGGAGGAGCGGGTTGTATAGGCGCACTTGGAAATAGTAAATCAGTAGTTGTTTTATTGAAATAATCTACCGATCCTGTAATTCGATTACTCAGGATTCCAAAATCAACTCCAATGTTATACTGTTTATCAGATTGCCACTTTAAATCAGGATTGGGGTTATTGACCTGGCCTAAACCGCCGTTTTGAGAGAACGAGTATTTTGCTTGCGCAGCACCTGCAGGAAATTCCTGGTTACCTGTTATGCCATAGCTTCCTCTGAGCTTAAGTGACGTGAACAAGGATATATTGTCCATAAAATCTTCCTTATCAATGTTCCATGCAGCACCAAATGAAGGGAAGTATCCATATTTATTGTTCTCACCAAATTTGGTAGAACCGTCGGCGCGGAATGTAAGCGTTAAAAGATATTTTTCGCGGAAATTGAAAACACCTCTTGCGAAATAAGACTGCAATTCAGAGATAGGATCAACAAAAGAACTAATGGTGCGGTTACCGGAATTTGAATATTGTATATAGTTGGTATAATCCAGCCCATAATTACCAAAACCACCAGCCGGTCCATATGCAGTAGTGTTTGATCCTTTATTTGTAAACTTCATGTACTCATAACCAATTACTGCATTTAGGTTAAGGCTGGTTGCTATTTGTCTGTTGAAGTTTAGGGTATGTGTTGCCTGTTGTGTTACTAATTCATTATTGGCAATGCTAGCCCATCCCTTGCCTTTTACATCGGCAAGATTGATGTATTGTTGTATGGAAGTTCTTCTGACACCGGTACTATAATTCAAACTAAAAAGAAACCTGTATTCCAACCAATCATTGAATTTATAATAAGGCGAAATGCTTCCCAGGACCGTTGTAACTTTTGAATTGTCACTATATGCCTCCGACATTGCAAAAGGATTCACCACGTCGCCTGCCTTAATGTTTAATGAGTCCTGGCCGTTTGATTTTTTTATTACAAGTTGTTCGGTGGGATTCCATTGTAATGCCTGCCCAATTAAACTACCTGTAGAACCCGCATCATTACTAATGGGTGCTATGTCTTCGTTATATTGACTTGGTATTATGTTGAAATCCAGGCCTAATTTTTTACTTTGTAAAAATTTGAAACTTGCATTGAGATCAGCCGAATATTTTTTAAACCCGGTTTTTCTTACAATGCCTTCCTGGTCCAGATAGCCAGCCGATAAACGATACCTGCCATTTTCATTTCCTCCACTAACGGCGAAACTATAGTTTTGAATTAACCCGGTTTGTAAAATGGCATCCAAAGCATCTACACTGCTTCCTTTATCATTCCCGTTACTTAAACCATAATAGGTTAGTGCCTGCCTGTATTGTTGAGCATCCAGCACTTCAATTCTTTTCATTATGGTAGAAGATCCAACAGAGGCGTTAAAATCTATTTTAGGTACACCTGACTGTCCTTTTTTTGTTGTAATCAGAATCACGCCATAGGCCGCTCTCGAACCATAAATGGCAGTAGCAGAAGCATCTTTTAAAACTTCCATTGAGGCTATATCTGCAGGATTAATGAAGTTTAATGGATTTCCGCCGGGTGTGTTTCCTAAATTCTGGGCATTTAAACCAGGTCGGGAAGATCTTCCATCTAATGGCACCCCATCAACAACATACAAAGGCCGTCCAGAGCCAGTAAGCGCAGTATTACCCCTGATTTTAACAGTAGTGGCTCCTCCGGGTTGTCCGCTGTTATTTAATACCTGCACACCAGCAACTTTACCCTGTATCAATTGATCCGGAGCTGCATAAGTGCCCTTATTAAAATTTTTCTCTGTAACCGTCGCTACAGCTCCGGTTAGATCTCGTCGTTTTGCGGTACCGTACCCAATTACAACAACTTCATTTAAACTCGCTTCCAGTGTGCCGAGCGACGTTTCGATGTTGGTTTTTCCCTGAACCGGAATTTCAGTAGTACTGTATCCAACAGAAGTGAAAACCAATGTTGCAGTTCCGGGTGCAGCGATACTAAACTTACCGGCTTCATCCGTTTGGGTGGCCGAGGTAGTACCCTTTACACTTACAGTGACACCAGGAATTCCTTTGCCATTTTTGTCTGTAACTGTACCAGTTACTGTTGATTGAGCTTGTGCATTTTGAATAAATAGGAAGGACGCTACTAAAAGAGATAGTAGTCGTAAAGACTTAATTTTTCTCATAGCAAGCAATTTATTTGAGGGATGTTTGTGTAAATTATACACATTCCTAATTTCTACCAAATTTTGCTGAGTAATTTTTACTCACAATTGTTTAAATACCAGACGATTTTGATGGTACACAATTACCCATTGCCAGTAAATACGAGGTTTTGTTTACGGAAGTCTATGCCTTCGAGTAAGAATTATTAAACAGAAACTTTTAGTAACGAACGAAAATTTTTTTGTCCCAAATTCAGGTCAGTACACCTTACATCCTATTTATTTAAACCCGTGGTCATTTCTAAAAGCTGTTGTGATTTGTGATGCAAGAATTCCAATCGAGGATAGTTGATGGAGTAAAAAACATTTTTACCGATCCTTTTACCATTTACCAGCCCGGCACTTCTTAAAATAGCAAGGTGATTAGATGTTATAGGTTGTTCAAGGCTTAATTCTGTATACAGTTCTGTCACTGTCGTCTGCCCTTTTTTATGAATAAGGTCCAGAATTTGTTGACGAAGTTCACTATTGACCCCGCCAAATATTTTTAGTCCTTTTTTAATTGCAATAGTCTCAAGGTGCAGTTCTGAACCGTCATTTGCATTCATACGATTTTGTTAGTTGGTTTGATAGCTACTAAGGTATACTTCCAAACTGCAGAGAATAGACCGGAGAGATTAGTTACCACAGCACTTTGTGTCATTTTATAAAATGAAACATGTTTGTAGCGCAAGAACAAGATTTAAGGGTTCCGTTTTAAAAAATTAGATAATATAACAGCATCCCGCAGTAATAGTTTTGTCGTCCAGGAAAAACGGCACCATTATTTTCTCTAAATGAACCGATGTGAACCACTCAGTGAAAACTCTTAGCTCCTTTTAAATAATTCATCTAACTTAGCCGTAGTTCTGGTACGTTAAATGTTCTATTGTTACCGTTATTTGTTACGCTGTGCTAATGATTCCTTTGTCCCAGATACCTTTTTAATTTTCACAGCCACCTAACCTGTACACGAAACAAAAATTTGAAACTCAGTGAACAAGAGCACCCTGATGTTGGTTATACATTAAATGACGTAGTGAAACACTTACTCTACAGTACTCTAAAGAAATCACGATACAAAGAAGATAGTTTTAACTGTCAATAACAGATGGCTTGTACCTGTCTTATTTTAAATCATAATTACAAGCTATGATTACAAATGGCCAAATAAACGATGAACGGGTAACTCAACAATTGCATGCAATTCTCAATTATGGAGAAATTAAGCATTCCCCTGTCCTCTCCAGGTTTCTTTCCTTTGTGGTTGAGAAAAAGCTTTTTGGAAGAGAAGATGAGATTAAGGAATATACAATAGGTGTAAAGGGTCTTGGTAAGCCAAGTGATTTCAATCCGCAGTTGGATGCTTCTGTCCGTATTCATGCAGGACGGCTGAGAAAAGTTCTTCAACAATATTACGCCGGCCCAGGAAAAAATGACACTGTACTCATTGATATTCCCAAAGGCAGCTATGTTCCGATTTTTGAAAACGGCCATGCTGTAAACGGCAATAGCATCTCAAGTCCGGATCTCTCAACGCAAGCAATTGAAAACATTCCATTGCCTTCCCAAAATGGACACAATAAACCTATTATTGCTGTACTGCCTTTCCACAACCTCAGTTCGGACAATTCGAAAGATTACTTTGTGACAGGAATTGGCGAACAATTAAGTACAGACCTGGCAAGGTTTCAAAATCTCTCTGTCATATCATATTATTCAACCTATAATTACGATGCAGCTTTAATTGATCTCCAGGAGATGAAAAAAACGGTTAATATAGATTATGTATTGACCGGAAGTGTACGTTTTATTAATGAGTTGGCCCGTCTGAACGTACAATTGATTCTTCCTGAAAATGGCCATATTGTTTTTACAGAAACCTATTCGCGCCACCTGACGCCGGAAAACATTTTTGATATACAGGAGGAGATCACCGGGGAAATCTTAAATATTATTGCTGACGACAATGGCATCATCATGAGTAAGGCACATGCCTCACCATTTACTAAAACAAAAAACTTAAGCGTACAGGAGGCTATCTATAAATATTTCGATTATACATCTGACTACAACTACGAAAAATTTGATTCTACAGTTGCATCCCTGGAACATGCTGTTGCGGCTGAACCGCATAATGGATTGGCAGGTGCATTGCTCTCTAGCCTTTATATGTTTAATTATTCTACAAAAACAGAAACAGACGGATGCTTGCTTCAAAAAGCATTTGAACTGGCGCAGACAGCTGTAAGGTCAGACCCTCAATGCCAGCATGCACAAAAAGCATTGGCCTGGGGACTTTTGCTATATAACCAAAAAGAAAAAAGTTGTGAGGTTATAGAACGCTGTATTAAGCTCAACCCAAAAGCCTGCACCATTACTTCGTTAATGGCTCTGGCCTATATTGCACTGGGTGAATATGTTGACGGTTTTAAATGGCTTCTTCAAAGCATCCATCTGAATCCGGTTGCACATACAAGTGCAAAATTTGGATTTTGTTTGTATTATTTTCACACGGGTGACTACGAAGAAAGTTTTAAGTGGATAGAAAGGTTAAACACGGTAGAAAATCCCCTGTTCACATTAATCCGTTTATCGCTTCTTGGTAAAATCAGCAAGAAAAAAGTTGTAATGTCTGACAACATTATAAATCTGCAGGACGATGCCCCGGGTATCATCAATCGAATGATAATGGATCCCGCACTTCGGCTTGATGTTGTGGACGGATGTAAAATAGCAGGACTAAAGATATAATGAAAGTGAAGTCACAAAGTTCCGGCTTTCTGCTCTCCTAAAATTTACCTTCATCGGTTCGTGAAAATCTCAGGCTAACCTCAGGTGGCACTCCGAGCTTCAAATAGAATTTTGTAAAGTTGTAATGGGATAGTTTCATTTTCTTTTGTAAGGAGTCTGCCTTTTGAAGTGCTCTTACAATAAGCACCAGCATTTCGTTATTGTTCATTTGTTTTGAGAATGGCTTCAACACTAGCTTCATCAACATCTTTTTTCTTCGCAAAAATTACTGTTGCACCTGCTGGAATGCCGGCCTGCAAAACCAGTTCCTCCATATCGAAACCTGTTAAATCAATCAAAGGGGCCAATTGAGCTATTTTATCCAGTACAATACTATTCCGATCTTCACCATTGTCCTTCGTATCCTTTAATCTCCTGTTTATGGACGCAGATGCATTTATCAGGCCTGATTTGATATCCGACAGATTCATGGCGTTGTTTTTAGTCCTGGTTGTGTATGATCAAGGTGAGGCATCACCCCTGTTTGTATACAGAATAATTTCAAAATTTCGATCTGGTCAGGGAAAAGCAATTCAGTGGGAACATGGAATGTTAAGGTAATTACTGTAGCCCGTTGAGCAAGGAATGAAAGTTTTGATGTAAATTTTTTAGATTTTTATGTGAACAGGTTTAAAAGTTTATAATTTATCTACACCTCTCAGGTTCAACGACACTATTCCATAATATCATCAAAATATATATGCTGCCATACCTTAGCCTTTATGCCAAAAAAGGCTGTAAGAATTCCAATTAAGAAAGCGTAGATGACCACAACCCAAAGAATGGAAAATATGTCTCCACGTAAACTGGTTAGGAGATAAACTCCAGCCATGATAGAGAGGGTTCCGCTTAAAAAAAGTCCAAATTCATGGTGGGCTTCTTTGTTTAATCGCCAGGCGAGCACCATCGTAACAACGCCAACTATTAACCACGTTAAAGCGATGATGATCATTAAACCCACAGATGTCAGTTCGGGGTAACCTATCGAAATCACCCCGGCTACCATATACACAATGCCCATCAAAAATATGGTCCACCAATCATCATACATGTTCTTGTATTGTACTGCCGTTATCATGTGTAATGACCCCTGTATTATCGAAGGAATTCCAAACAAGTAAATAAAGGTGGGAAAATCCACTAGAGGCCAAAGGCAAATAACAATTCCGCCTGCGATTTTTACAAACCCCGATATCAAAAACATTGGAGAGGATTTTCCTAATAAATACTTCATGGCGTTTTATTTGAAATGATGTAACTGCAGTCTATTCAATCAAAATGAGGTATAAAAGCTGAAACAATTGGGTAGAAGTAAAAATCGCCAATTTAATCACCTTTTAAATATTTATTGGGCCTAAAAGCAGACAGAATTATAAAAGTTGGCGACCTCTTTTTCTCGCTTGGCTACAGTGTTCAATTGTATGCCTGTTTCAATCGTTTCTAAAGATTGGTGCAATAAAACCGCCCTAATTGTTCAATTATTATAATCCTGTGCACATCACATAAAAACTTTTTTCGATTAGAAGGCAAAATGCATTAAATACGTTGTCTTAGCTAAATAGAATGACTCCTGTTTCGGACCGTGATCTCTTTATTATAAACGAGTTTAAAAAAGCCCTGCGCAAATTCGCCGGTGAAACTGTATTGAACCTGGATGAAAAATTCACTCATAAGTTTGATTTTTTTATACAGGCTCATGAGGTAATTATCGACAATGTTGGAAATCGCATCCCACCAAATCGATGGTCCTATTATCGAATAGGATTAGTGAAACAAGGGATGGCAGATTACACTGTAGGAATTTATAAGTTCCAGGCAAAAAAAAATACCCTGGTAATTATTCCTCCGCGGGTTATTAATACCAGCTTATGGCATCCCGAAAGTGAAGGCTACCTTGTTTTATTTAACCTGGACTTTTTTTTACAAAACCAGTTTCCTCATAAGTATATTGATAATAAAAGAGTCCTCCAGCCCTCTATCCAACCTTACCTGGAGCTCACCGATGAGCAGGCTGATAAAATAGAATCCATTTTTAAGACGATTATAAAAGAAAAAAATAAAGATGATTCCCACCACAAAGAATTAATAGCTATTAAGCTTATTGAACTTTTGGTACGTGCTGAAAGGCTTTACGCACATGTACAGGATTTCAGTCACAATAAAATCAGTTTGAACATAACAAAAAAATTTGCCGACCTGGTTGAAATGAATTTTGCAAAGGAGCGATCAGTTACTTTTTATGCTCAGAAATTACACATTCATCCAAATTACCTGAACGCACTAATTAAATCGCATACCGGTTTAACAGCAAAAGAGTCTATTCAAAACAGGATCCTCCTGGAAACGAAATACCTGCTTCACACCACAGACCTTTCAATTAAAGAGATCTCGAATGAAATGGGATTTGACGATCCCACTTATTTCAATGTTTTCTTTAAGCGCTTTGAAAATATTTCTCCAGCCATCTACAGGGCTTCATTTGTTTGAAAATCAACAGTCATTCTTTGATTTGTAAAATGATTATGGCCGGTATGCATGGGACTTTTGTATGTGCTTTTAGCATACAAAAAAACATGAAATGAAACCTCTTACTATTTTAATTGCAGATGACCACAAACTTGTACGGGAAGCCTGGTCTTTCATTCTTAACAGCAATGAACGATACCAGGTAATTGCAGAATGCCCAAATGCTGAATCCGCCATCATGCAGGTAAAAGAATTGCGTCCCGACGTAGTTATTATGGATATTAATATGCCGGGTATGAACGGAATCGAAGCTGTTCCTTTTATCCGCAAGTTTTCTCCTATATCAAAAATTCTTGGCGTTTCATGTTACACCTTTCCTGACATTGCCCGTAAAATGATCATAGCAGGAGCATCCGGTTATGTTACTAAGAATTCATCAAGGCACGAAATGTTTCAGGCTATCGACGAAATAATGACAGGAAAAAAATATCTATGCAAGGAAATTAAATCCCTGATTGAGGAAAGGTTAAATGGTGGCGACGATCCTAAAACAAGATTAAGCGCCTTATCTGTAAGGGAAATTGAAGTTATTTCAGCTGTAAGGAAAGGCTTAACATCAAAACAAATTGCCGAGGAATTTAAACTGGCCGTAAAAACAGTGGAGATTCACCGCTATAAAATTTTAAAGAAGCTTAAGTTGAATAATGCGGCGGAACTGGTGGATTTTTTCAACAGACATCAATCAGAGTTTTAATTCTTAAGCGTATTCAATGTTATTTACCTCTTCTGCTTCCTCTATGTCACAATTTTGGTGCTCTAATCCATCAATACTGGCTTTGAACTTTTGCAGCGTAAGCACTTCTTCTAAACCATTCATGTACTATTCCTCAACAGAGCTGATGAGAGATCAGGTAGAAGAGAGTAGGTAAAACCACTGCTCCTAATAATTTACAAAGTGTTTACTATGACAACTTATTGTGAAAACGAATATTTGGAAATGTTATTGAAACGATACAATAACCAAATGGACCTGGTTAAAGAAAAACTATTGAATGGCGCAAGCTGGGAGAGTCTGGCAGAAGACCGTCAGAAAATAACAGAACTGGCCGCTATTATTTGTAAATCATTCGTTGCAAACACAAATGGCTCTTGATCTTTATCAACTACAGGTGTTGTACATAGAGTTATGAGTTGGGGCGGTAATTGCCTTTAAAATAATTCTTGCAGAGGTTCCTCTGTGGGGAAAACATATTAGTGGGGAAAACAGTTTTGTCATCCATTGTAAAATTTCACTCGCGTCTTGTGCTTGTCCCCACTTCATGATGAGCGGTTGGGCAATTACTTCCTTCATAAATGGTTCTTCCTCTCGTTATTTTCCACAAAAAGAATTTAGTTTTTTTCCGTGTATTCATTTGATATCAGCTTTTCGGTCAATGTAAATTAATTTCTTAGTGTAAGGTATTGGCCGTATTGATACTTGTTAACCACCAAATCCTGAGATACAGAAAAAATGAACTGGAATAGTAGTAAATGGGAACACAATTACAATCGGTACATGAATTGTAGTGTGAACCACAATAGTTTAAAACATGATTAGATCGGTGGTACTGGCAGAAGATAATTTGGAACATTGCTTTTTTTTCAGAAAATGCCTTAAAGAAGTAGCCCCCGAAGTTCAGTTGGCAGAGGTAAACGATGGCGAAAAATTAATGAAGCTTTTAGAACGCTACCTGCCGGACCTTTTATTTCTAGACCTGTCCATGCCTTGTAAAAATGGAATGGAATGCATCACCGAGATCAGGGAAAACCGGTCATTGAATTTTATGCCCATTATTGTATTCAGCATCAATACAAAAAATCATTCTATTCAAACAGCATACGATTTGGGCGCCAATCTTTACGTTGTTAAGCCCGAGCAATACACCGATATGGTTTTATGTTTGGAAAAAGTTTTGTCTATGGATTGGAAAAATCCTAAATCAATTACAAAACAATACGCAATACACAACAGTTACCGGGCTTTTAATTACGGTATCACGTAGAGGTTGAATAGGGTAAAAGAAATCAGTATTTTATCCATTCGTTAACCGCGGTATCTAGTTTATGTTCTTAATCTGTTCCTTAGGGTTATATTTATGAACCCCGCAATAATCAAGGTATGAGTCGAGAGTTAGCGTCCTGTCCTTATTTATGTTGTAAGGCCTGTTCCAGTTGTTAGAAAAAAGTATCATGTGGTCTTTAAGGAATTCACTAAACCCAGTTTTGTACTTTAGTTGATACTTTGCTCTATGCTCTTGCAACTCGTGTATCGAATCCTGCACGAATCTTGCTTCCGTAGCGATGTTGTGGCGGGTAATATGTGTTTGTAAAATTTGCTTTTCTTCAGGCGATAAATCTTCATTTTTACAGGATGACAGGATCACAGAAAGCAGCAATAAGCAGTTCTTCATTGGGTCGAATATAATAGCAATACTGCTAAACTCCACGGATGAGCTTAATCCCAAATTCAGAAGATATGAAATTCAGGAAAGAACTGCCTTTAACATTGCACCATAAACTTCTTTTGCAACGTCTACCTGATCTTCGCTTACAGCGCCAATAACAGTTTGTTCAAATGAATCTACTTCGGCGTTTGAAATTTTTTCTTTAATAATAAAGTCCGCCATTGATTGAACGTCCGGGAAAATTAATACTACATCGCTCATAACTACTTTTTGACCTTACAAAATTAAATAATAAGGATTATTTAGTAATGGTTCAGCTAAAAAATCTTGCCAGCCTGATAACCCAATGATTGCTTTTCATGACATCCGTCATAGAGCAAAACCCATAAGCTCAGCCATACCTATTTTTAATATTGTAGGTTTGTGTAATTAAATCAAATCACCATGAGTGAAAATGTAACGATTGATGATAATAAAACTCCTCATTTAAAAATTGATAATGTCACGCTGGTGACAATGTTCATTCAAATAAAAGCTTTTAATGAGGTTTTGTTGAAGAACCAGGCATCAATACTTGCCAAACTTACTAATGAAGACCGCGACGAATTGTATAAAGGCTTTAAGGAAACTATTAATAAAGAGGTAGTTGATGCATTAACATTGCTTCAATAACCCGCAATACTTTTGTTGATTTGGTCTTTGAAATGTAGGTACTTAATTGATATTAAAACCATATTCAATCACTTCATTACAACAAGCATCCTGAAGAATTAGGCTATCCAAATTGTGCACCTGGGTAAAATTAGTAAAGGATGCAAAACTCAAATTTGGATTCATCAAAAAGTCAAGCGATAAAATGCAAGAAAGAATCTTAATAAATTCATGACGGCTGCAGGGATTTGCTACAAATCCTCTTGCGCCCAGGATCCTGGTTACCTGCCTGGTACTCCTGTTAGTTGAGCCTGAAAAAATGATTACGGGTATATTCCTAAGATGTTCAAATTTTTTTATTCGGGCCAGAAATTCCTGTCCACTCATTTTACGGAAGTCAAGACCGAGGAAGATGATATCTGGAATGATTTTTTTTGAAACTAAAGTATTCAAAGCATCCTTTGCTTCCGTAAACGTCCAGTAGTTTGAAGTGCTTGTAACGTGTTGCAAAGCATCATAAAAAAATTCATGAGAATTTGCGTCGCTGTCTACATGTACTATGTTATTAAATACTATGTTTTTCATAAAATATTTTACTATAAAAACTCTTTTAAGTTGGAATGTTTCGGCACTAGTTCGAGCGTTTCTCAATGCCCATTCAAGCCCTGCCAGATTTCTACAGGGAAATTGCCGTCCAGTTCTTTGATTTTTTTATTGCCGCATTTCAACGCTATGTCAATATCCCTGGTGCTGTATAAAACTTTTTTCGATTCATTACTGATTTCTACAAAAAAAGAGGGAGTTTGATCCAGTAAAGTTTGAAGGGTGATGCTGCTCTCCAAAAATTGGCACAATAACGATGGGGTTGTAGCGAAATACACAATGCCCTGTGGACAGATGCTTGTTGTAGAAACAAATATGTTTCCCTTTTGATCCTCCCAAACTGTCAATTGAATTTGTATAGTGTCGATCAATATTTTTACCAGCTTAAGATTTTCTCTTTCAGCAACTATCATGATTTCATTTTACAGCAAAGCTATTTGGCTGCTGAAGGAAGCAATGCGTCATTTGACGCAAAATTGGTCAGTTGATTTTTTTGCGAATGCGGGTCAAAGTTTCACGACTCGTTCCAAGATAGGATGCCAGGTGAGTGAGGGGAATGCGTTGTAAGTAATGCGATTTATTTTCCAAAAGGAAATTGTAACGTTGTTCTGGTGTCATTAGCTTGAAGGTGTTGGAATGTTGCGATTCGCTAAAAAATAAATCCTGGAAAAAACGAAATAAAAAAACAGAAAATGCAGGTTCACTTTGCAAAACAGGCACCGCTTCTTTTTTCCTTCCAAAATAAACTACGGTATCTTCCATCGCAACCAGGTAAAATTTTGCAGGTTCTTCTTTGCGAAAACTTTCAAAATCGCAGGCAAAATCATCTTCAAAATAAAAACTGAGATTCACTTCTCTGCCTTCCTCAAGACTAAAGCTGCGCAGGCAACCATGCAGAATAAAATAAAACTGGCGACATACCTGACCTTCTTTAAGCAGCACCTCTCCTTTACCCACTTGCTTTTGATGCATTATACTTTTCCATAGTGTGAACTCATGATCTGCAAGTGCAGCAAATGATTCCAGTCTTTTCCGGAACCTTTCTAAATCTATGGCCTGATCAGGTTGTTCCATTATAAAGTGCTCAATTGAAGTTGGTGGAACCTATCAAACTAAAGGATGGACAGCAACCAAAGTTAGGTTGATCATGAATTGGACCTTGTAATAGATTTCGAATGTTTTGAAATAATAATTGTACGCTGCCAAATAAGAAAGTCACGCTCACGGCGGAATAGTTTGACAACATGTGTCTTATGAATGTCAACGAATACAGAAACTATTTGAACCAGGACTTAGTTTCTGATCAATCATTTTATTCAATTTTAAATGAGAATCTTTTATGTCACAGAGAGAATGGGAAAATCCCCAGGCCGTTGCTATACCCAAGGACAGTAATAATTGGGAAATGGGAAGATATGGCCCGGTATGGCCCAAAACACCTGCATGCTATGGATTTACCGTCATTGCCAGGGTAAAACCAGGTAAGGCAGAAACCCTTAGGAATTACGGTCACATTATTACAAAAGCATTACAGGGCAGCCCTCATGTACTGGCACCATTAAAATTGCATTACCTGCGCTGGGTTTTGTTTGACAATGATACCCGCTTCATGTACCAGGGCATTTTTGATACTGATTTCGATAAGTATACCGAGGATGCAATTGCTCTTTTTACTGCCACAGGCATTAATACTGCATTCGAAAACCTGGAAGGCTTCCCGGAAGACTGGAAAACCAATAAGGATGGTTTTATAAAATTCATCCGCGATCATCAATGTCCAAGCTTTATGGAATATGGAGAGTATCCATTTGTGTCTTCAGACGAAATCAAAAAAGCATTGAAGCTAAAGGCAGCTTTCAGCGAAATGCTCGACCAGATGCAATAAAATTTCCTGTATCTATTAAATAAAATTGAATGCTTGAACTAGAGGATATCCAACATTACCTTTTAACCCGTCCAAAAGCATCCATTGCCCGGTATAATTTCATGTCGTTTCGTACGGCTGAAAGTGGAAGAAAATGGTTGGAAGCGATGATGGATACAGTGGGTACAGTACACTCCGTTAATAACGGTACCGAAACAGATATGCGATGGGTAACTATTGCTTTTACATTTAATGGTCTGCGAAAAATGGGTGTTGACGAAGTATCCCTAGCAACATTCCCTGAAGCGTTTCGGCAAGGTATGGCAGCAAGAGCAGCCATGTTTGGCGATACAGGAGAAAATCATCCTGACCATTGGGAAGACAACATTACCAGTCCCGACCTACATGCTGTAGTCATTTTGTTTGCCCGTGACGCTGAAGAATGTGAACGTTGCATTCAACGACACCAGGAATATATCGATCTATCCCCGGGTGTTGAAATACTTTCTTCCGTTCACCTGGAGCCAGTTCCACCTTTCGATTATATTCATGAACATTTCGGCTACCGCGATCGTATCACATATATGTCGATTGAAGGAATGGATATTGAACCTACGCCAGGCTCATTACCCGCCAGCAAACCGGGTGAGTTTTTTCTCGGCTATCCTGATGAAACAGGCGTTATACCTATTATGCCTCAACCAGAAATTCTTACAAAAAACGGAAGCTTTTTAGGTTACAGAAAAATGCAGGAACATGTGGGAAGATTCCGCGACTTTCTAAAAGCCAATGGTAAAACGGAAGAGGAACAGGAATTGGTAGCAGCCAAAATGATGGGCAGGTGGAGAAAGTCGGGTGCTCCGCTTGTTTTGTGTCCTCACAAAGATGATCCGGCTATTGGTTATGATGACCAACGGAACAACAATTTCGATTATGAAAAAATGGATCCCCACGGCTATGCATGCCCGTTGGGTGCCCATGTAAGGCGAATGAATGTGAGAGACAACCGCATCTCGCAAATCATGAACAGGAGGTTAATGATCAGGCGAGGCGGAACATATGGGCCAGCCCTTCCAGAAGGTGCACCTGAAGATGGAGCCAATCGAGGCGTCGCTGTTTTTGGTGGCTGCGCAGACCTCACCCGGCAATTTGAATTTTTAGTTTCTGTTTGGGCAACCGATCCCGAATTCCATGAGCTGAATGAAAAAGATCCATTTATTGGAAACCACGATGGCACATTTGATATGGTTATACCAAATCGGCCTATTAAAAAGAAACTAAAAACGTTGCCTGCATTTACTACTGTGAAAGGAGGCGCTTATTTTTTTCTTCCAGGTCTTAAGGGGCTGCGGTACCTCGCCTCTCTTGGAAAATAAAAGCCTCTTACTGTGCCAAAAAAAATATCAGGAATGAACCCGAATTCTTATCCATCACCGAGAGCATATAACATCATCCCACCGCCTCGTAAATACATACCTGGCAAAAGAAGGTTTACCGTATACTGGACGTGGAGCTATCCCTGGGAAGCCAATCGCGATATAACTGAATTAGATAACCGCTTTTCAACAATAACAGAAGTACGCCGTGTAAGCTGGCCTGTTTTTGAGTCAAAAGAATATTCGGAGAAAATGTTTCTGCAGGGCATAGCAGGTACCCTTGAACTTTTTCACCTAAGCATAGTACGGTTTCAGCAGGTGGTGGAAAGCGTTACTGAACAACCTGTGATGGTTTACCAGCGGATAGACCAGGCCGGGCAACGGTTACCCATTGACGACCGGATATTGAATGACACAGACACATTGATGGTTTTTGGTCTCGACCACTTGATTACCGAACAGGAGGCATCCGCTGAAGAAATTGAAGCGATCAAAAAATTTTTGAAAAGGGAGGGTACCTGTTTAATCATCGGGCCACATCATGATGTTGGATTTTCAGAAGACCTCAACCAACGGCAGCAGGAATATGCACATCATGGTGACCCTCTTGTACCAAGACAGCAACGATTTGGAAAATACACAAGATCATTGATGCAGGGATTGAATGTACCAGTTGAAAACCGTTTTGGTCTGCGACCTGCAACAGTCAAGGGAACAAACAACCAGTTAGTGCCGCTTACGAAATACATGGACCTGGACAAACATCATTTATTGAATGGGGTGAACACTTTTAATTTTCACATGCATCTCCCCCATTATGCCGTGACGACTAACGATACAAATGCCATACATGTACTGGCGCAGCAAGCAATAGACATGTCACATCCCCATCCATTTATCGAAGCAGGCAACCGCGAATTCAATATGTT
>Ga0126305_10000434_pt1 | contig 18101 bp, 20 predicted proteins | sample Plot26_FD_92536 | JGI IMG/M metagenome (GOLD analysis project Ga0126305, IMG submission 92536) | Serpentine soil microbial communities from UC McLaughlin Reserve, CA, USA - Plot26 | ecosystem: Environmental > Terrestrial > Soil > Grasslands | place: USA: UC McLaughlin Reserve, Lake County... | reverse complement strand
TTTGTCCTCCCGAAAGCTGTGAAACCGAGCTCCATGCCGGATCCGCCCGGAAGCTGCATGGTCATAGCCAACCTCGATCACCAGCTCCGGCCGCAGCTCGACCCACTCCAGCTCACGCCCGCCGGTCCACCGACTCGGCTCGGCGCTGCCGCTCTTGCCCGTCTCCAGCGGCGCCAGCATCGCCCGCATGCTCTGTTTCGCGGCTTTGGAGAAGCCGGAGATGTGGCCGACGGTGCGCAGCTCGGCGCCGTCGAAGAGCCCGAGGATCAGGGACCCCACCGTTCCCTCTTCTTTGCCCGGCCGCCAGCCCATCACCACGCAGTCGATCGTCCGCTCGCGCTTCACCTTCGCCATCCCTTTGCGCTTGCCGGGAACGTAGGGAGCGCCCAGGTCCTTCGCCATCACGCCCTCGATGCTGCCCAGCCACTGCTCCGCCTGCCCGGTGTCCGGGCTCAGCGTCGTCAGCTCCAGATTCGCCGCCGGCGCGATTGCCTCCAGCCGCCGGCGACGCTCGCGCAGCGGCCGCTCCAGCAGTGACTCGTCGCCTTCGGCGAGCAGATCGAACACCACGAAGCCGGCGGGGATCTCCTGCGAGAGTTTCTCGATCCGCGACTGCGCCGGGTGGATCCGTTCCTGCAGGGAGTCGAATTCCAGGTTCCCCTCGGCGTCGCGGATCACCAGCTCGCCGTCGAGAACCCAGCGGCCGGGAGCGAACTCGAGCTCCGGGAAGTAGCGCCCGAGGTCTTTGCCGCCACGCGACTGGATACAGAACTCGTCGCCGTCGACGAAGACGATCGCCCGAAAACCATCCAACTTCGGCTCATAAGCCCACTCCTCCCCCTCGGGCAGCACTTTGCGGGTAAGCGCAAGCTGCGGCTTGATCGGCGGGGACAAGGGCAAATCCATCTACCGCGACCCTACGAAAACTGTGACCTGGGCCGGGGGTCTCCCTCCCCGGACACTCAACCTCGAGCCATAGCGAGAGGTGTCTGGGGAGGGAGACCCCCGGCCCTCTCCTCTACCGGTTTCGAACCCGCTCGCGGCTCTGCCGCGGATCCGGAATCGGCACCGCCGCCAGCAGCTTCTTCGTGTACTCGTCCTGCGGGCGCTCGCAGACCTGGTCGACGCTCCCCTGCTCGACGATTTTGCCCTCGTGCATGACCGCGACCCGGTCGGAGATGTGGCGGACGACGCCGATGTCGTGGGCAACGAAGAGGTAAGCGAGACCGAACTCGTCCTGGAGGTCGTCGAGCAGGTTGACGATCTGCGCCTGGATCGAGACGTCGAGGGCTGACACCGGCTCGTCGCAGATCACCAGCTTCGGCCTCAGGGAGATCGCCCGCGCGATCCCGATCCGCTGTCGCTGGCCGCCGGAGAACTCGTGCGGATAACGGTAGAAATGCTCGCTGGAGAGGCCGACCCGCTCCAGCAGCTCCTGGACCTGCCGCCGCAGCTCGGAACCCGAGGCGACGCCCTGGCGCTTCAGCGGCTCGCCGACGATCTGCCCCACCCGCTTGCGCGGGTTCAGCGATGCGTAGGGGTCCTGGAAGATCATCTGCATCTGGCGACGCAGCGGCCGCATCTGCCGCCGTCCCAGACCGGCGATCTCCCGTCCCTCGAACTTGATCGATCCCGAGGTCGCCTCGATCAGCCGCACGACGGCGCGGCAGACGGTCGACTTGCCGCTCCCGGACTCGCCGACCAGGCCGAGCGTCTCCCCGCGCTCGACCCGGAAGCTGACCCCGTCCACCGCTCGCACCTGGCCCACCTCGCGGTCGATCAGGATCCCTCGCTTGACCGGGAAGTGCTTGACGAGGTCGGTGACATCCAGCAGCGGAGCGCCGTCGTTTGGCTGAGCGGTGCTCATGCGTTCGGAGCCTCCAGCCCGATCCGCCCGGCGACGACCCGCTTCTCGCCCTTCTCCTCGGGGGTGAGCCAGCAGCGGTCGCAGTGTCCGGGCGCGTCGGGGAGCCGGGCTTCCAACGGTGGGTACTGCGGGCACTTGGAGAACTCGTGCGGACAGCGCGGTCGGAACGGGCAGCCTTGCGGCAGGTCGAGCAGCGACGGCGGCGAGCCGGCGATCTGCGGCAACCGCTTCGGCCGCGGCTGGTCGAGCCGGGTCAGCGATCCCAGCAGCCCCCAGGTGTACGGGTGCTGGGGGTCGTAGAAGATCTCGTCGAGGGTTCCCTGCTCGACCACCTTGCCGGCGTACATGACGAGGACCCGGTCGGCGATCTCGGCGACGACGCCGAGGTCGTGGGTGATCAGGATCGTCGCCAGGTTGCGCTCGCGGTTCAGCTGCTCGAGCAGGCGCAGGATCTGCGCCTGGATCGTCACGTCGAGAGCGGTCGTCGGCTCGTCGGCGATCAGCACCTCGGGCTCGAGCGCCAGCGCCATCGCGATCATCGCCCGCTGCCGCATCCCGCCGGAGAACTCGTGCGGGTAGGCGTCGACGCGCCGCTCGGGGTCGGGGATGCCGACCGCCCCGAGCAGCTCTACCGCCCGCGCTCGTCCCTCGGCCTTCGAAGTCTCAGGGCGGTGGGCGCGGATCGCCTCGACGATCTGGGCTCCGATCCGGTAGACCGGGTTGAACGAGGTCATCGGGTCCTGGAAGACCATCGCGATCCGCTCGCCGCGCAGCTGCCGCATCTTCGCGTCGCCGGCGCTCATCAGCTCCTCGCCGGCGAGTTCCACCGAGCCTTCGATCCGCGAGTTCCTCGCCCGGGTGAGGCCGATCATCGTCTGGGCGGTGACGCTCTTTCCCGAGCCGGACTCGCCGACGATGGCCAGCACTTCGCCCGGACGAAGGTCGAAAGAGACGCCGTCGACGGCCTGCAGCAGCCCGTCTTCGGTGGTGAAGCCGACGCGGAGGTCACGGACGGAGAGCAGCGCCCGGGCGCTCATGAAGCGCTTTCCCCAAGGCGGACCCGCGGGTCCAGATAGGCGTAGAGGACGTCGACCACGGTGTTCATCAGGACGACGAAGAAGGCACCATAGAGCGCGACCCCCATGATCGGCGGCAGTTCGAAGTTGCCGATCGCTTCGGCGGCGTAGAGGCCGACGCCATCGATGTCGTAGATCGCTTCGGTGATGATCGCCGTGCCGGCGATCGTCGCCCCGAAGTCGAGGCCAAAGAGGGTGACGACCGGGATCAGCGAGTTGCGGAGCACGTGCTTGGTCATCACCTGCCGCTCGCTCAGCCCCTTGGCCCGGGCGGTGCGGACGTAGTCCTCGTCCATCGCGTCGAGCATGTTCGACCGCACGACACGGGCGTAGAAGCCGATCATCAGGACCGCGAGCGTGACCCAGGGCAGAATCAGGTGGTTGAGCCATTCGCCGGGGTCTTCGCTGAGCGGGACGTACTGGCTGGACGGGAAGATTTCGAGCTGGTTGGCGAAGAGGTAGATCAGGACCGGCGCCAGCAGGAACACCGGGATCGCGATGCCGGCGATCGCGGCGCCGGTGAGTATCCGGTCGAGCCAACCCCCGGCCCGGACCGCGGAGAGGTAGCCGAGCAGGAGGCCGAAGAAGAGCCAGATCACCGCCGCGCCGATCGTCAGCGAGAAGGTCGCCGGCAGGCCTTCGACGATCCTGTCGTCGACGGGGATCCGCGGTTCGTACTGGAGCAGCTCGCCGGTGAAGACCTTCTTCATCATCGTCAGATACTGCTGCGGCAGCGGGTCGTCGAACCCCCATTCCTCTTCGATGTTCTCGACCAGGATCGGGGTCGCGTTCTTGCCGGCGAGGCTCTGGGCCGGGTTCTGCTTCGGCAGGACCATGAAGACGACGAAGACGATCACCGAGACCGCGAAGAGCACCGCCACCATCCCGACCAGGCGCCTGACGATGAAGCGGGCCATCAGAGGACCTGGGCCCTGTCGCCGGCCGCGGCCTGGGTCTCGAGCTCCAGCGCCGCGTCCAGCTTGGCCTTGCCGCGGGGGTCGAGCGCGTCGCGCAGGCCGTCGCCGACGACGTTCAGCGCCAGCACCGTCAGCGTGATCATCAGTCCCGGGATGATCGCCAGCAGCGGTTGGATTCGCAGCAGCTCGACGCCGACGGTGATCATCGTCCCCCAGGAGGAGTTCGGCGGCTGGACGCCGGCGCCGAGGAAGGAGAGGCCGGCCTCGAAGAGCATCGCGCTGGCGATCATCAGGGTGGAGAAGACGATCACGGTCGAGGCGAGATTGGGGAGGATCTCCGAGAACATGACCCGCAGCGGCCCTGCCCCCTGCGCCACCGCGGCCTCGACGAACTCCTTCTCGCTGAGGGCGAGGACTTCGCCACGGATCGGGCGCGCGATGTAGGGCACGGTGAAGATGCTGATGATCCCGATCGGGATCATCAGCGACCCCCCTTCGAGCTGCACCGGTCCCAGCTCAAATCCGCCGACGGCGAAAGCAATGCCCAGCGAGAGGCCGATCAGAAAGACGGGAAGGGCCCAGATCGTGTCGAGGGTGCGAGCGATCACCGCGTCGACCCAGCCGCGGTAATAGCCGGCGAGCAGTCCGAGGATCACCGCCAGCGCGGTGGCGATCAAAGCGGCGGTGATACCGATCAGCAGCGAGGTGCGCCCGCCGTACATCAGCCGCACCATCTCGTCGCGGCCAAGGCGACCGTCGGCGCCGAGGAAGAACTTGCCGCCGGCGCCGAACCACTGCGGCCCGATCGGCTTGCCTTCCGGGGTGACAACGTCGCGCTTCTCCCCGTCGACGACGATCACGTCGACGGTGTGCTCCTCGTTGGGCCCGCTCTCCGCCACGTGCTCCGCCCAGAGCGGAGCCGCGAGGACGAAGACGACGATGAGGACGAAGAGCCCGAGAAAGGCGACCGCGAGGCGGTTGTGCCAGAAGCGACGCAGAGCGAGGGCACCGGGCCCTCGCTCTGCGTCAGGTCGCTGCTTCTCCACTACTTGAATTCGAAGCTGCTCAGGTATTGACCCATGGTCAGGTTGAAGATGACGCTGTCGAGGTCGATCTCGTCGGAGACGAAGGTCGAGACGGTGCGGCTCCCGAAGGGCGCCCAGGGGGCCAGCTCCATCACTTCCTTGTCGAGCTCCTGATAGCCGGCTTCCTCCTCGGGGCCGAGCTGCTCTTCGCCCAGCTCGATGATCTTCTTGTTGATCGCCGGCTGGTCGAATTGGGAGAAGTTGTAGTTGTTGGTCGGCTGGATGCTTTCACCGGCCAGCAACGGCTGGAAGAAGTCGTTCGGGTGCGGGTAATCCTGGTACCAGTTCGACCAGCCGGCGTCCAGATTGGGCGTGCTCTCGTTGCCGATCACCGCCGTGTAGTTGTCGGCGGTGAGCAGTTTCAGCTTCGCGTCGAAGCCGAGTTCGCGCAGCACCTCGGTGAAGTATTCGCCGGCTTCGTTGTTCGGGCTTTCGCTGTCGCTCCAGACGGTGATGTCCATGTCCGAGGGGTCGGCTTCTTCGATCATCTGCTTCGCCTTGTCGACGTCGTAGGGGTACAGCTCCAGGTCTTCGTGGCCCGGCATCCCCTCCGGCAGGACCTGCTGGGAGCCGGTCAGCTGGCCGGCGTAGATCCGTTCCAGCGCCCGCGGGTCGACCGCGTGGTTGACCGCCTGCCGCACCTCGACGTCGTCGAACGGCGGCTGTTTCGTGTTCATCCAGAAGAAGTAGGTGCTGATCGTCGGCTCGACCCGGAACTGGCTGCCGTCGTACTTTTCCTTGACTTCCGCGTAGCGCGAAGAGGGCGGCGGGTTCTGCATCCACTCGTAAGTGCCCCTTTCGACGCCGTCGACCTGGGTCTGCTCGTTGCGGATGACGGTGACCTTGGCGCCGTCGATGACGCCGCCGGGAAGCTCCGGCATCGCCTTGCCGTTGGCTTTCTCCCAGTAGGGGTTGCGCGCGTATTCCCAGCCTTTCCCGGGCTGAGATTTGGTGATCATGTACGGGCCGGTGGCGGGCGCGGGCTTGGCCGAGACGTCTTCGATCGGCGTGCTCTGCGGCAGCACCGCGACGAAGAGCAGGGCGAGCTCGTTGGTGAAGGTCCCGCGCGGAGTTTCGAGGTTGATCACGATTTCGCCCGTTTTGTCGTCGGCCTCGATGCCGGGGATCGAGCCCTGCTTCGTTTCGGCGAACTTTTCGGCTCCTTCGATCGTCATGTAGAAGGAGGAGCCAGGGGAGTTGAGCTCGATCATCCGTTCGACCGAGAAGGGGAAGTCGGAGGCTTTGACCGGCGTCCCGTCGGAGTATTTGAGCCCGGGGCGGAGGAAGAGGGTGTAGGTCTTCCCCCCGTTGCTGATCTCCGGCAGGTCCTTCGCCAGGCCGGGGATCACCTCGCTGCCTTCGTTGCCGTTGGCGTGCTCGTAGGTGAGCAGCGGCAGGTAGACCTCCGCCATCGCGGTCCATCCTTCGACGGTGTAGGAGAGGGCCGGGTCCATGAAGTCCGGGAACGAGCCGTAGGTCACGTTCAGGATCCCGCCCTCTTTGCCGCCTCCGCCCCCGCCAGAGGACTTGTCGTCTCCACCTCCGCACGAAGCCAGTCCGATTGCTGCGGCAGCCGTGAGCGCCAGAAACGCAATGGTCTTTACAAGCCTCTTCAAGGTGTCCCCTCCGGTTGCAGTTATTCCCGGTACTTGATCCCTGGTACCAACTCCACCACAACGTCGTCATGCCCGTCAAGCGAGGGAGCTTCAGCCATTTCGCCGCTTTCCAGCCATTTCCCTCCTAATACGACCGCTGAGACGACAACGATGCCGAATACCCCCACCCCCGCGACAAGAAACGTCATGCGTGGGCTGACCAAGGTCGCGATCACGCCGCCGAGAGCGAAACCCACGCCTGGCATCGCCGCCCCGATCGACTCGAGCACGCTCATCACCCGCGCCTGCATCGCTTCCGCCGTCAACTCCTGGACGGCGCTGATCGCCGCCACCCATTGGACTCCGTTGCCGGCGCCGCCGACGATCGAGGCCAGGCAGGCGACCGCCAGGGTCGGGGCGACGGCGAGCCCGAGGTAGCCGGCTCCCACCGCGAGGGTGCTGAACAGGAGGAGGTAGGCGAGGGAGGCCTGGCGCAGGCGCGCGAAGAGGAGGCTGCCGAGCACCATTCCCAGCCCCCAGCAGGCGAGCATCAGGCCGTAGCCGGTGTCGTTGGAGCCCAGCGTTTCCTTTACGTAGACCACCTCGACGGGGAGCACCGCGGCGAAGAAGACGAAGGCCGCGCCCTGCGCGACCAGGACCCGGCGCAGGGTGGTTTGCCGCCGGATGTAGGCGAGGCCGGCCCGGACCCGGTCCCGCATTCGGCCAGGTTCGGGCTCGGCCTGGGGCATCGAGCCGGCGGTAAAGAGGATCCAGGCGACTGCGTAGAAGGAGACGGCATCGAGCAGGAGCGCCGACTGGACACCCAGTCCGGCGACGACGAGGCCGGCGAGGGCGGGGCCGACCGCAGCGCCTCCGGTGAAGGCGACGTTCAGCAGGGCGTTCCCGGCCCGCAGTTCGCCCCTCGGCTCGAGCGAGGTGGCGACCACGGCTCTCGTCAGGGCGCGGCCGGCCAGGGCGAGCGCCCCGTCGACGGCGGCGAGGATGATCACCGGCACCAGGGAGAAGCTGCCGGCGAGGAGAGCGAGCCCGGCGAATGCCGCCGCCTCGCCGCTGTAGATGACCGGCAGCGCGTAGCGCGGGGGCGGCTTCTCGGCGTGAGCGACCAGAACCGGGGCGAAAAGGGCCGGCAGGAATCTCGTTCCGAGGAAGAGCGCAGCGGTCGCCAGGGCGCTCTCGGTGCGGTCGAAGACCAGCACCGAGAGGGCAATGATCCCCATCCAGTCGCCGAGCTCGTTGACCGCGTAGGAGGCGGCGAGGCGCCGGAAGAGGGGCTGGCGGAGGGGGTCGGTTAAGCGGGGGTCAGACATATCTGGCCAGGGGTACTACTCCATTTCTGCACAACTTTTCCTGCAGATGCACAAGTTTCCGCAAAGCTGTGCTACAAAGTCACCAGCAATTAAGAAGTTTCCACGATGCAGCGCACAACGTTGCGGGCTTCAACGACTACGGAAGGGGCAGAGAACATGGGCTTTCGTCACTAGGAATTCCTCAGCAGACCGACATCTGATCGTGAGGTCTGCACAAGCTTTCTGAAGGGCGCCCTGGATGCGGGCGCCCTTCTTCGTTTCAGGAGACATCAGCCGCTTCCTGCACACCGGTTCGCCAGCGATGGACGAGATTCGATTCTGGGCGAATTTGGCCATGCGGCTAAAGGTCTTGCCGATGTCTTATAGAGCGGTCTAACTTTAAAGTTCCCAAATAGCGGAACCGCCAGAAAAGAGGCGGTGCACGCAGGGATAAGGATTGCGCCCGTGAAGCAATAGCCGGGTTCCCGGCACGGGTTCCCAACTTGACGACTTCCAAATCAGAGATGGCCAGAACTCGCCCCACCCTCACCGCGAACCTCGCCATGGTCGGCGCCCTGCTCCTGACCGTGGCGGCAGCCGCCTGGCGCGCTCCCGAGTGCAACTGGGAGCTCGGCTTCTTCGCGGTCCTGCTCGCGTTCTCGATCTTCAGCGATTTGACCGCCGTGTCCACCGAGTCGAAGGTGAAGATCTCCGGCAGCTTCCTGGCCCTGGTCGTTGCCATGGTCTTCCTGGGTGGCACCCCGGCCGCGATCATCGGCGTCGCCACCATCCTCACCGGCTGGCTGCGCTGGCGCGACGAGTGGCACTACCTGCTGAACAACGTCCTGACCTACGCGCTCTTCCCGATGATCGGGGGGATCGCCTTCCACGAGGGCGTGCAAGCGCTCGGTCTGACCCCTTCCGACCCGTGGTTCTACCTCTGTGTCTTCGCGCTCTTCCAGCTCGCCCTCGCGATCAACTTCATGATGATCGCCAGCTACGGCTGCTACGTCGAGCGCTCCTCGTTCAAGACCAAGCTGCGGGTGCTGCCGCCGGTGCTGCCTTCTGAGTTCGCCAGCGCGATGCTCGCCGTCGCCGTCGCCTACATCTACCACGAGATCGGGATCGCCTCGATCGCCCTCTTCGGGGTCGTCCTCGTCACCTTCCAGTACCTGCTCGGGCAGCTGCTGCTCTCCCAGCAGCGGGCCCACGAGCTGGAGCTGCGCAGCAAGCAGCTGGCCAGCTTCCAGGTCGGGATGTTGAGCGCGATGCTGCGCACCCTCGACCTGCGGGACCAGATGACCGCCCGTCACAGCGCCGCGGTGGCGCGCTACTCGCGAGCGATCGCCCAGCGCGCCGGCTACTCGCGCCGCGAGGAGGAGCTGGTCCACATCGCCGCCCTCCTGCACGACATCGGCAAGTTCATCCTCCCCGACCGCATCCTCAAGGCCAACGTGCCGCTCACCGACGAGGACTGGATGCTGATCAAGCGCCATCCCCAGCAGGGCGCTCGCGTGGTATCCGCGCTCGACGGCTACGGCCCGGTGGCCGAGATCATCCTCGCCCACCACGAGCGGATCGACGGCAAAGGCTATCCGCGCGGCCTGGCCGGGGACGAAATCCCGGAGCTGGCGAGGATCATCTCCGTCGCCGACACCTACGACGTGATGACTGCCCGCGACTCCTACCGGACGCCGATGTCGAGCTACGACGCGATCGTCGAGCTCCGCCGTGTCGCCGGCAAACAGCTGGACGCCCGCTTCGTCGAGACCTTCATCGAGCTGCTCGAGGGCAAGGACGTCTCCTTTGCCCACGGCGAGGCCGCCGACTTCGAGAAAGAGTTGGCGCTGGAGGCGCGGATCGAAGAGACCGCCCGCGGCGGCGGCGAGACCAACCGCTTCCAGGTCGCCGGCGTCAACTAGGACCGGGCCGAAATCGTCCGGTAGCGTTGCGCCGGCATGCGCGCAGTCACCTTTCAGGCTCCCGAGCAGGTTCGCGTCGACGAGAAGCCGGATCCGGAGCTCACCGCCGCCGGGGACGCCCTGGTCAGGGTCGAGGCCAGCGGCATCTGCGGCTCGGACCTCCACATCTACCACGGCCGCGTCCCGGTCGAACCCGGCTTCACGATCGGCCACGAGTTCGTCGGCACGGTCGAGGCCGTGGGCGGCGACGTCGAACGGGTGGGCGTCGGTGACCGGGTCCTCGGGACCTTCCACACCGCTTGCGCGACCTGCGTCTCCTGCCTGCGGGGCGACTACCACCGCTGCCGCACCGGCCAGACCTTCGGCCACGGCGCCAACCTCGGCAACCTGCAGGGTGCCCAGGCGGAGCTGCTGCTGGTTCCGCGGGCGAACCTGACCCTGCGGCGGGTGCCGGAGGGGATGTCGGCAGACGTCGCCCTCTTCGCCGGTGACGTGATGGGCACCGGCTACCACGCCGTCGCCCACGCGGACATGCGCGCCGGCGACACCGTCGCGGTCCTGGGTCTGGGTCCGGTAGGGCTCTGCGCTGTGCAGGCGGCACTCGCCGGCGGCGCGGTGGAGGTGTTCGCGATCGACACGGTCTCCGAACGACTGGAGATGGCGGGGCGGTTCGGGGCGACGCCGTTGCACCTGACCGAGCAGGACCCGAAGCGGGCGGTGCGGGCGGCGACGGAAGGGCTCGGCGTCGACGTCGTCGTCGACGCGGTCGGCGACCCAGGTCCGCTCGCCCTCGCGATCAGCCTCGCCCGCGACGCCGGCACGGTCTCGGGGATCGGGGCCTACGCCGGCAAGGGAGAGGTTCCGCTCGGGCTGGCCTGGCTGAAGGGGCTGCAGCTGCGGCTGGGGCTGGCAAACGTGATCGCTCATGTCGATCGCGTGCTGGCCTTGATGGAGGCCGGCCGCCTGGATCCCGGCCCGCTTGTCACCCACCACCTGCCGCTCGACCAAGCAGCCGAGGCTTACGAGATCTACGATCGGCGCGAAGCCCTGAAGATCGTCCTTACTCCCTGAATTGCCTCAATAGCTGTTCTAGTTGACCGGCACAGTTGGTCCAGGTACTGTGCGGATGAGTGGCACAGCTAGCGGCCAACCCCTTTTCGATCGACCCCGATGACGAACTCCCGGTCGGGCTGCAGCTGAGCTGGCGCCTGCGGGCGCTGATCCGCACCGGTGAGCTGCCCGCGGGGGAGCGGCTGCCGAGCTTCAGGCGGCTGGCGGAGTGGTCGGGGGTCAACGTCGGGACGGTGCGGGCGGCCTACGAGGCGCTGGAGGACGACGGCCTGGTCGTCACCCGCCATGGGCAGGGGACCTTCGTCGCCGACGAGGTCGAGGCGGCGCCGCAGTTGGAAGAGATCGCCTCGGAGGCGCTGCGGCGGGCCGAGGAAGCCGGCATCCGCCCCCGCGACCTGGCGATCGTCGCGATGGCGTCCGCCGGCCTGGCGCCTGCCGAGGAGAGCGAAGGCCTCGAGGTCCGCCAGGAGCTGCGGCGGCAGATCGGCAGGCTCGAGGGCGAGCTGGCGACCTACACCGGCCACCTCGCGGCGAACCTGCCGACGGCGCCCCGCCGGGCGGTTCCGCACGTGGCCGGGGTCGAGGAGCTCGAGCAGACGCGGGACACCCTGATCGCGCAGCTGGCGGAGGCGCAGCGGGAGACCGAGCAGGAGGTGCGACAGCGGGCGCGCAGCCGCGGCCCCCTGGGGAGGGCGATGAGCCGGTGGCGAGCCAAACCTTGAGCAAGGGAGCCGGCTCGGTCACCGGCTTCTTCACCGAAGTGGGGACGATGATGATCCTCACCACCCGGACGATCGTCTCCGCGGTCAAGCCGCCCTACCCCTACGGCGAGGAGCTGATCGACCAGTTCTATTTCACCCTCAAGCTCTGCTGGTTCCCGCTGTTGATCTCCACCTTCGCCCTCTGCCTCGGCGCCCCCGGGCTGCAGGCGGCGGGGCCGCTGCAGATCTTCGGCGCCCTCGACCGGCTGGGCGGCTTCTTCGTCCTCACCGCGATCCGCTGGATCGGCCCGGTGGTGACGGCGGTGGTCGTCGGCGGCGTCGCCGGCACGGCGATCACCGCCGACCTCGGCGCCCGCAAGATCCGCGAGGAGCTCGACGCCCTGCAGGTGCTCGGCGTCGACCCGGTCAAGAACCTGGTCGTGCCCCGCTTCCTGGCGTTGATGATGGTCACCGCCCTGCTCGACATCTTCGCGATCGTCTTCGGCCTCACCGCCGGGATCGCGGTCGAGCTCCTCTACCACCAGAAACTGGGTGGCTTCTTCGCCACGCTCTTCTCCAACGCCTCGGTCACCGACCTCTGGGGCTCTGTCCTGATGTGCACGATGTTCGGCGCGATCATCTCGATCGTCTGCTGCTACAAGGGCATGACCGCCTCGGGCGGCGCCGCCGGGGTGGGACGCGCCGTCAACCAGGCGGTGGTGATCGCCCTCGTCGGCGTCTTCGCCTTCAACTACGTCTTCACCGCGGTGCTCCTGGCGACCAACCCGGAGCTGCAGACGATCCGATGAGGGCGACGCGGTGAACACCTGGCTGGAAGCGCCGCGCGGATGGCTGGAGGCCTTCGGCGAGATCGCCCGCTTTGGCGTGCGGGTGATGGGCCTCGTCTATTCGGGCCGAGTGCTGCGCTTCTTCGGCGAGGGCATCCGCCAGGCGGGAATCCTGATCCTCGGCTCGGCCCTGATCATCTGGGCCTTCGTCTTCATCCTCGGACTGCAGTGCGGGATCCAGGGCGCCTACTTCTTCCGCGCCCAGGGCGCTCCCGCCTACGCCGGGCTCTTTGCCGCCTTCTGCGATCTGCGTGAGGCGCTCCCGTACGCCTTCGGGTACATCCTCTCCGCCAAGGTCGGGACCGGGATCGTCGCCGAGCTGGGTGCGATGCGGATCTCGGACGAGATCGACGCCCTCGAAGTGATGGGCGTGCCACCGATCACCTTCCTCTGCGGGACCCGCCTCCTCGCCGCCTGGATCGCGCTGCCCTTCCTCTACCTGGTCGCGATCGGGGTGATGTACCTCGCCAGCTATTTTGCCGTCGTCGATCAGGTGGCGGACGTCTCCTCCGGCGGCTATTCGCTGATCTTCTGGATGTTCCAGGACCCCACCGACCTGATCTTCAGCCTGGTCAAGGGGATGGCGATGGCGACCGTGATCGTGCTGGTCGGCTGCTACTACGGCTACACCGCTTCCGGCGGCCCGGTCGGCGTCGGCACCGCCACCGCCAAATCGATGGTCTTCAACATCGTCGCCGTCCACATCCTCGGCATGCTCGGAACCCTGATCTTCTGGGGAGCGAACCCGCGGATGCCGATCGGCGGCTGAGTCAGCCGCCTTTGGCGAGGATCGCCGCAATGATGCCGGCTGAAGCGACCCAGATAGCGATGGTCCCGCGATGAATCCCTTCGTGAAGAGCCTTCATCCCCTGTTTCAGCTCGGATACCTCGGCCTCGACGTTGTCGAGTCGTCGGTTGGTCGCAGCAGAGATCTCGGTGATCCGTCGGTTAATCCCAGCAGAGGTCTCGGTGATTCGCCGGTTGGTGGCAGTTGACGTTTCGCTGATCCGCCGGTCCACGTCTTTCAAGCGCCGGTCCGTTTCTTCACCGGCCACCGTAATACGCCGATTGACTTCCTCGAATCGCCGGCCCGTGTCCTTAGCCGCTTCTGCCAACCGCCTGTCGACATCGGCGATTCGTTCGTCGGTCCGGTCGAACCGTTCGTCGAGTCGGGCGAAGCGCTCGGTGGTCGCATCTTCGGGCGGGGCCATCATCGGCATGGTCGCACCCTAGCGAAGAAAATGCAACATATTGTCTGAGAAAGTAAATTCTCTGAAAATCTTCTAGCGGCGCCGGTGGCGGCGGAACATCTCTTCCACCCAGCGGTAGCCGTAACGGTCGCTGAGGCTCTCGCGGAAGCGCTCGAAGGCGGGCGGCCGCGGCAGCTCCGGTGAGAGCGGGCCCCCCGGCGGGACGACTACCGGATAGAAGAGGGAAGCGGCACCGATGTCCGCGATCGAGAGGCTGTCGCCGACCAGAAACTCGCCCTCGCCCTTGGCCAGCTCGGCCTCGAGCTTGTCGAAGGCGGCGACGATGCCCTCCCGCGCTCGTTCGGCGGCCTCGCTCTTGTTCGCTCCCCAGCGCAAGCTGCTGTAGATGCGGCCGTAGGCGCCGACCACCGGCTTCACCTTCCCCAGCGGTCCTGGCACGGAGGCGGCGGCCACCTCGGGAACAACTCTGGCTCCTGGATCAGCTCGTAGAAGGGGAGCAGCCGCGTGTGGGGACCGAGGTTCTCGTCGAACCAGTCCTCGAGCTCCACCGCGCGCGCCCGCTCCTCGGCGTCGATCGGGTAGAGCGCCGGATCCGGGCATTTCGCCTCGAGCGCCGAGATGATCTCGGTCGAGCCACCGATCGTGCGCCCGTCCAGCTGCATCACCGGCACGGTTGGCTGGGCGCCGCGGGTGAGGACGAGGGCGACCGGGATGTGGGTCCCGGGCAGCGCCGAGCGGCGGACGTGGTCGATGCCCTTGCAGTCGAGCGCCCAGCGCACCTTCTCGCTGTAGTGCGAGATGTCGAGCTGCCAGAGCGTCGGTTTCTTCGTTTGCACCGTCATTGCCCGCCTGGCAGCATAAGCGCGTGGCCTTGTTGAGCGACGCGGAGATCGAGAGCAGGTTGAGCGCCGCGAGCGGCTGGAAGCGTTCGGGGCAGGCGATCGAGAAGAGCTTCGAGCGGGGCGACTTCGTCGGCAGCGTCCGCTTCGTCTCCGCCCTCGTCGAGCCGGCCGAGGCGATCAACCACCATCCCGATGTCGCGATCTCCTGGGACACGGTGACGGTGAAGATCTCCACCCACTCCGAGGGCGGCCTCACCGCGGCGGACTTCGAGCTGTCCGAGAAGATCGACGCGCTGGCCTAACTCGTGGCGAAGCGAAAGAAGCAACGGCGGCCGCGCGAGAAAGCGCCGACCGTCGACTACACCGACCCCGAGGGCAACGTCCTCACCCTGCGACAGACGCTCAGCCCGGCGACGATCGCCAAGCTCGGCGAAGCGCCGGCAGGTGACGCAACCTCGCTCGACGACGCCTGGCGCCGTCGCTCCGAGGCACTCTTCGAGCGCCTCGCTGTGGGCTGGGAGATCGCCGGGCTGCCGCTGGACGACCAGAAGATGCTGCTCGGGCGCTACCGGCTGGCGGATGCGGAGACACAGCGCTGGGTTCGACGGACGATCGCCCAGCACCTCGAGCGCCACCTTCCCGAGCTCGCGGGCTGAAGTGGCGGACGAGCTCAGGGTCGACGAGCGCCTCTCGCTACCGCTGAGCGAGATCGAGCTGCGTGCCAGCCGTTCCTCCGGCCCCGGCGGCCAGCACGCCAACGTCACCGCCTCGCGGGTGGAAGCGGTCTTCGACGTCGTCTCTTCGGCCACCCTGGACGACCAGCAGCGGGCGCGGCTGCTGGAGCGGCTCGGCCCCGTGGTCACTGCCGTGGCCCAGGACGCGCGCGGTCAGGCGCGCAACCGGGACCTGGCGCTGGCGCGGTTGGCGGCGAAGATCGCCGCCGGCCTGCGGATCCAGCGGAAGCGCCGGCAGACCCGCCCGAGCCGCGCCTCGCGTCAGCGACGGTTGGAGCAGAAGCGGCAACAGGGGGAGCGGAAGCAGAGGCGCAAACGGCCTTCAGTCGATGAATGAACAACCGAGAGGAGAAACATGCTCAGCACGAGTAAGGCAACCAGTGGGTTCGCGGTCAGGGACCTGAACGCGGCAAAAGAGTTCTACGAGGGCACGCTCGGTATCGGCGTCGAGATCCTCACCGAGGAGCACGGCGTGACGATGCTGAAGCTGGCCGACGGCTACGACGTCCTCATGTACCTCAGCGCCGAGATGACGCCTGCCAGCTACACGATGCTCAACTTCGAGGTCGACGACATCGACGCGGCGGTTGAGGGGCTAACCGAGCGCGGGGTCCGTTTCGAGCGCTACGAGGCGTTCCCTCACGACGAGAAGGGCATCGTGCGGGGCCCTGGTCCCCAGATCGCCTGGTTCGAGGACCCGTCGGGGAACGTCATCGCGGTGATGCAGCAGCCCTGAGCTCGCGGGCGACCGCATCGCCCCTGTAGTCGAAGATCTTCTTCAGGTCCCCCCGCACGAACAGCCGCTCGGCAATCTGGCCGAGCGGGCCGAAGGGGATCGAGTAGCGCACCCGGTCGGTGATGATCGTCGTCCCCGGCCCGTCCTCCTCGAAGGTGTGCGTGTGCTCCCAGAGCGCGTACGGGCCCCTGACCTGCACGTCGACGAACCGCCGCGGCGGTTCCCAGGTCTCGATCTTCGTCTGCCAGCGGATCGGCACCCGGTGCAGCCGCAGCCGGTAGTCGAGCAGAGTCCCCGCCTCCATCACGATCGGCTTCGGCGTCAGCACCTGGAAGTGGAGCCAGGGGGGCGTCAGCGGCTCGAGGTTCTGCGCGTCGCCGTAGAAGGCGAAGGCTCCCTCGACCGGAAGCTCGACGCGCTGGGTGCGTTCGAGCAGATGAACACGGGGCATGCAGTCAGAGTAGGGGAGGCCGGGGTTCGTCCCCGGGGTCGTTCCCTGCCCCACCCATCCGGCAATCTAGATGCGCTCATTCACTTCGAAAGGACAACAGAGATGCCCCAGGTCACCGCAGACATGACGATCAGCCTCGACGGCTACGCCAGCGGCGAGGGTCAGAGCCGGGAGCGGCCGTTCGGCGATCTCGCTCCGGGCCGCCTGCACGCGTGGCAATTCGACCATGCCGAGGAAAACGCCGAGGAGAGAGCGGCGATCACCGCGGCCGGGGCCTACCTGATGGGGCGCAAGATGTTCGCCTCCGAAGAAGGCGAGTGGGACCTCGACTGGCAGGGCTACTGGGGACCCCACCCTCCCTACCATGCGCCGACCTTCGTCCTCTGCCACCGCCCACGGCCCAGCATCGAGATGGAAGGAGGCACCGTCTTCCACTTCGTCACCGACGGGATCGAGGCCGCACTTGAGCGAGCCCGGGAGGCGGCGGGCGAAAAGGACGTCTCGATCGCCGGCGGTCCCAGCGTCCTCAACCAGTACCTCGCCGCCGGCCTCGTCGACGAGCTCCGTGTCCACGTGGCGCCCTTCGTCGCCGGCGGCGGAGAGCGACTCTTCGCGGACGCCGCAGGCGTGGAGCTGGCGCCGGTGAGCAGCCGCACCACCCCCCACGTCACCCACCTCGTCTACCGGCAGAGCGCCCCACTGGCGGGATAGTTGGGGGCGGTCGACAGACCGCCCCCAAACCTCTAGTTGCTCTTGTGGATCAGGTGGCACGGAACAACCGTGCTGTTTGCTGCGAGCTTCATACGGATCCACCATTCCTGAGTTGGGGCGTGGACCGAAGACGTATCGCAACGGCCCCGACCCTGCGTACCGGGCGATGGGCACGGCTGGTTTCGAACCAGCGACCTCTCGCGTGTGAAGCGAGCGCTCTCCCACTGAGCTACGCGCCCCGGACGGGCATTGTACGAAGGCTCGGGCGAGTGCGTTCAGGCGGCTGCGACTGATCCTTCGCTGCGTCGTCCTTGCCGTAGGGCCATGGCGATGAAGGGATAGATCAGCGTCGACAGCATCGCCGCCCCGACCAGGCCCGCGGCGGTGCTGCTCTTCATGTGCCCCTGGTCGATGGCGATCGTCGTGATCGCCACCACGAGGGGCAGCTCGGTGGCGGAGTAGAAGGCGAGCGCGGCGCGGTCGCGGGCGGTGAGGACGCCGCGGTAGAGGAGCATTGCCGGCGCTCCCCGCACCACCAGGAAGAGGACGAAGAAGAGGACCAGCTTCGCCAGGGCGCCGACCGAGCCGAGCGCCTCCAGGTCGAAGCCAATGCCGCTGGTGACGAAGAAGAAGGGGACGAAGAAGCCGAAGCCGACGGCCGTCAGCTTCGACTCGAAGACGGCCAGCTCTTGGCCCTTCAGTGCCAGCCGCGTGATCATCCCGGCGACGAAGCCGCCGAGCAGGATGTCGAGGCCGAGCTGCCCGGCGAGCAGGACGAGGCCGAAGATCAGGACCACGGTGACCCGCACGGCCAGCTGGCTGCTTGCCTCCAGCGTCCGTTCGAGCGCCGGCCAGCCGCGCCCGCCGTAGCGGACGGAGACGAGGGCGAGCCCCAGCGCGAGGGCAACGAAGCCGAGCAGGATCACCGCCTCGTGGAGGGGATTCGTCGTCGAGAGCACCAAGGTCACCAGCAGGATCGGCCCGAACTCGGCCGCGCCGCCGGCGGCGAGCAGGTAGGTGCCGAAGC
>Ga0126305_10000433_pt1 | contig 18107 bp, 19 predicted proteins | sample Plot26_FD_92536 | JGI IMG/M metagenome (GOLD analysis project Ga0126305, IMG submission 92536) | Serpentine soil microbial communities from UC McLaughlin Reserve, CA, USA - Plot26 | ecosystem: Environmental > Terrestrial > Soil > Grasslands | place: USA: UC McLaughlin Reserve, Lake County... | reverse complement strand
GTGCCGAGTGCCGAGGTGCCAGTGCCAAAGCGCTGCGAGGAGCGCACTGAAAGCACCAGCGCACCCGGCACATAGCACCCCGGCACCTTGGCACCCCGGCACCTTGGCACCCCGGCACCTTGGCACCCCGGCACCTTGGCACCCCGGCACCCGGCACCCTACAATGCCGTCCGTGGCAATCACGGCAGGGGCGACGAACCAGGTCGAGCATCGCGACGGACGTGTCGAACTGCTCGACACCTCGCGGATCGAGCGGAGCGCGCTGTACAACCACGACCTCGCGCCGGTGCCGATATCCGGACGGACCTGGACGACGTACAACTTCGCCGCACTGTGGATCAGCATGGCCCACTGCATTCCCACGTACATGCTCTCTGCGGGGTTGATGGCCGCGGGAATGAGCTGGGCGCAGGCGCTCTTCACGGTGGCGCTCGGCAATACCATCGTACTGATTCCGATCCTGCTCAACTCCCATCCGGGCACGAAGTATGGGATTCCCTTTCCCGTGTTCGCGCGCGCCGCCTACGGCACGATTGGATCGAATCTTCCGGCGCTGATGCGCGCCATTGTCGCGTGCGGCTGGTTCGGTATCCAGGCGTGGATCGGCGGCGAAGCGCTCCAGACATTTTTCTCGAGTGTGATTCCGGGGTGGCCCATGCTGCTTGGCGCCGGCTTCCAGGGGCACACGACCACCGAGTGGCTCACCTTCCTGCTGTTCTGGGCGCTGAACATCGGAATCATCTACCGAGGCATGGACCTGCTGCGGTCGGTTGAGAACTGGGCGGCCCCCTTCGTCCTGATTATGACCGCGGTGCTCCTCGGGTGGGCCGTATACGAGGCAAAAGGGTTAGGCCCACTGCTTTCGCAGCGCGGAAAGTTCGAGACACTTGGCGAGTTCATGCCCGTCTTCATCCCTGGTCTGACGGCGATGGTCGGCTATTGGGCAACGTTGTCGCTCAACATGCCGGACTTCACCCGTTTTGGCCGCAGTCAGCGGGAACAGGTCATCGGCCAGACCGTCGCGCTGCCGACGACCATGTTTCTGTTCGCCGCGATGGGTGTCCTGATCACCAGCGCGACGACGATCATCTATGGCGAAGTGATCTGGGATCCGATCAAGTTGATCGCCAAATTCAACCATCCCCTGGTGATCGCCATCTCGATGTTCACTGCCGTTGTTGCCACACTGGCCGTCAATATCGCGGCCAACGTCGTCTCCCCTGCCAACGATTTCGCCAATGCTTTTCCGAGGTGGATCAACTTCAAGACCGGCGGCCTGATCACCGGGATCGTGGGGATTCTCATCCAGCCGTGGCGGCTGCTGGCGGATCCAAGCGGATACATCTTCAACTGGCTGGTGGGATACTCAGGAGGCTTGGGATCGATTGCCGGAGTCCTCATCGCCGATTACTGGATCGTCCGCCGCCGCCAACTGGCGCTCGAGGACCTGTATCTCACTGACGGCCACTACGGCGCCTGGAATGCATCCGGCGTAGTCGCGACCCTCGCCGGCTGCGCGCTGGCGTGGGGTGGATTGTTCTACGCACCGATGCGCCCGCTCTACGACTACGCATGGTTCGTCGGCTTCGCGGCTGCCGCGATCGTTTACCTGGTAATGGGCTCTCTTTTCAGCCACCGTCAACCGGCATGAACCTGTCGCTCAGCTTCGTCATCCCGCTTTACAACAGCGCCGATACGATCGCGGCTCTCGTTCGAGAAATCGAGGGGCTGGCCGTTCCCGGCGGTCACGAGATCGTTCTCGTCAACGACGGCAGCGCCGATCGCACCTCGGAGATCTGCCGGGAACTCGTCCGCGGCGCGCGGATCCCGATCACCGTCGTCGAACACGCGCGCAACTTCGGCGAGCACAATGCAGTCCTCACCGGCTGGCGCCACGCCCGCGGCGCGCACATCGTCAACATCGATGACGACGGCCAGAATCCGCCCGGGGAAGCCGTGCGCCTGTGGGAGCACGCGAAGTCGACGGATCTCGACGTTGTCTACGGCCACTACGAAGTCAAAAAACATTCCACGTATCGCAATGTCGGCAGCTGGTTCACGAACGTATTGACCGATATGGCGCTCGACAAGCCGAAGAATTTCTATCTCTCGAGCTTTCGCTGCGTCAGCGCGTTCGCCACACGGCAGGTAGCAGCCTCGTATTCCGGACCTTACCCGTACGTCGACGGTCTGCTGCTGCAAGTGACGCAGCGCGTCGGGTCACTGCCTGTCAGACACGATCAACGGCGTGCCGGTGCAAGCGGATATACGCTGCGCCGGCTCATTCGGCTGTGGCTGAGCGCATGGATGAACTTCTCCGTGCTGCCCTTGAGAGCCGCAACCGTGCTCGGATTCCTCATCGCTGCCGCCGGCGTTGCCGCATTCGGCGTTGTCTTCTGGCTGTGGTTCACGCAGCGCGGACCTGCTTACGGGTGGGGCTGGGTCATGTCGGCGGTGCTCGTGTTCTCTGGCACGCAATTGGTGATGCTTGGCCTGATCGGTGAGTATGTCGGACGGATGTTCCTCACGATCAATCAGCGTCCGCAATCGGTGGTGCGGGAAGTTCTGTCGAGCGAACGTCAGCCGGTCCAGCGCTAAGCTGCCGGACGTTCGATCTGCCCGCGCAGCGCGGCAATTGAAGCGGAGATCTCCCGCAGGTCCTCGTCGACGGAGTTCAACTTGTCCCCTTCCGAGCGGATGAAGCGGCTGTAAGGGGCGATGCCTTCCCGGATGCGCGAGCCGCTGCGGCTGATCTCCTGGGTGAACTGCTTTCGCAGCGCATCCGACAACCGGTTCCGGACATCGGCCATCTTCGTGCGCATCTCTTCTTTCGCCTTTTTGCGCTTGGCCGGCAGGATGAAGAACCCGATCGCGGCCACCACCGATGCCATGACGATCCCGGTGAAGTCTGCCGCGACCGTGGTCGCCGCAAACGTCACGATCGCCCCGAGTCCGAGGGCGCCTGCGCCCGCAGCGGCCGTCGCGGCGACGGCATTCCTGGCGTTGTCCGCCAGCTCCTGCGCCTCGCGGCGTTGATCGTACGAGTCGACGACGCGCTGCGTCTCGCGAGTCGTGGAGTCGATCAACCGCGTCCGGTCGTAATGGAATTGGCCTGCATCGTCGCCGACGATGCGGTCCTTGTATTGGCGCCGCCGCTCGGCCAGGTGTGCGGTCACGCCCTGCCACTGGCGAAGATCGGCTGCCACGAGCCAGTCGACGAGCTCTCCGACTTTGCGCTCGATCTGCTGCGGTGCATCGCCGACGACGCGCTGTTCGTAGCCCTGCTGGATGCGGCTCCGGTTCAGGAGGTCCATCATGCGGCCGATGCGCAGCGTGTCATCGAAGTAATCGTGGCCGCGTCGTTCCATCTCGAGCAGGATCTTGTCGATGTCGGCCATCCTGAACTCGAAGTCGCGCGTGAGGTCCTGCTGGTAAGTGGTCAGTTGACTCTCGACTTCTTCGAGCGTTGCGTAATCGTCCTTCAGTAACGCGAGCCGCTCGCGGATGATGGCGGCGTGGCGTTCGGTGAGAGCCGATCCGACGCCGAGCGGGTTGAGCAGCTTCAGATGAATTCGGCCGGGAGCGTCGAGGGCGGTCCTGATGTAACTCTCCAGCGCTTCGAAGTTGCTCGCTGCCCACGCGGATGGATCGCCCTGCTTTGCCTTGAGGGCGAGACGTGCGCTGACCGGGAAGATCTCCGGACTGAAACCCAGCAGCGCCCGCGCGCTGTCACTCACGAAGGCGCGGACCTCCTCCACCTGCGAGGGTTCCAGGATGTCGATCTTGTTGATGACGATCACCACCTTCTTGCCCCAACCGCGTACCTGTTCCAGGAAGGCGCGCTCCGTCTCAGTGAAAGGGCGATCCGCGGACGTCACAAACAATACGAGATCCGAGCGCGGTACAAATTGCGCGGTGATGGCTTCGTGCTCCCGGATGATCGCGTTGGTGCCGGGCGTGTCGACTATGTGAATGTCGCGCAGGATCGGGGCAGGCGCGGTGATCACGTGAAGGTTCGAATCCTTGACGCGACGGCCTTCCGCCTCACCGTACTGCAACACGTTGATCTGCGCCGTCGTCGGAGTCACACCTTCTTGTGCGATGCTGGCGCCGACCAGCGCATTGATGAACGCGCTTTTCCCGGAGTTGAATTCTCCGACGACGACGAGAAGAAACAATTCGTCGAGTTGCTCGATCGAGCGGTCCAGCGCGGCTTGGTGCTCGGGAGCGGCGTTGAAGCGGACGAGCGCGGCCTTCAGCCGGGCAAGGACCTTCCGCTCATCGCGCAAGAGCTCGTCCTGCCTGGATGATAAGAGCTTGGCCAGCATGCGCAGCTAACGCCCGCAATATTCAGACCCATACATCGGTCCAAACGCGTTTTTGTGACTCAGCCTTCGAGGATTCAGTGGAAATGGGGCGCACCGGCCGACACGGTCGCACGCTGTTCCGTGGACCCCGGTTTTGACCAGTCGGTATGAGGTGCGTGGTTTTCGAGGATCCAGCCACGGACGAGTTGGCCGTAAGTGCGCCACCGCATCTGCTTCTTCTCGTAAAAGGGCACCAGTGCGCGTTGCACCTGAGGCAGGCGATAGAGCGGCACTCCTGGGAAGTAGTGATGCTCGAGATGGTAGTTGGAGTTCAGGAAGGCAAAATCCCAGAACCAGTTCCCGCGCATGAGCGTTCCCCACTTCGCCGGATCGGTGGGATCGATATCGTAGTGCTGCCCCAGACGATTCAGCGTGAACGCGATGGGGAAAATGAAGAACACCGGGATGATGCTCGTCCGCAAAGCCGTATAGAAGCCGAAAAAGTACCAGAGCAATGCCAGGGCTGAAAGGTGTGCTGCAAGAGAAAGTTTCCGTTCCATCGCAATCCGGCGCTGTAAGTCCAGTGGGTATGTCGAGGCCTCGCGGCGCGCGGCGCGGAAATAGATCGGAAACAACGCAGGTGTGCAGTACAGCAGTTTGTACCAGCGCTTGTTCACCTTGGGTGAGAGGTGGTGTCTCTTCGGATCGTCTTCTTCGGAGCCGAGCTCGGCGTGGTGGTCCAGGTGCCATCGGGTGAACTGGCTCGCCGAGATGCCGCTCGGGATCGCATACAGGAAGCCGAGGAATCGCTCGGCCGAAGGGTGCCGTTTATCGAAGATCGTGTGATGCACGACCTCGTGCAGCAGCACCGTGAAGTTGAAGATGGTAAAGCCTTCGACGAAGGCAAGCGGGATCCAGATCAGTGGATTGTCAAAGCGGATGAGCGCCCAGGTTGTGAGGGCAAGCAGAGCGAACTGCCGCGCCGCAATGATGAGGTGCCGCACCGCAGACTTCCGGTGAAACTCGCGCATGAGATCGCGCGAAATCGCCGCCCCCAGCTCAGCCCGCAGCGGGCCGGCGTGCATCGAGTAGTAGTGGGACTTCACTTCAGAGTCCATTCTACCGCCCCATTGCAAGCATCCCTAGCCGCGGGCCAGGGTGCCAGGGCCCCTGGTGCCAGGGTGCTCGTCCCCGCGTGCCGTGTCAGTCTTCTGCGGGAATCGTTACGGTGGTCTTTCCTACCCGCGTAAGCGCCACCCCGACGAGGACAGCAGTCGCGCCGGCGACTCGAGCAAGGGTGAAGTGCTCCCCGAGAAACAGGACGGCGGTAACCATGGCGACGATAGGAATCAGGTTCGAGTAAACCGAAGTGCGCGCGCTGCCGATCTGACGGACGGCGACGTACCAGATCGTATAGGCCACACACAGAGCAAAGAGCGAGGAGTAGACGATCGCGATCCACGTGCCTGCGCTCAGCCGCGACCAGTTCGTCGACGTGACATGTCCCCACATGAGCGGGACGTAGAGCGCGGCGCCGATCGCCATCGACACACCGGTGACGCCAACCGGTGAATGCCTGACCATGAGGTGGCGGGCGCCCAGTGTGTACGCCGCCCAGCAGAACACGGCGCCGAGCATCATCGCGTCCCCCCGCAATGATCCGGCACCGAGCGACATGCCCTCGCCGACCACGATGTAAATCCCTGCGAGCGACAGCGCGGCGCCGGCCCAGTGCAGCGGCGCAATTCTCTCCTCGCCGCGGATCGCGCTGATGACCGCGATCACAACCGGAGTAGCGGCCAGCAGCAGTGAACTGTTGGCGACGGTCGTCAACGCAAGCCCGCCGATGAAGAGGTACTGATACCCAGCGTGTCCGATCACACCGAGCGCCGCAAAGGCAATCCAATCGCCGGCGGTGATCGGTGCCGGCGTGTGCCAGATGCTCGCCACCGCGTGCGAACCGCCACCGGCCTCGTCTTCTCCCCTGCCGGCCCGCCGCATCCGGATGATCATGATGATCAACATGAACACGATCGAGGCGATCAGCATGCGCACTGCATTGAACGCCTGCGGGTCGATTTCGACGAACGCGCGTTTGACGATGGAGTAATTGGTGCCCCAGATGAGGGTCATCAGGAGCAACAGCGCGTCGATCAGGGGAAAACGACGGCGCCGCGGCGATGAGGAAGAGGGGCGTTCCGCCAAAAACGTGACGCGGGAGGGGCAACGGCCCCTCCCGGTGAACGGTGTATCCGGCTGGTAGAACCGCTTACTAGAGGAACGGATTGACGAACAGGAGAACCAGCGAAACGACCAGCGCGTAGATCGCGAGCGATTCGATCAGAACCAGACCGAGCAGCAGCGCGCCACGGATGTCGCCAGCCGCGCCGGGATTTCGCGCGATCGCTTCGGTCGCCGAGCTGACCGCGCGGCCCTGAGCGAGTGCGGCGAGACCGGCGGCGAACGCCAGCGCAAAGCCAGCGGTGATGATCGACCACTTGGCGATCTCGCTCGTCGCCGCTGCGGCAGGCTCCTGCGCGTACAGCGGCGCGAAGGCGCCGGCAACCAGCACGAGCGCGATGGTGGACAGTACTGAACGGTTAATCACGATCCAAGCCTCCTGAATGCTCACTGACGAACAAAGACACGAACCAACGGATGACTGCGACGACACTTTACGCTGCTGCCGGTGCCTGATGGCCGTGCGGCGCGTCGTGACCATGTGCGTCTTCATGGTGTTCGACGGCGACGGCGCCCTGCAGATAAATGATTGACAGCAGCATGAATATGAATGCCTGCAGGGCCCCAGTGACGAGGCCGAGGAACATCATCGGCAGCGGCATGAGGAAGGGGACGAGGCTGAACAGAACGAGGATGACCAGCTCCTCACCGAAGATATTGCCGAAGAGGCGCAGCGACAGCGACATCATGCGCGCGGTGTGGCTGATGATCTCGATCGGGAACATCAGAAAGCCCATGCTCCAGTGAACGCCTGGAGGAGCCCAGAAATGCTTGATGTAGCCCCAGAGACCCTGGTGCTTGACACCCTGGAAGTGATAGTAGACCCAGATCGTAATCGCGCACCCGAGCGTCACGTTGATGCTGCTCGTCGGTGACATCAGCCCGGGGATCAGGCCCATGTAGTTGCCGAGCAGGATGAACAGGCCCAGCGTGCTGACGAGGGGCAGGAATTGTTTGCCCTTCGGTCCGATCCAGTCGTTCATGAGACCGATGACAGCCGCGATCAGATCCTCGAAAACGATCTGGAACCGGCCCGGATTCTCGACACTGAGACGGCGGCTGAGCAACAGACTCATGATCGTCACGAATGCAATGATCAGCATGCACATGACGATGTGCGGCGGGATCACGTAGGGACCGGTCAGGGGGAAGCCCATCTTTTCACCAATACTGCGGACCAGCGGTCCCAGCAGGGCGTTGACGAACTCCACGATCCAGAGAGGGTGCTCGAGCTTCTCCATCTAACCCGTCGTCCAGCCTTCAGGGCTGAAATCAATGCTTTCGAATGAGGAGGCGAAGGGTTTCGATCGAAACCGCCGCCACGAACGAGGTCGCGCCCGCAAGCAGCCCGACAGGGTGCAGGCGCAAACGCGCAATCATAACGTACGCAAGAAATCCGAGTAAAGCGTAGCGTCCGGCGATCTTGAGGATCGCCGCAGCGCTCGCGCGCCGCGACGACGAACCGGAACCTGCGGGAGGTTCGAGGACGGAAACAGCCCCTTTGAGCGACCAATAGGCCAGGGCGATGAGGGCGCCTCCCCCAAGGACGGCGACTGCGGGCGCGGGATCGCCACCGCTCAACACAAAAGCCCCGACAACCATCCCGGCGCACGTGTACCAAGCCGTGCGCTCTACGCGCGAGACGGTCCTGTCGGCGGCCATTACTTCAGAAAACGCTGCGAGGTTCTGTAAACGTTGAGGCTGCCGCCGACAAACCCGAAGATCAGGAACAGAAAGAAGAACCAGGGACTCGACCCGAGCCATTTATCGATGGTCCAGCCAAGCCATGCCCCGAGCAGGATCGCCAGAACGAATGAGAATCCGACGGTGCTGATGCCGCCGATGGTGCGCATCGTGTCCGCGGTAGTGGTCCGTTTCGGTTCGCTCGGCTCCATGTCGGTCGGTCTTCGCGGGAGTATACTCGTTCGAAAGGGCTCCCCATGAAAAGCACAGTGTTTTCGCTGGTATTCGCCTGCATTGCGTTTGCGGCGGTGCCCCGGGCGCAACAGCAACCGGCCGGTTCGCGGTCGCGCGACGTCTACGTCAGCGTGGTCGACAGCAAAGGGGTTGCCGCACCCGACCTGACCGCCGCCGATTTTTCTGTACGCGAAGACGGGGTCGCCCGCGAGGTGACCAGAGCCGTCCCGGCGACCGAGCCGTTGTCAGTAATGCTGCTGGTCGATGACAGCCAGGCGTCGACCGCATCCATCCCGTACCTGCGCGACGGTATAACCCACTTCATGACGTTGCTGCAGGGAAAGGGCAAAGTCGGGATCGTCACGATCGGCGAGCGGCCCACCTCCCTCCTCGAAAGTACCGCGGATCCCGCGGCCCAGAAGAAAGCGGTTGGCCGTATCTTCGCGCGCCCCGGCAGCGGCGCCTACCTGCTCGAAGCCATCGTCGACGTCAGCAAGGGGATTCGGATCCGCAATGCGACCCGCCCCCACATCGTGGCGCTGTCGGTCGAGGCGGTGGAGTTCAGCAACATGCAGAAGGAGGCCGTGCTGAAGGAATTGCTCGCCAGTGGAGCGACTCTGCACGTGCTGGCAATCGGGAGCCCGGCGAGTGTCGAATCCGATGAAATGCGGAATCGCGGGATGGTCATCGCCGATGGGACGGAACAAACCGGGGGAAGACGCGAGCAGCTGCTGACTCCCATGGCCATCGACGACCACCTCAGCCGCCTGGCCGGGGAGCTGCTGAATCAGTACCTCGTCACCTACGGGCGCCCCGAATCCCTGATCCAGCCGGAGAAGCTTCAGGTATCGGTGAAGAAGCCCGGCCTGACCGCACGTGCGCGGACCCGTCTCGCAGAAAAGTAACCATGCTGCTCCGCGCATCGTCAGTGGCTGCGGTCGTCGCCTGCCTCACCGTCGCGGTGAGCGCGCAACGCTTTCGCGCAGGTGTCGAGCTGGTTTCGCTCAACGTGTCGGTGACCGATGGAACGAAGTACGTCGGCGATCTCGAAGAGAACGAGTTCGAGGTCTTCGAGGACGGTGTGAAGCAGACGGTCTCGTTCTTCTCGCGCAAGCAGCAGCCGATCGCGCTCGCCATCCTGCTCGACACCAGCAACAGCATGGACGACAAGCTGCCGACCGCGCAGGAAGCGGCTGTTGGGTTCGCGAAACGCATGCGGCCGGAAGACGTGACGGAGGTCATCGACTTCAGCACGCAAGTACGGATCCTCCAGCCGTTCACCAACGATGCGTCGGCGCTGGAAAAGGCGATTCGCGGCACCACGGCGGATGGCTCGACGGCGTTGTACAACGCGATCTACATCTCGTTGAAAGAGCTGAAGAAGATCAAGGCCATCAACGAAGACGAGATCCGCCGCCAGGCGATCGTCGTCCTGTCGGATGGCGACGATACGACCAGCCTGCTGCCGTACGAGGAAGTTCTGGACCTGGCCAAGCGCTCGGAGACGGGGATCTACAGCATCGGCCTGAGGCCGCCAGATATCGGCCGGGCCTCCTTCAAGGAAGCAGAGTACGTGCTCCGGCAGCTCGCGAGTGAGACCGGCGGCCGCTCGTTCTTTCCGACGAACGTCCATGAGCTGCCAAAAATCTACGAAGCCATCTCGCAGGAGCTCTCGACGCTCTACTCGATCGCCTACTCGTCGAAGAATCCGCAGCGCAATGGCGCCTGGCGCCGAGTAGTCGTGCGGGTCACGCGTCCGAACATGGTCACCCGGACCCGATTGGGCTATTTCGGTCCCAGCGCCCCTGGAAAACAATGAGGATCGTCCCCGTTCTCCTCTACGCCGCCGCGGTTGCCGCCTACGCCGCGCATTTCGCATGGCGCGACATCCGGGTTGGGCGCCTCGCCAGCGCGCTCCTCGGCGGAGGACTTCTCGCTCACACCTTCCTGATCGGAATGCAGACAGTTCAGGCGGGTCATGCGCCACTCGTGGGAACCACAGCGGCGGTTTCCGCGTTCGTGTGGCTCCTCGGCCTCGCATATCTCTATCTCGAGTTGTCGTTCGACGAACGATCGATGGGACCGTTCGTGACCATCCTGCTCGTCGTGCTCGGGGTGATTCCCGCCCTCGATCCCGGGATCAGTCCGCGGCCGCAGGTTCTGCAAAGTCCACTCTTCACGCTTCACGTGATGGCGATCCTGTTCGCGTATGCGAGCTTCGCGCTGGCGTGCGTGCTCGGGATCACCTACGTGCTGCTGTTCAACGAGATCAAGGCGAAGCACCTCGGTGTCTTCTACGCGCGTCTGCCGTCACTTCGCGTTCTCGATGTGATGAACGGGCGCGCCGTCGCGGTCGGTTGGATCTTCCTGACGCTGGGCGTGGCGATCGGCGGCGTGTGGGCCAGCCAGGTCCAGGGCTCCCCGGATCCCCGCGCGCAGGCCATGTCGGTTGCGGACCCGAAGATCCTGATCGCACTGGTGTCCTGGGGCGTCTATTCGTTCGCGCTGTATGCCAGGCGCGCGATCGGCTGGAACGGACGGCGGGCGGCATGGATATCGGCGATCGGTTTTGGCATTGTCCTTCTCAACTTCGTGCCGGTCGGGTACTTCCTGACGAAGAGCCACAACTTCTGACGTGCGTCTTTTCACTGTAGGCGTCAGCCACCGGACGGCACCGATCGAGCTCAGGGAGCGCGTCGATTTCGCACGTGCCGGCCTCGAGCCGGCCCTCGCGGGGCTGGCGGCACGCAACGTTGTTCGCGAGATGGTCGTGCTCTCGACCTGCAACCGCGCCGAAATCTACGCCGCCGGCGACAGTGACGGTGCGATCGAGGCGGTTGCTGCATTCTTCAGCGACTACCACCAGGTTCATCCGGCGCAGCTGCAGGAGCATTTCCACGTGCGCAAGGGGGCGGACGCCACCCGCCACCTGTTCCGCGTCGCGTCGGGGCTGGATTCGCTGGTGGTCGGCGAACCGCAGATTTTTGGCCAGGTGAAACGGGCGTACGCCACGGCCAGCGAGCGGCATTACACGGGCACGCTGCTCAACCGTCTCTTTCACACTGCGTTCGCCACGGGAAAACGCGTCCGTTCGGAAACGGGTCTCGGCGAAGGATCCTTGTCGGTCAGCTACGCGGCGATCGCACTCGCTCGCAAGATTTTCGGCGACATGAAGAGACTCTCAGTTGCCGTCCTCGGCGCCGGAGAAATGGCCAAGCTGACGGCGATTCACCTGCGCGGGCAAGGCGTCGATGACATGACGATCGTCAGCCGCACGCGAACCGCCGCCGAGCAGCTCGCCGCGCACGTCGAGGCGCGAGTCGCCGACTGGGACCGCCGCGACGACGCCATGATGCAGGCCGACATCCTGGTGACGGCAACCGGAGCGCCGGAGATCATCCTTACCCGCTCCCAGGTCGAGCGCGTGATGCGCGCCCGCCGTGAACGTCCGCTGTTCATCATCGACATTGCCGTTCCCCGCGACGTGGAGCCGGCGGCGGCGGAAATCGAGCAGGTGTTCCTCTACAACATCGACGACCTGCAGGGCATCGTTCAGAACAATGTGTCTAAACGGACGGCTGAACTGGCGGCTGCTGAAGCGATCATCCAGGAGGAAACCGACGCATTCATTTCGTGGATGCAATCGCGCGACATCATCCCCACCGTCGTTGCCCTGCGTCAGCGATTCGACGCGATCCGGCGTGCGGAGTTGTCGCGGTTGAATCACAGACTTTCGAAACTGCCACCGGAAGCGGTCGCACAGGTGGATCACATCACCCGGCTGATCGTCGAGAAGCTGCTGCTCACCCCGACCGAGCAGCTCAAAGCGGTGAGCGACGATGCCCTCGCGGCGAGTTATTCCGATGCGTTGAGCCGGTTATTCAGCCTGTCGGAGCCGCAGCCCGAGCCCGACGACGATCCGGTGCCGCGCGAACGCGGCAGACGCAAGTGAGGCGGCTGCGCCTCGGGACGCGTGGCAGCGCGCTGGCGCTGTGGCAGGCCCGGAGCGTGGCGAGCTCGCTGGAGCAGCGCGGTGCGAGCGTAGACATCGTCCGAATCACCACACACGGAGATCGACGCCAGGACGTTCCGTTGCCGGATATCGGCGGCAAGCGCGTCTTCGTCAAGGAGATCGAGGAAGCGCTGCTGTCGGGTGAGATCGACGTGGCGGTCCACAGCGCCAAGGACATGTCGTCGGAATCACTGCAGGGCCTGGCGCTCGCCGCCGCCCTTACGCGTGAGGACGCCCGCGACGCACTCGTTCTTGGCCCCGACTGCCCTGTTCGCGGCGGCGGTGACGATTTCCTGTTGTCATTGGCGACCGGTCGGGGTGCAAGCCTGTCAATCGGTACGGGCAGCATCAGGCGCACCGCCCTTTTGCAACGTGCCTTCCCGACGGTGACGTTCGTTCCAGTGCGGGGAAACGTGGATACCCGGCTGCGGAAACTGGACGCGGGCGAGATGGACGCTGTCGTCCTGGCCGCCGCCGGCCTGAATCGCCTCGGCCTCGGCGCGCGGATCAGTGCCTTGATCCCGGTGGACGCCTGCGTGCCGGCGCCAGGCCAGGGGATCATCGGCGTTCAGATCCGCAGCGAAGATGATGACGCCCGGCAACAGGTGTCGGCGTTGAACGATGAGGTCGCGAGCATCGCGCTGGAGGCGGAACAGGCCGTGGTGGCGGCACTCGGGGGCGGATGTCAACTCCCGCTGGGTGCATATGCGGCGATGATCGAAGGCACGCTCGTGCTGCAGGCGGTGGTCGCATCCCCGGAGGGTGACGAGATCCTTTGGACCCGAGTGAGCGGAAACCCCGTCGATGCAGCCGCAATCGGGCGGCGGGCGGCCGACGACCTTTCCGCGCAGGGTGCGCGGGGGATACTTCAGAGATGAACAACCCTTGCGTCTACATCGTCGGGGCCGGACCAGGGGACCCTTCACTGATCACGGTCCGCGGGCGCCAGCTGCTCGATCGCGCGGACGTTGTCGTCCACGACCACCTGATACCGGCGGGGCTGCTTCGACTGGCGCGCGCCGGTGCGGAACGAATCGATGTGGGGCCGGCCGCCCCGCGGGTGCTCGACCAGGAGGCGATCAGCATCCTGCTGGTGGAAAAAGTGCGCGACGGCAAGACTGTCGTCCGTCTGAAATGGGGAGACCCATTCCTGTTCGACAGCGGCGGTAAGGAAGCATTGCTGCTGCACGAGCAGGGTGTTCCGTTCGAAATCGTCCCGGGAATCCCGTCGGCGATCGGCGGCGCAGCCTACTCGGGCATCCCGGTCACTTACCCCGGAGCGGGCGACGTCGTGACCTTCGTGCGCGGGCACGAGGAAGAGACCGACGCCGCACCGAACGTCGACTGGGGTCGCCTTGCCGGGCTCGGCGGCACGATCGTCTGCTACGCCGGTCCGCGCCAGGTGGGAGCGATCGCGTCGGCACTGGTGGCACACGGAATGTCCGCGGATGAATCCGCCGCGCTCGTCTACGATCCGACCACGCCCTCGCAACGCACGATGAGCGGCGCGCTCGGTACGATCGCATCTCAGGCCCGCGAAGGAATGCCTTCACTGATGGTGATCGGCAGGGTGGCGGGGCTGAGGGAGCATCTGCGCTGGTTCGACAACCGTCCACTGTTCGGCCGCCGCATTGTCGTGACCAGGTCGCGCGAGCAGGCCGGCGAGTTGATCGAGATGCTCGAGGAACGTGGAGCGGTGGCGATCGCCGCGCCGACGATCCGGATCGCGCCGCCACACGACGACACGGAATTGCGCGAGGCCTGTGCGTCCGTTTCCTCCTTCGACTGGATCGTGTTCACGAGTGCGAATGCGGTGGACCGGTTCGTCGGAGAGCTGCTCGTGTCGGGAGATGTCCGCGATTTCAAAGGCGTGCGTATCTGCACGGTTGGCCCGTCGACAGCTTCCCGGTTTCATCGCTATGGCATTCGCGTCGACCTGACTCCCGCGGAGTATCGCGGCGAGGCAGTTCTCGAGTCGCTCAAGGCAGCAGGGCCGGTCAAGGGCAAGAAGTTCCTGCTGCCGAGAGCCGATATCGCGCGGGAAGTGCTGGCTGACGAACTGCGCGAGGCCGGCGCCGATGTCACCGAAGTGATCGCCTATCGCACGACGCTGTCGGAACCGGAACGTGGACCCGACCAGGACATCTACCGCATGCTGCTCGAAGGCAAGATCGACGCGGTCACCTTCACGAGCGCGTCGACCGTGAGGAATTTTCTGCAGATCTATGGCGAGGACCAGGCGGCAGACCTGCTGCGGGGGACCGTCGTCGCAGCGATCGGACCGGTGACGGCGGAGGCTGCCCAGCAACTCGGCATCAACACGACGGTGATGCCGGCTCGATACACGATTCCCGATCTGGTGGATGCGCTGGTCGAGCATTTCTCGTCGGTCGCAGAGACACGGTAATGATTCACGGCAACCTCGATCTGCCACGGCGCCCGCGCCGGTTGCGCCGGAGTGCCGCCATCCGCGGACTGGTTCGGGAGACGCGCCTGTCTGCGGAGATGTTTATTTACCCGCTGTTCGTCTGCAGCGGTGAGAACCAGCGGCGCGAAATCGGGTCGATGCCAGGGGTGTACCAGCTGTCAGTGGACGAGGCGGTCAAGGAGGCCGCGGACGCGAAGGCGGACGGCGTTCCCGGGGTACTGCTGTTCGGGCTTCCGGATGCGAAGGATCCATTCGGCAGCGCCGCACTCGATCCCGAGGCGCCAGTACAAAGCGCGATTCGCGCGATCAAGAAGCACGTGCCAGGCCGCAGTGCCCGTGCGACGTGTGCCCCTGGGAACACACGTCGCACGGGCACTGCGGCCTGCTGATAGGTGATGAAGTCGCAAACGATGCGACCGTGCAGCAGCTCGTGAAGGTGGCGACGTCACATGCCGCAGCCGGAGCCGATATGGTCGCCCCTTCGGACATGATGGACGGCCGGGTCGGCGCCATTCGGACTGCTCTCGATGCGCAGGGATTCAGCGAGACGACGATCATGTCCTACGCGGCGAAATACTGCTCGGCGTTCTACGGACCCTTCCGCGAAGCGGCTGACTCCGCACCGGCGTTCGGCGACAGGCGGTCGCACCAGATGGATCCGGCAAACGTCGAGGAGGCGTTGCGCGAGGTGGAGCTCGATCTCGAAGAGGGGGCCGACATCGTCATGGTCAAGCCGGCGCTCGCGTACCTGGACGTGATCGCGAAGGTCAAGGCGGAGTTCGGCGTCCCGACCGCGGCGTACCATGTGAGCGGCGAATACGCGATGCTGAAGGCGGCTGCCCGCAACGGATGGATCGACGAGCCGCGAGCGATGATGGAGACGCTGACCGCCATCCGCCGCGCCGGCGCGGACGTCATTATCACCTACTACGCGCGCGAGGCCGCCAGGGCCCTACGCGGCCAGTCGTAGTGCGGCCCTTTTAGGGCTGCTGACAAGCAGCCGTAATCCACCCGTTCAGGGCTGCCATGGCGGGCTTCGACGCTTTTCGAGCTCGCGGAGAAGGTCTTCTCGGTCCATCACCGGGGATCCCAGAAACGCGCCGCATGCGGGATCAGCACTACGCCGTCAGCAAACGTCAGCTGCCCTGAAGGGCCGCACTACGACCGCCACCCTACTTCTTCGGAGGTCCAAGGCCTTCGTCGACTTTGACGACCGTTTCGTGCTCGAGGACCTCTACCCGCCGGCCCTTCCGCTGAACGTAGACACCCGAGCCCACGCCGTGGAAAGCCGGCCCGGCGCCCATCGGGAACACACGCCAGTTGAAGTCGGTGACAACCGTGCCGGGCGACACGTCCCGCACGCGGAAATTCTCGATTTCCATTTTCACTTTCGGAAACTGCTGGAACGTCCGGGCGAACCGCTCCCGTACGCCCTGATTTCCTCTCAACCATCCTGTCGGCGTGTACATCTCCAAATCGTCGGCAAACTGCTGCATGAACGTGTCAAGTTCGTGTGCGTTGAATGCCCTGATCCCGTCCATGAAGAAGGTCGCGACGGGATGGGTCGCGGCACTCTGTTGCACCGGTACACCGCCGGCCATGGAGGTCACGAGAAGGAGGTTCAGAAAGGTGTGGTTCATGTTCGGTGTTTCAATGAGGCGGACACCCGCGAGGGTTACGCCAGCCCGACGACGATGAGGGTGGCATCGTCCTCGAACTTGCCGCCGGTGAAGAGATTGACGTCGGCGAGAACGGCCTGTTTGATCGCTTCCGCCGAGGCGCCGCGCACCGCCAGTGCCGCTGCGGCGAGCCGCTCCTCGCCATATTCTTCTCCCTGGGGGCTGCGCGCTTCTGTGATGCCGTCGGTATAAAAGAGCACCCGCTCACCGTGGTTCAGCGCGATCTCAGCCTGTTCGTACTGGTTGTCGGGGAAGACGCCGAGGACCATCCCCCCTTCGGTGAGCGGCTGGAACGTGCCGTTGGCGCGCAGAACGAACGGCGGATTGTGTCCGGCGTTCGAATACACGATCCGTCCGGCTGCCGGCTCGATCCGTGCGTAGCAGAAGGTGGCGAAGCGGCCACTCGCCATGTTGCGGCAGAGCAACCGGTTGACGCTGCCGCAGATCGATGCCGGGGAAACATTCTCCTGCGCAAACGCCCGCACGGCCGCCTGCAGGTTCGACATGAGGAGCGCCGCGGGAAGTCCCTTGCCCGCAATGTCGGCGATCGAGACACCGAGCACTTCACCGAAGGCGAGCGTATCGAAGCAATCGCCACCGACGCCGTCCGCCGGTTGCCACACGACTGACAAATCAATACCCGTCACCTGAGGTACCGCCGTCGGCAGCAGACCGCGTTGTATCAGACGAGCCTCTTCGAAGTCGCGCTGCTGCCGGTGATCCCGGCGACGTGCCGAACGCCCTTCGGCGACTTCGCGCTCGAGGATCTCGAGCAGGGTCACGTCTTCCCATGGCTTCTGCACGAAGCTTTTGGCACCCCGTCGCATAGCCTCGACCGCTGTATCGATGCTCCCCCAACCGGTCATGACGACGATCGGAATCGACGCGTCGTGGGCGCGGACACGTCCGATCAACTCGAGCCCTTCGCGTCCGGACGTCGTGTCGCGGGTATAGTTCAGATCCATCAGGAGCAGGTCGAAGGCGTCTTCCCGCAACCGCTCCATGACGGCGTCCGTCGAACTCACGAAGACAGGGTCGTAGCCTTCGCCGGTCAGCAGCCAGCGAAGGGCTTCGAGGACGTCCGGCTGATCGTCGGCAACGAGCACACGAGCGGGGACTGTTTCTGCTGAAGAAGACATCCGGTAGTCCGTGAACAGATCGTGCATGGGTATGGGATCGGAACAAGACCCGTACCACGCACAATGCAGGAATTGAGTGCGTTTCCCCCTGCGGGCGGGCTCTCCCGTCGCAGGGACGCGACGTGCGGGTCGCGCCAGCGGGACGCTACAGATTATAAAGGTTGCTGACAATCGATGGCCCACACCACACCTGTCCGCATCCTGGTCGCCGACGACCAGGTCGACATTCTCGACGCGTTCAGGCTTCTGCTGACGGACGAAGGGTATGAGGTTGTCGCCGCACGCTCCCCCGGAGAAGCGCTCGAGCGCCTCGAGGAGCACGACTTCGACGTCGCCATCCTCGATCTGAACTACACCCGTGACACGACGTCGGGGCAGGAAGGG
>Ga0126305_10000432_pt1 | contig 18109 bp, 22 predicted proteins | sample Plot26_FD_92536 | JGI IMG/M metagenome (GOLD analysis project Ga0126305, IMG submission 92536) | Serpentine soil microbial communities from UC McLaughlin Reserve, CA, USA - Plot26 | ecosystem: Environmental > Terrestrial > Soil > Grasslands | place: USA: UC McLaughlin Reserve, Lake County... | reverse complement strand
GAGGCGCTCACGATCATCACGCGGCTGCTCGACGGGCAGACGGTCGACTTCGACGGCGAGTTCTTCCGAGCGAGGCGGGCGCGGCTGTACCTCGAGCTGGAACGCAGGCCGCCCGTCTATCTGTCCGCCTTCAACGACAGGCCGCCGAGCTGGCCGGGCGTCTCGCCGACGGCCTCTGGACGCTCGCCGATCCGCGCCAGGTCGGAGCCGTCGTCGCCGCGTACCGTCGCGGCGCGGAAGCCGGCCGTGAGCCCGGCGAGATCATCCTGCAGACCCTCGCCAGCTGGGCACCTGACGACGACGGCGCCATGGACGCCGCACGCGAGTGGAAGGGCACGCTCGTCGACGCCCACTACACCGACGCGATCGCAGACCCGGCGCTCATCGGGCGCCAGGGCGAAAACGAGGTTTCCGACGCGACGCTGAAGACGATGACGATCACCTCTTCGGACCCGGCCGACCATGCGAAGAAGATCAAGCGGATCGAGAAGATGGGCGCGACGGCGGTCGTCGTGATGAACGCCTCCGGGCCGGACCCGCTCGGCATGATCCGCGCCCACGGAGAGCACGTCCTCCCGGAGCTGCGGGACCGCAGAGGGCGCCTGCTTCCGAAGCGAAACCGCAGCGTTCTGCGTAGGGTTCCGGTCGAGGACTGGGGACTCAAAACGAAGGAGGGATTCATGAAGCGACTTTCGCGGCCGCGGCGCTCGCTGTGGCTGGTAGTCGGGTTGGTCCTGGGCGTGCTGGCGACGGCGGCGACGATGGCCGTCGCGGGACTGCACCCCGCGGACCTCAACTTCACGCCGCGCACCGAGGCGCAGACGACGAACGTCGACGTCGCTCGGGCATGGGCGAAGAACTACTACGGAGCCCACACGGCCGTCTCCGGCCCCAACGGCACGTGGTACACGCCGCTCAACCTGGAGAGCAATTACGCGAACGAGGCACGTTCCGTCGCCGACCACACCGATCACTGGCTGTTTGCTCGCAGGCACGTGCCGCAGCGGGCGATCGTCCTCGACGTGGACGACACGACGCTGACCACCTGGAACTACGAGCTCTACAGCAACTGGGACTTCAACCCGACGACGAACGCGCAGTTCGTCGGGATCACCAACGGCGCCTTCACCGGGAACATGTTCCCGCCGACGCCGGGGATGCTCGACCTGGCCAGCCACGCGAAATCCCTGGGCTACGGGATCTTCTGGATCACAGGACGCGGCGATTCGCAGCACGCCGCGACGATCGCGAACCTCGTGGACGACAGCGCGGCCGGACTACCCGACATCGACGAGGTCACGCTCAACGGACACACGATTCCGGAGGTCGACGCCGGATACCCGCTGCCCACGCCGATCGACATCGGCCACGGCGGGTTCACCGACGGCCTCTTCACGAAGCCGCCGGTCGGCTCGTACCCGGCGTATCTCGACACGCCCGAGTTCTGCGGTCCGTTCATCGACGCGGGCGTTTCCTGCCCGACCGTCCAGTACAAGTCCGGGACCCGCGCGTACATTGAGTCGCAGGGCTACGACATCGTCGCCGACATCGGCGACCAGTTCAGCGATCTCGAGGGCAACTACGCGGACAAGGTGTTCAAGATGCCGAACCCGAACTACTACCTCCCGTAAGGCGAGGGTCACAGGGCGAAAACTCGAAAGGGGCCGCTCCCCTCGCGACACAGCGTTCGAGGGGAGCGGCCCTCTTCTACTGAGTTAGACGGCCACGGTCACGCGCAGGAAGGTGGCCGGGATCGACGTCGTGCCGTCCTCGGAGCTCTCGTTCTGCTCCTCGAACAGCGCGACGAGCTCCGTCTCGAGCTCGTCGGCCCGTCCATCGGCGGCGGCAGCGTCATAGGCGTTCATCGTCGGCCCGTAGTACGAGCGAAACTCCCCGACGACCTCGGCCGGTGGGATCGGGTAGTCGAAGCGGTACGTGTCCCGCTGGAACGAGATGTTCTCCGCCGGGATCCCTTCCGACGTGAAGCGCTCGATGACGTCGCTCTCGACGCCCCAGGTCATCGGGCTGACGAAGCCCTCCGGCGGCGGCGGCGAGTACGCAGAGCTGATCCTCAGGATCTGGGCGACGAGGGTCGGGTCGTTCTGAATCCAGTTGCCCATCACGATGCGTCCTCCGGCCCGCGTCACCCGCACCATTTCCCTGGCCACGTCGAACGGCTTCGGAGCGAACATCGCGCCGAAGACGCTCAGAGTCAGGTCGAAGGAGTCGTCGCTCACGCCTTCGAGGTTCGATGCGTCGCCCTCCTGAAAGCGGCAGTTCGTCAAACCCTCCGCCTCGGCTCGGCGGTTGCCAGCGGCGACCAGATTGGCGGCGATGTCGATGCCGAGCACATCGGCGCCGAGCCGCGCCGCCGGCAGGGCGGTGGTGCCGTCGCCGCAGCCGAGGTCGAGGACCTTCATTCCCGCGCCGACCCCCAGGTCGGCCACGAGCGCCTCACCGCTCGCGCGCATGCCTTCCGCGATGCGCCCGAAGTCGCCCTTCTCCCACAGTGCCTTGTTGGGGTTCACCCACGCCTCCTTTCGACCGGGAGACGAGAATCTAGTTCGAGCCGGCCGATGCGCTACGCGAAGAGTGTCAACTCGGGCTCGCGCTCTCCCCGCAGGACGGCCAGATCGACCTCGACGCAGCGGATCTCGCGCGACTCGGCAAGCACGACCGCCTGCGGCTTGATCGTCTGCGCCGCGAGCACGCCGCGGCAGCCGGCCTTCGCCGGGTCCTCGCGGATGAACCCGAGGTAGCGAGTCAGCTGCTCGACCGCCTCGATCGTTCCGACGCGCTTGATCTCCACCGCGACCCACGCTCCGTGTTCGTCCTTGCACATGAGGTCGACCGGGCCGATCTCGGTCGGCCACTCCCGCTTGACGAGCGTCAGCTCCTCCCCGAGCGCCGACGGCGCCGCCGCGAGCAGCTCCTGCAAGTCCCCCTCGGCACCGTCCTTCTGCAGCGCCGCCGACTCGCCCATGTCGTGCACGACGTCGCTCAGCACCTCGGCGAGCCGGATCTCGAGGACATCCTCCGTCTTCGCCTTGCGTACGACGAGGACGTCGCCGAGCTCCTCGGTAAGCGCCGGCCCGCTCATCCAGTTCAGCGGCTTGTAGCCGCCCGCGTCGTCGTGGATGAGCACGGAGCCGTCGGCCTTGAGGATCAGAAGGCGGACCGCCTCCGGCAGGACGGCGGTCAGCCGGCCCGTATACCGGACCTCGCAGCGGGCGACGAGCAGGCGCACGCTCCGCACCCTATTGCCCTTTTCGGACAGGTCTCGAAGGAGCTTCATCCGGCCTCGGTTAACGTTGTGTCATGGACACCCCACGCGCGAAAGAGCTGCTGGCCGCGGAACGAGCGCGGATCGAGCGCGCGCTGTCGCGACTCGGGCGCCAGGAGTCCGGCGAGCTGTCGGACGATTCCGACCCGGCGGATCGCGCAACCGATCTTTACCAGGACGAGCTCGACGAGGGATTGTCGAGCGATCTCCGCGAAGAACTGGCCGCGGTCAAGCGAGCTGAAGCGCGCCTCGAGGACGGGACGTACGGCGTCTCCGTCGAGAGCGGGAAACCGATTCCGGACGATCGGCTCGAGGCTCGCCCAACAGCGGAGCTGACGATCGAGGAAGAGCAAGCCCGGCGGACCTAGCGACTTCGGTGCTTCCCGACTACTGGCTGGAGCAGCCGCCACGGCGCATGAACCGCGCCACGCGCGAGGCGGTCGACGAGTTCCTCTCGCTGGTCGACGGCGAGAGGACGGATGGAGTGCTCGACGTGGACGGGACGCTCGGCGAGCGGGACGGAATCAGCAGGTGGCAGTTCCTCTCCGGGTTGGCGGAGCGCCGCACGTTGGCCTTCCACGGAACCGGCGATCCGAACATCGAGTCGTTCGAGCCCCGGAAGCCGATCGACTTCGCACCGTTCGGCGACCAGACGGCGGTCTTCGCCACGAGCGACCCGATCTGGGCGATGTTCTACGCGGTCGTGGACCGGGATCGCTATCCGCTGACGCTCAACAACGCGTGCATCATCGTCACGGACGCAGAAGGTCGTGCCCGCCGGCACTACTACTTCTCGGTCAGCCGGGACACGCTGGGCCGACGGCCCTGGCGAAGCGGCTATCTCTACTTCCTACCGGCCGATACCTTCGTCGAGCAGCCGTCAGGAACGTACGCCGGCCATCCCGCTCGCGTGCCTCAACTCGCGAGCCCCGTCGCGGTCAGACCGATCGCGCGCATGGGGATCACCCCGAGCGACTTCCCGTTCCTCGACCAGATCCGCGGCCACGACGACGACCGGCTGGCCGAGTACGCCGAGGCGGTCATGGCCGCAGCTCCGTGGCCGGACTGAGCCGGCCGCCTCGCCGATCTCGATCGGAGCGCTCGCTGCGCGGATGGATGAGGTACCACGTGTCGATCTCACCCTTCCCCTTGACCGTGATCGTCCCGCGCGGCTCGCACTCGAATTCGTCGGCGAGCAGCTGGTAGGTCTCGCGGGTGATCTGGATCCGCCCCGCCGCGCCGTGGGATTCCATTCGACTCGCCGTGTTCACTGCGTCGCCCCAGAGGTCGTACAGGAACCGCTTCCGCCCGATCACGCCCGCCACCACCGGGCCCGAGTTGATACCCACCCGCAGCTCGAGCCCGAGGTGCCCGACGCCTTCGTCCGAGCCCATCGCCTCGAGCATGTCCAGCGCCATGAAGGCGAGCGCACGAGCATGGTCGGGACGTGGTGTCGGGACGCCGGCCGCGACCATGTAGCAGTCGCCGATCGTCTTGATCTTCTCGAGCCCGTGCTGCTCGGCGAGCTCGTCGAAGTGGCTGAACAGGTGATCGAGGTAGCCGACGACCTCGGCGGGCGGGAGCGGCTGCGACCAGGGCGTGAAGTCGACCACGTCGGCGAACAGGATCGAGGCCGAAGGGAACTGGTCGGCGATCGGCTGCCTCTCGTCCTTGAGCCTGTCGGCGATGGAGCGCGGCAGGATGTTGAGCAGGAGGTTCTCTGCCTTTTCCTGTTCCTGGCGGAGCGCCGCAAGCGCCTCGCGGCGCTGGCTGGCGAACACCGCGAGCAGCAGGAACACGATCGTTCCGCCGACCGCGATGTTGAGGGCGAGCATCGTGCTCGTGAACCAGACGGGCAGCGGCGTCCAGATCGGGCCGACGACCTCGCCGGCGAGCCCCGAGCCGAGGAACACGACGAGGAAGGCGACATACCAGCGGATCGCCGACCGCACGTCGTTGAACACGAGCGCCCCGAGCGGCGCCAGAATCCCCCACAGGCCGACGCCCCCGGAGTCGAGGAACCCCCCGAGCGGAATCATCGACAGCGTCGGCGCGAGCAGGATGTCGACCTGCCCCACCCGGAGCAGCCACGGGAAGTCGCGCGTGCGCGAGAACACTACGATCGCACCGAGCAGGACGCCGAAGTACACGAGCGGCACGACCCCGACCGGCGAGCCGAATGCGAGGTACAGCGCGCCCCACAGCGCCGCGACCGGCAGGATCAACACCGAGATCAGGACGAGCAGCGCTTTTCGAGCGCGCAGGTCCTCGTCGTCCCGGGGGTCGGCGCCGACCAGCGCGAGGCGAGCGCCGATCGGACCCGCCGCCGCTCGGATGCGCTCCAGGAGGTGCATCCGCGAGACGTTACTCGTAGACCGTCCGGGCCTCAGCTCACCGCTTTCTTCAGGAGCCTGGCGATCTTGTCCTCTTCGGCGGCGGTCAACTCCTTCAGCGCGAAGGAGGTCGGCCACATGGGGCCTTCGTCGAGGTTCGCCTTGTCGCTGAAGCCGAAGGTCGCGTACCGGGCCTTGAACTTGTCCGCGCTCTGGAAGAAGCAGACGACCTTGTCGCCCTTGGCATAGGCGGGCATCCCGTACCACGTCTTCGGCGTGAGGTCGGGCGCGTGGGCCTTGACGATCGCATGGACTCGCTCGGCCAGCACGCGGTCGGCTTTCGGCATCTCGGCGATCTTCGCGAGGAGCGCGCCCTCGCCGTCCGCCTTGCGCGCCTCGGCCTTGAGCTCCTGGGCGCGCTCCTTCATCGCGGCGCGCTCCTCCGCCGTGAACCCCGACCTCTGCGTGCCCTTCTTTGCGGTCTTTCTGTCAGCCATTGCGAATCACCTACTGTGCGCCAGCCGCTGGAGGAGCTCGTCGATCCGTGCGAAGCCCGACCTGGCGCCGTCCTCGACACCGTACTGCATCGTCGTGTCGCGCTCCTCGGTCGTCGCGAAGCGCATCGTCTGCGTCAGCTTCGTCTGCTCGCCCAGCTCCTCGAACTCGAGGGTCTGCAGATGGTTCTGGAACGTCTGCACCAGGCGCTCGGGGGGGTCGACCTCGCGGAACTCGCCCTCGATCACGCCGAATGGGGTCCGGAACCGGTAGGCGCCGCCGGGGCGGACGTCCATCTCCTCGACGACCGTCCCGTCGCCCCACCATTCGGGGATCAGCTGCGGGTCCGTCCAGACCGAGAAGACGTGGGCGCGCGGCGCGTCGAAGACCCGCTCGACGCGGATCTCGAGCTCGTTCGGGGTGGTGACGGTCGTGTCGTTCATGGCGCTCCTTTCGTTCGTTCGACGACCTGCGTGAAGCGATCGAGCCGCTGCAGCCACGTGCTGATGCCCTCGAAGGCGTATGGGACGAGCGTGCAGATCCGGACGCGGCCGACCTTCTCCGTCGTGACGAGGTCTGCCTCCTCGAGGAGCCGGACGTGCTTCTTCATCCCCGTGAGCGACATGCCGAAGGGCTCGGCGAGCTCGCTGATCGTCGCCCGGCCGGAGCCGAGCCGTTCGAGGACAGCGCGGCGGGTGGGGTCGGCAAGGGCTGAAAACGCGCGGTCGGTAGGTAAATACTGAACCATCAAGTTCAGTATTATATACACATCTCGGAGCCGCAAGAAGGGGCCCGGTCTTGTCTTGACATCGAACTATCTGCGAGTAAGCTAGTCCACGTCAAGTAGTTCGATATCGAGGGATATCTACCCGAGGAGGGAGAACGAATGCCAACTGCAGTCGAGAACAACTACGTCTCCGCCAAGCTCGACGAGCTCGAGCCGGCAGCACGGCTCGCCCCCGGAGCACCGGACGACGGAAGGAAGCGCTTCGACGTTCGTCGTCGCCTCGGCATCACCGCCTTCGGCATTTCGGCGTTCAGCGCGCCGAGCGGGGTCGTCGTCATCAACGAGCATGACGAGACCCAATTCGGAGAGGCCGGCCAGGAGGAGCTCTACATCGTCATGAACGGCGCGGCCACCTTCGAGGTCGACGGCGAGACCGTCGACGCGCAGGCAGGCACCCTCGTCCAGGTCCAGCCGACTGCGAAGCGGAAGGCGACGGCGACCGAGGACGGCACCACGATCCTCGTCGTCGGAGGGACTGCAGGCAAGGCGTTCGAAGTTCCGCCCGAGGAAGCCGGAGAGGCGTTCGCCGCCTACACCGCCGGCGACTACGAGGAAGCGCTCGCGAAACAGCTCGTCGTGGTCGAGAAGCAGCCCGCTAACCCTGTCGCGCACTTCAACGCCGGATGCTTCGCGGCACGAAGCGGACAAGCCGACGACGCGATCGAGCATCTCCGCCGAGCCGTCGGAATCAACGAGCGCATCAAGGAGCTGATCGCGACGGACGAGGATCTCGACTCCATCCGCGAGGACGAGCGCTTCGCCGAGTTTGCGAAATAGAACCTGACGCTCCCGGCGCGACCCTAGCGCCTTCGTGTTTTCGCCTCTTCTGCCGATAACAACGGCATGGAGTCGCCGCACAGCTCGACCGAGCGCGCCGTCAGCGCCGCCCGCACCGGTGTCGTGGGCACGGTCGTCGGCGCGGTCGCCTTCTTCGACGGCGTCTTCATCGGCGCGCCGATCGCGTTGCTCGCAGCGTCTCTGAGGCCGCTCCTGGTCTACGCGGTCGCCACGGGGGCCGTGATCCTGCTCGTGATCGCCTGCTGCAGCTGGGTCGACCGCCGCTGGGACGACTGGTTCTCGGGCAACAGCAAGCGAGTGGAGGGCCGGCTCGAGTCGATGCGCCGGAGCCGGCTGATGAGGCATCCCGTCGCCTGGATCCAGCGCGGCTCGGATCGCTGGTACGCGCTCGCCGCGGCCGTCGCGAACCCGATCCTGATCGGAGCGCTCGCGCGCCTCGTCGGCGGACGGCCGATCGGGCACCGCCGGATCCTGCTCGGCGCCGTCGCCTACGCGATCCCGTACTGCGCGATGTGGACGATCGTCGGTTTCGCGCTCGGCGACACGATTCGCGGGACGTAGAAGCTAGCCTGGCTGCACTTCCGCGGGCAGCGTCGCCGGAGCGGCGGGCTCGAGCTCCTCCCGCACGCGCGCGTCGAAGTAGACGTACGCGGTCGTCAGCGCCACGAACGGCATCGCGAGCGCGTAGACGATGCCCGCGATGACGTTCAGGAGCGGCAGCGGCGCATCCGTCAAAAGGATCAAGCTTGCTCCGATCAGCGGGCCGGCCGCAAGGACTACGAGCGCGCCCACCCCCACCAGCGACGCAACCCGCAACCACCGCCCGCGGACGAGCTCGGAACTGCGACGTAGCCCTTCGAGCGCGGAGCGATCCTCGAGCTCGACCACCTGGGCGAGCAGGATCCAGCGGACGGCGATCCAGATCGCAATCGGAATCAGCACGGTCGTCAGGTTCAGCGCGATCCACACGACCACGGCGAACCCGAGGCCGCCCAGGAACGGACGAACTCTCCTGAACGCGAGCCGGTACGCGCGAGCGGGCCCGATCGGACGGCCTCCGTCGACCTCGACCAGCGCACAGGCGGTCGCAGCCTGGACGAGCGCCAGGCCGAGCAGAGTCAGCGTGGTGCCGACCCCGAGCAGAAGCAGCACGAGCCCGCCGGCCCGTTCCCCCGTCGTGTCGACGCCCACGAGACCGAGCCCGCCGAGGATGAGAGCCTGCAGCAAGCCGATGAGCGCGCCGAGCGGTATGAACAGGAGCCCGATTCCGAGAAACAGCTTCGGACGCCCGACGTACATCCGGCCCGCAGCGGCCAGGGTCTGACCCCAGCTGCGCCGACGTGCGATACGGAGCGGCGCAGCTGGAGTCCACGTCGTCCTCGTCGCCGCGAAGAGCACGAGGATGAGGAGGGCTGCCAGCACGAGGACCGTCAGGCCTGGATCTCGAAGCAGCTGGACGAGGGCTTTCGAGACCGTGGCGACTGCCGTGCAGAAGAAGTCGGTCGCGCCGGTTCCGAGGATGCCCGCGGTCGGCACCGCGTAGCTGCGGTCCCGCCAGCCCTGGGACCACTCGATCGGTTGCGTCCACTGTGATTTGAGGTTCGGCCCGGTCGGCCCGTTGAAGAACGCCTTCTGGAGCTCTCCCCAGCGTCCCTCGAAGGCGATCCAGGGGAAGGCCTTCTCGGCGGCGACGGGATCGCTCGGGATCGTCTCGACCGCCGGGCGGAGCTCGGAGTGCGGGCCTCGCGTGTCGTCGCAACCGACGCCCGCCTCTGCCGAGCTCCCAAGGTAGAGGTCCTCCGTGTACTTGTTCGCGTGCGAGCCCGCAGCCGGCTAGACGACGGGGTGCGTGCCGTCGAGCGTGAGCCTCTCGTCCCCCCACGGGGCGCGCTCGGCTCCTTCATGGGAGCTGTAGCCGACTTCGACTGGCCGCTTGGAGAGCGCCTCACGCGCATCGCCTGCGTCGAAGACGAGCTGGATCATCTCCCAGTCGCCCTCGTGCAGGTTGTTGAAGTCGTTGAAGGCGTAGAAGAACCAGTACTGGAGAGCAAGCCTTCCGGGGCTCGCGGGTTCGGAGGCGACGTGCGCGTAGACGGTCGGGTTCGTCCGTTGCGTGATTCGGCGCGCCCAGCGTTCGTAGTCGCAACCTGGCTGAAGCGCGCTACCCGGGAAATCGAGGTGGTACTGGTAGAGGCCGACGATGTCCCTGGCGCTCGGAGCGATCTTCACGAGGTCGACCGGATTCCACGGGCCGCGCAACGCGACGGTCGATTCGTCGAAGAGGACGTTCACGTCTATCGGCTCGTACGGCTCTCCCGGCCCGCACTCGTGCGGCTGCTCCACGAGGCGGACGACGGGCGCGTACGTCTCAGCGAGCGCCTGCTCGTCGCCGAGCGCCGCGGTCGCGCGGGCCGGAACGAGCAGCGCGATCACGGACAGCACGAGCAATGCCGTGCACGCAAGTACGGTCGAAGGTCTCACGACACGGGTTTCGACACGAACAGACCCATTCCCAGGCGTGTGAGAAGCCCGTCGTGGAACGATGTACGGTCCGACTGAGGCTAGGGCTCGGCCGAGGAAGTCATATGCCAGACACCGATGAGCGAGACGCGCAGCGAGTGGAGCTCGACGTAGAGCCGACCGTCGTAGGTCGGCTGGCGCGGTGGGCGCAACGAGCTCGCATCCTCCGTTCGCGCGTCGAAGCCGCTCGCGCCAGACACGCTTCGGTCGACTTCGGGTTCCGCGTCGTCGACTTGGACTCGTCGATCGGCGGCGGGTTGCTCGCGGGCGCCCTCGCCTACCGACTGTTCGTCTTGCTGCTCCCGGTTGCGCTCCTGTTCGTCTCCGGGCTCGGCTTGTACGCCGACACGGCAGACAAGAGCCCAGACGAGGTCGCACGGGACGCGGGGCTACACGGGCTGATCGCCTCGCAGGTCGCAGCGAGCGCATCTAGCGGCTCGCGCTTGGTCGTCTTCATCCTCATGTTGCCGGCACTCCTCTATGCATTGGTCAAGCTCTATCGGGCGATCGCCGTCGTGCACGCCCTTGTCTGGCTCGGGTCCGGGCGCGGCGTGCGCATCACCGGCAGAGGGGTCGGCTTGCTCGGCGCTGCGCTTCTGCTCAACCTCTGCGCCGCGTCGATCGTCGGCTGGATTCGCCGGGAGGACGAGCTGGGCGGCCTGACTGCGCTGCTCGTGTACGTCGTGCTCGTCGGAGGAGCCTGGCTGGTGGTCTCGAGGGAGCTCCCGAATCGCGGCGATCGGTGGACGGCGCTCGTCCCCAGAGCCGCGCTGCTGGGCGCCGGGCTCCTGTTCGTCAACCTGTTCAACGTCTACGTCACGACCCGCCTTGTCGATGAGCGGGCCGACACGTACGGGGCGCTGGGGATCGCGGCGGCGCTGCTGTTCTCGCTGGTTCTCGTCGGCCGACTGATGGTCACCTCCGCGGAGCTCAATGCTTCGCTCCATGACCGGCGCGCTCGGCGACACTGATGGCCGAGAATCCCGGCATGCCCGCCTCGGCGCTGCATGATGGTCGTGTTCAGCGTGATCGCCGGGCGCCTCGTGACGGAATCGGCTTCGCGTTCTCGGGGATGGCGAACCAGATCGTCGAGTCCGTGCGAAGGGAGCAGACGGGCGTCGCCACGGGGATGAACACGATCATGCGGACGATCGGCGGCTCGCGCGGAGCGACGGTCTCGGCCGTGCTCCTGACCAGCTTGGTCACGGCCGACGGCCTGCCGAAGGAGAGCGGCTTCACGCTCGCGTTCGCCGCCTCGGCGGTCGCCCTCGCCGCTGCCGTCGTCGCGGCTTTCGCCGTCCCCGCGCGCCGCAAGGCCTAGGGATGTCGAAAATCGACGGCGTGCTCCGTCTTCATCGGTGAAAGTTCATCTACGGAAGGAGAAGTGAAATGCCCAAGTACCTGCTTGCAGTGAACTTCGAGGGCGGAGTCGTCGACACACCGATGGAGGAGTGGAAGCCCGAGGAGATCGAGGCTCACCTCGACTACTACAGGGCTCTCGGCAAGGAGCTCGTCGAGAGCGGGGAGCGCGTGCAGTCCGAGGTGCTCGCCGGGCCCGACCTGGCGAAGGTCGTCACCTCGGACGGCGCTGAGCCCGTCGTCACCGACGGACCATTCCAGGAGTTCAAGGAGTGGCTGGCCGGCTTCCAGATCGTCGACGTCGAGTCCGAGGAGCGCGCGCTCGAGATCGCCGCGAGGCTCTCGGCGGTGCCCGGGCCCGACGGCGTCGCGACCCAGCAGCCGATCCAGGTTCGCCGAATCATGGAGGACAGCCCGTCGGACGTGGCCGAGATGGTGGAGTACCTCCAGACGGCAGGCGGCGAGCGCTGAACGCGCCGCCCGGCGTCGAGGACCTGCTGCGCGAGCTGGCGCCGCAGGTCCTCGGCGCGCTCGTCCGCCGGTTCGGGGACTTCGGTGCGGCCGAGGACGCAGTTCAGGAAGCACTCATCGTCGCGGCGACGCGCTGGCCGCGGGACGGAGTTCCGGCCAATGCCCGCGCCTGGCTCGTCCAGGCGGCCACGCGACGGCTGATCGACCAGTGGCGCAGCGACCGCTCGCGTCGGGAGCGAGAGGAGACCGCACTCCGAGAGGAGCCTCGGACGAACGTGGCCGACCGGGACGACTCGCTGCTCGTGCTCTTCATGTGCTGCCACCCCTCTCTGACGCCCGCCTCCGCCATCCCGCTCACCCTGCGCGCCGTCGGCGGGCTGACGACGAGCGAGATCGCGGGCGCGTTCCTCGTCGGCGAGGCGACGATGGGGCAGCGCATCGCGCGGGCGAAGCAGCGAATCAAGGACTCGGGAGTGCCGTTCGAGCTGTCGGAGGAAGACCTCCACGCCCGCCTGCCCGCGGTGCTCCGAGTGCTGTATCTGATCTTCAACGAGGGCTATGCGAGCTCGAGCGGGCACGAGCTCCAGCGGACAGAGCTCTCCCAGGAGGCAATTCGCCTGGCGCGGCTTCTGCATCGAGCATTGCCGGACGAGCCCGAGGCGGCGAGCCTCCTCGCGCTGATGCTCCTGATCGACGCCAGGCGGCCCGCTCGAACGGATGCCTCGGCGGACCTGGTGCCGCTCGCGGAGCAGGACCGAACGCTCTGGGACCGCGCCCTCATCGCCGAGGGCGCCGCGCTGCTCGACCAGGCGGCGGGGACCGGGCCGCCCGGCGAGTACCGGGTCCAGGCTGCGATCGCCTCGCTGCACGATCATGCCGCGACGGCGGACGAGACGGACTGGCCGCAGATCCTCGCGCTGTACGGCCTGCTCGAGCAGATGACCGGCAGCCCGGTGGTCACGCTCAACAAGGCTGTCGCGGCCGCGATGGCCGAAGGGCCTGCGTCCGGCCTTGCCATGCTCGAGGGCCTCGACGAGCGCCTTGCAGACCATTACCGACTGCACGCGGTGCGCGCCCATCTCCTAGAGCTGGACGGCGATGCGGCGGGGGCGATCGAGCATTACGTCGCGGCCGCGAACCGGACGACGAACCTTCGCGAGCAGCGCTACCTGCAGATGAAAGCCGCGCGCCTCAGGCGACCGCGACCCGCCGCCTCAAGCCCTTGAGCTTGAAGGCGAGGATCAACTCGGTGATGCCGCGGCTGAGCGCGATGATGCCGACGTAGGCGACGAGGAGGATCACCTTGTTCTTGAAGGAGCCCGCGATCCAGAAGGCGAGCAGGATCTCGATGATCCCGACAAGGAGTTGCAGCCACCACAGCTCGAACGCCCCCCTCGCGATGAAGGCCGCCATGAGATCGAAGATCCCCTTGAAGAGCAGGAAGAACCCCATCAGGCCGGCGAGCGTCGCGAACGCGTTGTGCGGGTGGACGAGCGCCCAGATCCCTGCCAGGACGAAGAGCACGCCGAGGATGACGTGCACGACCTTCCAGCCGGAGCTGGAGACGCCCAGCGAGACGAACTCGTTCACCCCGGCGAAGATGGCGATGAAGCCGAAGAGGAAAGAGACCGCATAGACCGTCGTGTAGTTCCACTGGAAGATGATCAGTGCGACGATCAGCCAGGTGATCCCGGTCAGCAGGAAGAGCCACCAGCGATCGGCGGCGTCTTCGACCAGATCTCGCTCTTCGAGCATCATCGGCCACTGATTCCCCCGCCGCCGCCCGATTCCTTCCCGAGTGGGAAGATGACGCGCGATGGCCGAGCTCAGCACAGCCCCGTTCGGCTCGACGGGAATGGAGATCACGCGTGTCGGCTTCGGCGCCTGGGCGCTCGGCGGCGGAGGCTTTGAGTGGAGCTGGGGCGCGCAGGAGGATGAGCAGTCGATCGGTGCGATCCACCGCGCGCTGGAGCTCGGCATGAACTGGATCGACACCGCGGCCCAGTACGGCTTCGGGCACTCCGAGGAGGTCGTCGGGCGGGCGATCGCGGGCCTCCCCGAGCGGCCGTACGTCTTCACCAAGGGCGGCCAGCCCGAGGGGCCGGGCGGCGTGACGCTCCACGACCTGACGCACGGCGGGCTCCGGCGCGAGCTCGAAGGCAGCCTGAGCCGGCTCGACCTCGACGCCGTGGACCTGTACCAGATCCACTGGCCGATCCCCGACGAGCAGATCGAGGAGGGCTGGGCCGCCCTCGTCGAGCTTCGCGAGGAGGGGCTCGCGCGCCACGTCGGAGTCTCGAACTTCTCCGTCGCGCAGCTCCGGCGCGCTCAGGCCATCGCCCCGGTCGAGACGCTGCAGCCGCCGTACTCGCTGGTCGACCGCGAGGCCGAGGACGACATCCTTCCGCTCGCCGAGCGAGAGGGGATCGGAGTCATCGCCTACTCGCCGATGGGCTCCGGCCTCCTGACCGGGAAGATGACCCGCGAGCGGATCGAGTCGCTGCCCGACGACGATTGGCGCAAGCGGAGCCCCAAGTTTCGCGAGCCGCGCCTCTCGGAGCATCTGAGCCTCGTCGAGCGCCTGCAGGCCGTGGCCGCGCGCCACGGCGTGACCCCCGGCGCCGTCGCCGTCGCCTGGACGCTCCGCAATCCAGCCGTGGACGCGGCGATCGTCGGCTTCCGCCGGCCGGACCAGGTCGACCCGATCGCCGTCGCGGCCGGACTCGAGCTCAGCGATGACGACGTGGCGATGATCGAGTCGTCAGCGTGAGAGCGCGGCCCTCAGCAGATCCGGGTGACTGACCGGCCAGATATGCCCGTCGGGCGCGTCCACCTCACCGTAGTCCGCACCGATCAGCGCGGCGAGCTCGCGGCAGAGCGAGGTCGGGGTCATCGTGTCGGTCGTGCACCCGACGACCGTCGACGCGACGGCGGTCCCCCGAAACTCCTGGAGCTCGGGCCGAAGGTCGAGCTGGTGAACGAAGCGGCCGAGTCGCAGCGCGCTCCTGGGCGCGAATCCGACACGGACGACCGACCGTCCAACCTGGCCGAGCGGGAAGCGGCCCGTCGCAACCTGGCGCACCCAGGTGAACAGGCTGGCGGGAATCGGCTTCGTGAGCGGGAGGCCCGCCGGCGAGAGGAGGATCAGCCGCTCGACGAGGTCGGGGCGATCGACCGCCGCGAGCAGTGCGAGCGCCGCACCCATCGAGTGCCCGGCGAGCGCGACTGGCCCGCGACCGGAGATCTCATCTGCGAGCCAGGCCCGGTACGCCGGCAGCTCGCCGCGGGTCTTCCTGAACGACGGCAGCTCGAGCGCGTGCCACTCCTCGGGCAGCCCGGACGCGTAGAGGCGCGCGGGCGCACCCCAGCCGGGTATGAAGAGAGATCGTTCGGTCACCGATGAGTTCGCCACTCGACGCTGGTCTTAGCTGAGACCCCACCAGGAAGGAGAGCAAAGATGGGCAAGCTGGTCGTCACCGAGTTCGTTTCCATCGACGGAGTCTTCGAGGATCCGGGCGGCTCCGAGAGCTTCGAGCACGGCGGTTGGACGTTCGAGTACGACCGCGGCGACGAGGGTAACCAGTTCAAGCTCGACGAGATGATGGGAGCCGACGTCACGCTGCTCGGCCGCGTTACGTACGAGGGCTTCGCGGAAGCCTGGCCTTCCCGCGATGGGGAATTCGCCGACAAGCTCAACGCCGACCCCAAGGTCGTCGTCTCGAACACGCTCGAGAATCCGGAGTGGCAGAACACCACGGTCATCTCCGGCGACGTCGTCGGCGGACTGAAGACGCTCAAGGGTGAGACCGAAGGCACGATCCTCGTCCACGGAAGCGGCACGCTCGTCCGCACCCTGCTCGAGAACGACCTCGTCGACGAGCTGCGCCTGATGGTCTTCCCGACGATCCTCGGCCGCGGCAAGCGAGCGTTCCCCGACGGCATCGACCGCCTGAAGTTCGCGCTCAGCGAGTCCAGGACGGTCGGGCCGGACGGGGTCCAGGTTCAGGTGTACGAGCGAACGAGTTAGGGAAGAACCTTGGGACACAACTGCAAGGAGGGTCATGGATCGCGACAAGGTCGAAGGCACGCTGAAGGAGAAGGAAGGCGAGATCACGGGCGACGAGACCCGCGAGAAGCAGGGCGAGGCTCAGAAGACGTGGGGCGAGGCCAAGGAAAAGGTCGACGACCTCACGGACGACGACTAGCGAACGACTGAATACCTCGCGGCGACGAAGTCGCCGTTCCGCCCAACCTCCTCGAGCTGTAGCTCGAGCCGGCGCGGGAGCAAGCGAGCTCCCGCGCCGAGCGTTACGGGCGCGATCGAAACGATCACCTCATCGAGTAGCCCTGCATCGGCAAACTGACCCGCGAGATCGCCGCCGCCAACGACCCAGATGTTCCGATCCTCCGCGGCCGAGCGCATTTCCGCGTGCACTGGAGCGACATCGCCCTGCGTGAACGTGATCGCCGCGTCGGGCACGACCTGCCGCTCGCGGTGCGTGAAGACCCAGCACGGCACCACGTAGGGCCACTTCGACCGCTCGTGGTCGAGGATCCACTCGTAGGTGGTCGCGCCCATTGCCAACGCTCCGACCCGCGCGCTGAAGGCTGCGTAGTTCTGAGGCCCGTCCTCGTCTTGCGCCCTCGTGAAGAGCCACTCCAGCGAGTTGTCAGGATCGGCGATGAAGCCGTCGAGCGTGGTCGCCGTGTAGTACTGCGTCAGGCCCACGGCGCCATCGTAGGACGCTCCGGGCGTGCGCGCGTACCGGACGGGCCTCTTCGCATAGGCTCGACGCGTGACCCTGGCGTGCCCCTCGTGCGGCGCCCGATACGCGCCCGATGACCGCTTCTGCAGCTCCTGCGGAACGTCCTTGCGCGTGACGTGCCCCTCCTGCGGATCCGACCAGTCCAGCTCCGCGGCCTTCTGCTCGGCCTGCGGGACGCCGCTCGCACAGCAACCGGAGACCGTCCAGGACCGCCAGGAGCGCCGCGTCGTGACCGTCCTCTTCGCCGACCTCGCGGGCTCGACGGCGCTCGGCGAGCGGCTCGACCCGGAGGACGTGCGCGAGCTCCAGAGGGAGCTCTTCGACCTGATCAATACCGAGGTCGAGCGCTACGGGGGCACGACCGAGAAGTTCGCCGGCGACGCGGTGCTCGCCGTTTTCGGGATCCCGCAGGCGCACGAGGACGACGCCGAGCGCGCCGTTCGTACCGCACTGGCCGTCCGCGATGCGTTCGGATCGTTCACCGAGCGCGTGCTCGACCGCCACGACGCCGAGGTCGGGCTCCGGATCGGCGTCAACACGGGCGAGGTCGTCTCGGGCCGCGAGGCGGCGGCCCGCGGCGAGCTGATGGTGAGCGGGGACGCCGTCAACGTGGCCGCGCGCCTGCAGCAGCACGCCCAGCCGGGAGAGGTCCTGGTCGGGGCGCGGACACAGGCTGCGACGAGCCGGGTCGTCTCCTATCACGAGCGAGAGGCGCTCGCCGCGAAAGGCAAGAGCGAGCCCGTGCGGGCGTGGGTCGCCGAGACCGCCGCGGCCGAGCAAGAGGCGCCGCCACGTGGAATGGCCGGCCTGACCGCTCCCCTGGTCGGACGGGACGAAGAGCTCGCGATCCTGACCGCGGTCGCCGGCCGCGTCGAGCGCGAGCACACGCCGCAGCTCGTGACGCTCTTCGGCGCGGCCGGGGTCGGCAAGTCGCGCCTGCTCGCAGAGTTGGTCGACCGCCTCCCGGACGCGCGTGTCATCCGCGGACGCTGCCTGCCCTACGGCGAAGGAATCACGTTCTGGCCGCTGGCCGAGGCGGCCAAGGCTCACGCAGGGATCCTCGACAACGACCCAGCGGACGTCGCGCTCGCCAAGCTGCGGGTCGCGATCGAGTCGGTCGTGCCCGAAGGCCAGGCCGAGCGGGTGGTCGAGGCGGCCGCCTGGACGATCGGGCTCGGCTCGTCGCCCGGCACCGATCCGCTCGAGGTCGTACGCCGACTGAACGAGGGCTGGGCGCGCTACGTCAGCGGCCTTGGCCGCGAGCAGCTCACCGTCTTCGCCGTCGAGGACGCGCACT
>Ga0126305_10000431_pt1 | contig 18151 bp, 24 predicted proteins | sample Plot26_FD_92536 | JGI IMG/M metagenome (GOLD analysis project Ga0126305, IMG submission 92536) | Serpentine soil microbial communities from UC McLaughlin Reserve, CA, USA - Plot26 | ecosystem: Environmental > Terrestrial > Soil > Grasslands | place: USA: UC McLaughlin Reserve, Lake County... | reverse complement strand
GTGCCTGGTGACGATGCCGCACGAGGACTTCGTCTACCTGGGCGACGGCGCGCGACTGCCGTACGGCCCGCGGCCGCTCGACGAGGTGCGCCGCTTCTCGCTCGAGATCGCCGGCTACCTCGCCGCACAGGGCGTCAAGCTGATCCTCGTCGCCTGCAACACGGCGACCTCGGCGGCGCTGCCGGATCTCCAGGAGCGAATCTCCGTCCCCGTCGTCGGCGTGATCACGCCCGAGGCCCATGCCGCCGTCCAGGTGACGCGAAACCGGCACATCGGTCTGATGGCGACCGAGGCGACGGTGGCGGCTGGGCGGTACGCGGAGCTCGTCCACACGCTGGACGCCGGTACGCGGTTCTTCCCGCTCGCCTGCCCGGAGCTCGTGCCGCTGATCGAAGGTCCCGAGCCGTTCGGGGCCGAGACCACCGCGGCGGTCCGGCGCTACGCGCAGCCGTTGAAGGATGCCGAGGTGGACACCGTGATCCTCGGCTGCACGCACTACCCGCTGATCCGGCCGATCTTCCAGCGCGTCTTCGGGCGCGACGTCACCCTCGTCTTCTCGGCGGAGGAGACGGCGCGAGAGGTGGCCGAGACGCTGACCCGGAAGGGGATCGAGAACGACCCACGGCGCGAGGGTGGGTACCGGTTCCTGACCACCGGCGACACAGACCAGTTCAAGGAGCTCGGCCAGCGCTTCCTCCAGCTCCCGCTGGAGGGGGTCGACCGGGTCGAGATCGCCGAGCTCGAGGCGGCCGCGGCGTGAGCCGGAGGAGGCCGGCGACGTGAGAGCGGACGGGCGGCGGGCGGACGAACTCCGGCCCCTGGAGATCGAGGTCGACTACCTCGAGCAGCCGGCCGGCTCCGCGCTGATCTCCGCGGGGAAGACCCGCGTTCTGTGCACGGCGTCGATTACCGAAGGCGTTCCGCGCTGGCTGATGGGCAAGGGCAAGGGCTGGATGACCGCGGAGTACGGGCTGCTGCCTGCGTCGACGGGGGAGCGCACCGCGCGCGAGGCGAGCTCGGGCCGGCAGAAGGGCCGGACGGTGGAGATCCAGCGCCTGATCGGGCGGTCGCTCCGCGCGGTGACCGACCTGGACGCGCTCGGCGAGCGCACGCTCTGGATCGACTGCGACGTGCTGCAGGCGGACGGCGGCACCCGCTGCGCAGCGATCTCCGGTGCCTACGTCGCGTCGCGCCGGGCGCTCGACCGCTTCGGCCTCGGGAAGGCGCTGACCGATTCCGTCGCCGGGGTCTCGCTCGGGATCGTCGACGGCGAGGCGCTCCTCGACCTCGACTACTCGGAGGACTCGCGCGCCGAGGTCGACCTCAACGTCGTCATGAGCGGCGATCGACGGCTGATCGAGGTGCAGGCGACCGCCGAGGGCGAGCGCTACACCCGCGAGCAGCTCGACGAGCTGCTGGATCTGGCGGCCGCCGGCATCGAGCAGATCGGCGAGGCACAGCAGCGGGCCGTGGAGGCGGTGCTTGCCTGACCTCTCCTGGGCCGAGGTCGTCCTCCGGATCGGGCTTGCGGCTGCGCTCGGCGGGGCGATCGGGCTCGAACGCGAGCTGCGTGAGCGCGAGGCCGGGCTGCGCACGCACCTCCTCGTCTCCGTCGGGGCCGCGCTCTTCACGATGGTCTCCGCCTATGCATGGACCGACTGGCGCTTCTCGAACCAGGAGGGGCTCGTCTTCGACCCGACGCGGATCGCCGCCCAGGTCGTGACGGGAATCGGCTTCCTCGGCGCCGGCGCGATCATCCGCCAGGGCCTGTCCGTGAGGGGACTGACGACGGCTGCCACGCTCTGGGTGGTCGCCGCGATCGGGATGGCTTCCGGAGTGGGCTATTACTGGGCCGCGCTCGTGACGACCGCGCTCGTGCTGGTCAGCCTCTGGCCACTGCGGATCGTCGCGTTCAAGCTCTCGTCGCGAACCAGGCCGGAGGAGGGGCGCCTGGCGGTCGAGCTCCCCGCGGGCACGAGCGCCGTCTCGGTGCTCGAGGCCGTTGAGGGCGCCGGCGCCGACGTGAGCTCGCTCGAGTTCGAGGAGGAGGGCGACAGTCGCAGGGTCGACCTGCGCGTGCGTCTCGCAAGCGGCAAGACCGCCGCTCAGCTGATCGACGCCCTCACCCAGGCCGAAGCAGTCCGCGCCGCCCGCTGGAACCCTTGAAAGCGGTCCTTGCGTCGGCCAACCCGGGCAAGCTCCGAGAGCTGCGGCGCGCCCTCCCCGACTGGGAGATCAGGCCGCTCGGAGCGGACGACTATCCGCCCGAGACCGGGGAGAGTTACTACGAGAACGCTCTTGCGAAGGCCCGGTTCGGCCGTGAGCGCGAAGCCGGTCATTGGGTGCTCGGCGAGGACTCGGGTCTCGAGGTCGCCGGCCTCGACGGCGCACCGGGGATCAAGTCCGCCCGGTTCGCCGGCGGCCTCCACGTGGAGCGGCTGCTGGCCGAGCTCGAGGGCGTGGACGGCGAGGCCCGGGGCGCGCGCTACGTCTGCGAGCTGGTCGCGCTCTCGCCGGACGGGGTGGAGCACCGCGGCACGGGGATCCTGGAGGGCCGGATCGCCGAACAGCCGTCCGGCTCCGAGGGCTTCGGCTTCGACCCGGTTTTCATCCCCGAAGGCGAGCAGCGAACGGCCGCCGAGCTGGGCGACGCATGGAAAGCGGAGTACTCCCACCGCGCGCGAGCCGCGCGGGCGTTGAGCGAGGCCCTGGCCTAGGCAAGGCCCGGGACGGCATCCTCCTCCTCGCGGGCCCGGCTTCTCCACCAGTTGACCTCTGCGCCGAAGACGATCGCGTTCGCCATGACATAGAGCCAGATCAGGAGGATCACCGGCGCGCCGAGGGCGCGCAGGGTCAGCACCTCATCCCGTTGGGAGAGCCCCACGTACAGCGGCAGCGCCTGGAAGCTGACCTGGAGCAGGATGCTCGCCAGGATCGCTCCGGGAAGGACGTCGCGGATGGTCAGGCTCTCGTTCGTCAGCAGGTAATAGGTCGAGACGAGGAAGACGAACACCGCGCCGGTCGAAAGCAGGAGTGAGAGCACGTAGGCGACCCAGCGGTTGCCGGTGAACCCCGGGGCGGCGTCCTGGATCAGCGCGAAGCCGATCGTCCCGATCACGAGGCCGGCGAAGAGCGTCACGAGCGTCCCGATCATGACCACGACCGCGATTCCCTTCCCGTGCAGGAAGGGGCGGTTCGGCCGCCCGTAGACGATGTTGAACGCGGACTCGAGCACGCTGAAGAGCGAGAGCGACGTCCAGAGCAGGAAGACGCCGCCGATCAGCCCGAGCGTGGCAGCGTTGTCGCGGATGTCGTTGACCACGCGGACGATTTGCCCGATCGAGGCCGACGGCAAGATGTTGTTCAGCTCCGTGACGAGGTAGGTGGATTCGTCCACCCGTCCGAACAGCCCGAGCAGCGCGAGCGCCAGGAAGATCAGCGGCACGAGCGACAGCAGCGCGAAGTAGGCGATCATCGCCGCGAGGTGCGGCCCGCGGTCGGCGAAGAACTTGCGGAGCGGCTCGTGCATCGTCGCAGTATGTTCCCGGCGTGACCGGCGATCAGGCCCTGGTGGAGCTGCTCGACGTCTCCGAGGACGTCGTCGCGGCGGTGATCCTCGACTCCGAAGGACGACCGAAGGCGGCAACCGTGGGGGACGCGGAAGCGGCCAAGGCCGCCGAGATCGCGGCGGCAATGCTTGCCTACGGCGACGCGCTGCGCTCCGGCGTCTCGGCCGCGAGGCTCGAGGCGGTGACCGCGGACGGCAACGTGTTCGCTCTGCGGGAGGGCAGCGCCGCGATCGTCGCCGCCACCGGCCGCGACTCGGTTGCCGGCCTCGTGCTCCACGACCTGCGGACGACGCTGCGGAAGGTCGGGCGCCGCACGAAGGCAAAGGCAAATGCTCCCTCGTAGGGTCACGATCCCGCTCGCGATCCTGGTCGGGATCCTGCTCTGGCGGCGAGCGATGCGCCCGAAGGAGTACGTCGACGTGGTCTACGACGATGCGTCCCTGCTGCGGCTCGAGCGAGGAGTCGAGGCCGACGACCTCCTCGACGACGCCCGCGAGCTGCTCGAGCTCCTGGCGTGACCGATGACGAGCTGCGGTCGGCTCTCCGCGAGCACGCCCTCCTCGAGGGTGACTTCGTCCTCCGCTCCGGCCGCCGCTCCTCGCACTACTTCGACAAGTACCGCTTCGAGACGAGGCCGGAGCTCCTCGAGGCGATCGGCGCGCGAGTCGCCACGGTCGTCGGCGAGCACGAACCGGCCGCTGTGAGGCTCGCAGGCCCCGAGCTCGGCGCCGTTGCCCTCGCCGCCGCCTCCTCGCTCGCTTCGCGGCTGCCGTTCTTGATCGTGCGCAAGGAGGCGAAGGACTACGGCACCTCCAACCGCATCGAGGGCGCCTTCGAGACTGGCGAGCGGGTGTGCCTCGTTGAGGATGTCGTGACCTCTGGAGGCGCCGCAGTCGCGGCCGTCGAGGCGCTTCGCGAGGCCGGCCTGGAGTGCCGCACGACGGTCTGTGTGGTCGACCGGGAGGAGGGGGGAACCGACGAGCTCGCGCGTGTCGGGGTGCGCCTGAGGGCCCTTTTTCGGGCAGGAGAGCTGCTCTAAAGCGAGAAAACCGCCGCAAACCGCATGGTTGAGCGGAATCGGGATCGCTGTTAGGGTCCTTAGAGGCATTGGTACTGGCATTGACGTCAGGGAGGAGAGTCTTTCGTGACCAAGCAGGAATTCGTGGATCGCGTCTCGCAGAAGGCCAACATCGGCAAGCGCGAAGCCGGTGAGGCAGTCGACGCGTTCCTGGAGTCGATCACCGACGCCCTCCGAAACGGCGAGGAAGTTGCCTTCACCGGATTCGGAAAGTTCTCAGTGCAGAATCGCGCGGCCCGGCAGGGCGTGAACCCCCGCAACCCCAGCGAGCGCGTGCACATCCCCGCATCGAAGGTGCCCAAGTTCTCGGCGGGGAGCCAGCTGAAGAGCGCCGTCAAGAGCTCGATGTAGCACCCCCGGGGCGGAAGTTCGAACGGGGGCCGGAAGGCCCCCGTTCCATGTCTGGGGCCGCCAGTACGCTCAGTCCGTGTCCGAGGTGGAGGCCGTGAACGTGCGTGGGGCGACCTTCGGCGACCGCATCGCGGACGCCGTCGACCGCAAGCAGTCCCAGGTGCTCGTCGGTCTCGACCCGAGGCCCGAGCTCCTTCCGGTGGAGCTCCGGGGCGAACCGCCGGCCGAGGCATCGGCGCGCTTCTGCCGCGGGATCATCGATGCGGTCGCGGCCTACGTGGTCGGCGTCAAACCGCAACTGGCCTTCTTCGAGGCGCTCGGCGCGCCGGGGCTTGCCGCCTTCGAGGAGGTCTGCGACTACGCGCGGGCGGCCGGGCTCCTGGTGCTCGCCGACGGGAAGCGAGGCGACATCGGCTCGACCGCGCGCGCCTACGCGGCGGCGTACCTGGAGCCCCGTGGTGAGGGCGCCGAGCCGGTCGCGGACGCGCTGACGGTGAACCCCTACCTGGGGCGGGACTCGGTCGATCCGTACCTGGCAGCCTGCCGCCGGCACGGCTGCGGGATCTTCTGCGTCGTCAGGACCTCGAACGCAGGCGGCGGGGAGATCCAGGACCTCGTCCTCTCCGACGGCCGGTCGCTCTGGCAGCACGTGGCTTCGCAGGTCGCCGAGTGGGGAGCGGACGTCGTCGGCGAGCGAGGCCTGTCGAGCGTCGGAGCCGTCATCGGCGCGACCCACCCGCGCGCGGTTGCCGAGGCGCGGAGGCTGCTGCCGCAATCCGTGTTGTTGCTGCCAGGTCTCGGCGCCCAGGGAGCGAAACCCGGAGACGTGGCCAGAGCGTTCACGAGCGGACCGGCCAGCGCGCTCGTCGCAGCGGCGCGTTCGGTCATCTACGCCTATCGCCAGGGTGAGGACGACTGGCGGTCTGCCGCCGCAGCCGAGGCCGCTCGCCTGCGCGGCGAGGTCTGGGCGGTTGCGGGATGGTGACGATCCCCTGGTGGTTCGTCCGCTACGGCTTTCCGGCCCTGGCGCTGGCGGCAGTGACGATGGTCGTGCTGCTCGCACGGCCGGCGCTCCATGGAGGTGAGGCGGCGCAGCCGACGGTGACGGCTCAGCAGGTCGAGGAGGCGCCGAAGAAGGCGGGCGTCAAGCTCGCCCCCGCCTCGACGTATGCAGTCCGTAGCGGCGACACGCTTGCCTCGATCGCGGAGAAGTTCGGCACGACGGTCGACCGCCTGATGGAGCTGAATCCAGGGGTCGACCCTACGGCTCTCACGGTCGGCATGCCGATCCGCGTCGACTAACCTAGGCCCGTGAAGCGACTGGCGGTCCTTGTCGCTGTCCTTGCCTGTTCGACCTCAGCCGCGTCCGCGGCGACTCCTGAGGTCGACGCTCGCGCCTACCTCGTGCAGGAGGCGCAGACGGGCGAGGTGCTGCTTGCCCGCCGGGCTCACGATCGGCTGCCGATCGCGAGCATCACGAAGCTGATGACCGCCTTGCTTACCGTGGCCCACGCGAGGCCGAACGAGCTGGTGACTGTCGATCCAGACGCCGTCGGCGTGACCGGGTCGACGATCCGTCTGCGCGCCGGGGAGCGGATCCGCGTCCGCGAGCTGATGGCGGCCGCGCTGATTCAGAGCGCGAACGACTCGGCCGTTGCGCTAGGAGAGTTCGTCGGGGGTCGGGTCGGGGAGCCGTTCCCGACGCTGATGAACAACACGGCCGGCAGCATCGGGCTTCCCGACACGCGCTTCGTCCGGCCGGATGGGCTCGACGCGCAGGGCCACTACTCGAGCGCTCGGGACGTCACGAAGCTCGCGATGGCCGCCATGCGCGAGCCGATAATCCGTCAGCTGGTGCGCCAGGAGTCGGCTTCGATCTCCGGCGGCCGGACGCTCCACACCTGGAACGACCTCCTGGGCGAGTTCCCGGGCACCTTCGGCGTCAAGACCGGCCACACCTCCGGCGCCGGGTGGAATCAGGTCGCGGCAGCCCGCGGCAACCACGTGACGATCTACGCGACGATTCTCGGAAGCCCGTCGCGCGCCGTCCGCAACGCGGACCTCGAGGAGCTGCTCGCCTGGGGCATGTCGCGGTACGCGTTCGTGCCGCTCGCGTCGGCGGACCGTGTCTATGGCCGGATCCCCGCGGAGTGGGGCTCGGAGCCGGTTTCCGTCGTCGCCGCGCGGCCGATGCGGAGACCGGTCCGGATCGGGCGGCCGCTGGTGGAGCGCGTCGTCCTGCCGTCCCGGCTCGACCTTCCCGTCCGCGAGGGACAAGTCGTCGGCGAGGTCCGCTTCTACGACCGCAAGCGTCTCCTCGGACGGACGCCGCTCATCGCGGCCGAGGCGCGCGACGACCCTGGCTTCTTCGACCGCACCGGCTGGTATGCGGGTCGCACACTGGATCACATTGGAGGCTGGTTTAGGTGACCATCCCGGCAACGCCCTCCGTGTCCCTGGCGGCTGCAAAATCACCTCACGCGCGCCCCTCGGTCGCGCACATATCCCTTGGATATGCACGCGCCCTTCCTGGCAGGCCTGAGGCGTTTTTCGCACGCCAGGAACGCGGCAACGTCACCGGGAGGGTCACATGATCGTGACGGTGACCATGAACGCGGCCCTCGACCGCACGGTGACGGTCCCCAACTTTCAGCCCGGCCAGCGCCACCGAGCGAGCGCCGGCCTGACGCTCGCCGGCGGCAAGGGAGTCAACATCGCCCGCGCGCTGAAACGGATGGACGTCCCAGTCGTTGCCACCGGGCTGGCAGGCGGCCGCACCGGCGCGCGGGTCGTCAGCGAGCTCACCCGCGAGGGGATCCTCAACGACTTCGTGCGAATCGGCGAGGAGTCGCGAACCTCCACGGCCGTCGTCGACCCGACCGGCGGCACGTACACGGAGATCAACGAGTGGGGGCCGCATGTGACGCCGGAAGAGCTCGAGCTCCTGTTGGAGAAGGTCCGCTACCTCTCGCGCGGCGCTGACGCGGTCGTCTTCGCAGGCACGCTGCCGCGCGGTGTGGAAGAGGGCTTCTACGCGGAGGCGATTCGCGAGCTGGAGCGGCGCGGGATCCGGGCGATTCTCGACGCGGAGGGACAACCGCTCCGGCTCGGAACGGAGGCGGAGCCGTTCCTCGTCACGCCGAACGAGCGGGAGGCCGAAGGGCTCGTCGGGCAGGAGTTCCACGACCCGCAGGACTTCGTCCAGGCGCTCGACCACATCTCCGACCTGGGCGCCAGGAACGTCCTGATCACGCTCAGCTCGGGCTGCTACGCGCTGCTCCGGGCGGAGCGCGAGGTCGAGCGGTTCCACGCCGCGGTGCCCGAGGTCGCGACGGTCTCGCCGGCCGGGTCGGGCGACGTGCTCCTGGCCGGCTACATGGCCGCGCGGCTCGACGACCTCGCTCCCGAGGAGGCACTCCAGCGGGCGGTCGCGGCCGGAGCCGCTGCGGTCCAGGAGGTCGGCGCCGGCCGGTTCGAGCCGCGCGAGCTGACGCGACTCGCCGAAGGCGTGAAGATCGAGAAGCTCGAGCCCGTTCCCTCGGAGTTGTGATGACGCGGGCGGCGCTCATCGCGGCGGCCGCCCTTCTCTGCTCCGCCTGCGGGATCGGTGACGACACTGCACCGACTGCCGCGCTGTCCTCCAAGCACCTCGTCTACACGAAGGCCGTCGGAAAGCCACAGAAGGCGGTCTGGATCGGCGACGTCAACGGCACCCGAATGAGACGACTGGCGCTCGGGCACTACGGGCTGGTCTCGCCCGACGGCCGGACGATCGCGATCTCGCGGCGGGGCGGGATCTACACGGTCGACCCCAACGGCCGCGGCGAGCGCTTCATCGCTTGGGCGAAGCCGGCGGGATGGCTACCCGACTCCGGCCATCTGCTGGCCTTTCAACGAAAGGCATTCGTCAACATCGACCTGGAGGATCGAAGCGTCGACATGATCGAGGGGCGTGAGGTGACCACGTGGAGCATCTCGCCGGACGGAGCCACGCTCGCGTACGACGTCTACCTCCCTCGGCCGCCCTCCGGCGAGTGCGGGTTCGACATCTACAGCGCCCAGATCGACGGGAGCTCGAAACGTCGCTTGACCACGGGTGGTCGGAGCAGCCACCCAGTCTGGGGGACAGACTCGATCGTCTTCGCCTACCGGCCGGTGGGCACCGGTTGCTTCAAGCCGCGGATCTGGCAGATGGGGACCAAAGGAGGGCAGCGGGCGCCCGTAATGCGGACGCTTCCGAATCGGTTCGCCGAGCTCGGTCGATACGGCGTCAGACCATTCGCCTGGGTCTCCCGCTCGCCGCTCCTCCTCGCGACGATTCCCACGGAGTGGGGCGCGGAGCTCGCACTCGTGAACAGGCACTCGGGTCGAGCCCATGCTGTGGACCTCGACCGCCGGACGCGGCGAGAGCAGCCCATGTACGCCGACCATCCGTCTCGGGACGGGCGCAACGTCGTCGGCGCGGCCTGCCGCGCCGAGTTGCCGTGCACGATCCGCATTTACTCGGTCGCAGCCCTCCGGGCGCGCGAGCTGATCACCGGTGCAGTCGCCTACCCCCATTGGAACCGCTGATAAGGAGGGCTTGGCGAAACGACGACTGTGCCGCAGGGCCGCCGCGCTGCTTCGCCCCGAGGTCTGCGTCCTCAGTTCGCGACCGTATCTCATCGATACGAACGCTCCCTGCGTCCTTGCCTCGGAACGAGCATCGCACGCCTGCGACGAGCGACGTTCCACCAAGCCCTCCCGATGCCGTCAAGGCCCGCTGTTACGATCGATTCTCGATTGAAAGGGATTGACACAGCGAGGTCTTTCGGCCCAGGCCAACCGCGAGGAGCCTGGGCCTTTGTGCTTCTAGGAGGAGCCCATGGAGATTGAGATCGGGCGAGGGAAGAAGGCGCGTCAGGCCTACGGCTTCGACGACATCGCGATCGTGCCGAGCCGACGGACGCGAGACCCACAGGACGTCGACATCGGCTGGAAGCTCGGCCCGCACCTGCTGGAGCTGCCGCTGCTCGGCTCCGCGATGGACGGGGTGGTGTCGCCGGAGATCGCGATCAAGCTCGGGGAGCTCGGAGGCCTGGGCGTCCTCAACCTCGAGGGGATCTTCAGCCGCTACGACGACGCGGACATCCAGCTGACCAAGATCGCCAAGGCGCCCAAGGAGAAGGCAACGGCGATGATGCAGAAGATCTACGAGCAGCCGGTCGAGCCCCGGCTGATCGCGCGGCGGATCGAGGAGATCAAGTCGAGAGGCGTCCTCGTCGCCGGCTCGCTGACGCCTCAGCGGGTCCGCGACCACTACGAGATCGCGCTTGCCGCCGGGCTCGACGTCCTCGTCATCCAGGGAACGGTCGTCTCGGCCGAGCACGTCTCGTCCAACGGGGCCGCCCTGAACCTGAAGGAGTTCATCGCGGAGATCCCGATTCCGGTGATCGTCGGCGGCTGCGCCTCGTACCAGACGGCGCTGCACCTGATGAGGACGGGCGCCGAAGCGGTGCTCGTCGGCGTCGGGCCGGGAGCGGCGTGCACGACACGCGGCGTGCTCGGCGTCGGTGTTCCACAGGCGACGGCGATCTCGGACGCCAGCGCGGCACGTGTCCAGCATCTGCTCGAGACCGGCAACTACGTGAACGTGATCGCCGATGGCGGGATGCGAACCGGTGGCGACATCGCGAAGGCGATCGCCTGCGGCGCCGACGCCGTCATGGTCGGCTCACCGCTCGCCCGCGCCAAGGAGGCGCCAGGCCGCGGCTACCACTGGGGGATGGCGACGTTCCACCCGACGCTTCCCCGCGGTGCCCGCGTGCAGGTCGACCAGCCCGCCACGCTGGAGGAGATCGTGATCGGCCCGGCGACCGAGAACGACGGAACGCTGAACCTGATGGGGGCGTTGCGCACCGCCATGGCGACCTGCGGCTACGAGTCGATCCATGACTTCCAGAAGGCCGAGATCATGCTGGCGCCGGCGATCAAGACCGAGGGCAAGGGGCTCCAGAAGGCGCAGCAGATCGGGATGGGCTAGTGGGGCAAGTTGTCCCGCTTCCGGAGCGCGAGCCTTCAGTCGAAGACCGGCCGGTCCTGGTCGTGGACTTCGGCGGCCAGTACTCGCAGCTGATCGCCAGGCGCGTCCGTGAGGCTCGGGTGTACTCGGAGCTCGTCTCACACCGAACGCCGGCGCAGGCGATCCGGGCGCGGAACCCGCGTGCCCTGATCCTCAGCGGCGGGCCGGCATCCGTGTACGCCGACGAGGCGCCCAAGCTCGACGAGGCGGTTTGGGAGCTCGGGATCCCGACGCTCGGCATCTGCTACGGCATGCAGCTGATGGCGCTCGATCTCGGCGGCAGGGTGGAGCGGACCGGCGGCTCCGAGTTCGGCCGCGCCGACCTTCGCTCCGTCGGCGGCGCGTTGCTGGAGGACACACCCGAGGAGCAGGTCGTTTGGATGAGCCATCGCGACTCCGTCACCGCGCCGCCGGAGGACGCCCAGGTGACGGCGTCCTCGCCGTCCACGCCGATCGCGGCCTTCGAGGCGCGCGAGCGCGGTTTCTACGGTGTCCAGTTCCACCCCGAGGTGGTGCACACGCCGCACGGACAGGATGTCCTCAAGAACTTCCTCTACGGCGTCGCGGAGGCGCCGCCCACCTGGACCGCGGCCGCGGTGATCGAGGAGCAGGTCGAGCGCATCCGCGCCCAGGTCGGCTCAGAGCGCGTTCTCTGCGCGCTCTCCGGCGGGGTGGACTCGGCGGTGGCCGCGCTGCTCGTGCACAAGGCGATCGGCGACCAGCTCACCTGCGTATTCGTCGACCACGGGCTGTTGCGAAAGGAAGAGGCAGCGCAGGTTGTCGAGACCTTCCAGGGCCACTTCAACGTGCCGCTCGTCCATGTAGAGGCCCAGGACAGGTTCCTCGACCGGCTCGACGGCATCGACGACCCGGAGGAGAAGCGCAAGCGCGTAGGCGAGGAGTTCATCCGCGTGTTCGAGGACGAAGCGAAGCGCCTTGGGCGGATCCGCTACCTCGTCCAGGGCACGCTCTACTCGGACGTGATCGAGTCGGGCGGGACGGAAGGTGTCGCGGCGATGATCAAGTCGCACCACAACGTCGGCGGCTTGCCGGAGGAGGTCGACTTCGATCTCGTCGAGCCGCTGCGGCTGCTCTTCAAGGACGAGGTGCGCCGCGTCGGCGAGGAGCTCGGCCTCCCCGAACGGATGGTCTGGCGCCAGCCGTTCCCAGGCCCGGGCCTCGCGATCCGCATCATCGGCGAGGTCACGCGTGAGCGGCTGGAAATCCTGCGCGAGGCGGACGCGATCCTCCAGGAGGAGGTCCGGCGCGCCGGGCTCTACCGCGACCTCTGGCAATCCTTCGCCGTGCTGCCGGCAATCCGCTCGGTGGGCGTGCAGGGCGACGAGCGGACGTACGCGTACCCGATCGTGATCCGGGCGGTCACCTCCGAGGACGCCATGACCGCGGACTGGGCGCGTCTGCCCTACGACCTGCTCGAGACGATCTCGAGCCGGGTCATCAACGAGATCCCGGGCGTGAACCGCGTCGCGCTCGACATCTCCTCGAAGCCGCCCAGCACGATCGAGTGGGAGTAAGCCGGCGCGCTCCTGGGAAGGAGTAGCACGATGGTCTACCGGCTGGTCGGCTTCTGGGTGCTGCGGCGCGCGTTCCGGATCCTCACGGCGGACGATCCGCGCCCGCTGCCGGCACGGCTGACGCAGGGTGCGAGGCGCATTCTGCTCGGCGCGGCGATCACCCTCGCGCTGCTCGTGCTCGGGGCGATCGTCATGCTCGTGCTCTTGGTCGCAGCCATTGCCTGAGCGTATGATCGGCGCCCGTGGCACGCACCGTTCGCTCGCCTGACGGCAGGACCTGGGCCCTCGAGCGCATCTCGCAAGGCAAGTCGTTCGCGGAACGACGACAGGAGCCGTTCTTCTGGCCCAGCCTGATCGCCACCGCGATCATGCTGGTGTTCATCGTCCGGCTGATCTCGGTCGACGGCGCCGGCTGGTTCACGTGGGTCGTAGTCGTCCCGCTTTTCGTGATCTGGCTCCTGGAGCGCGGGCTCAGCTTCGCGCGGCCGAACATCCGCGCGCACACCGATGGGCCGCCCGCGGAGACGCACACCTGGCGCACGACACACCGCATCGGCCTCGGCCGGATCGAGAACCGGATCGCCGAGCAGATCGAGCAGGGACATCTCGAGGCGGAGCCGGCGGGCGCAGTCCTGATCGGGATCTAACCGAGTCTCCGTGGAGTTCCGCGACGTCCTGACCCGGCGGCGGAGCGTCCGAACCTACGCCGAGAGGGAGGTGCCCCGCGACCTGCTCGAGCGGATCGCGGACGCGGCCGTCGTCTGGGCGCCGAGCGCCGGCTTCTCTCAGGGTCTTCGCATCGTCGTCGTCACGGATCCGGAGACCCGGAAGGAGATCGCAACGGCCGCGAAGGAGGACGAGCTCACCGCGCAAGGCCGACAGCGCTGGAAGGCGGCCGCACCCGTCCACATGGTCGTCCTTACGCGCGAGGACGACTACCACGACCGGTATCGGCAGCAGGACAAGCTGAAGATCACCGGCGGGCGGGAGATCGAGTGGCCCGCCCCGTACTGGTTCGTCGACGCCGGCGCCGCCGCGATGACGCTGATGCTGGCCGCGATCGACGAGGGCCTCGACACCGCGATCTTCGGGGTCACCGACCTCGAGGGACTTTCGAAGACCCTGGGGCTGCCGGAAGACGTCCGCTTCGTCGCGGTGGTGACGATGGGCTACCCGGCGGGAACGGACGATCAGCCGAGCGCCGGGGCCAGCGTTTTCACCCGGCGCCGGAAGGCGCGCGACGACGTCGTCCGCTGGGAGCGCTGGTGAGACTCGACCACTGTGTGATCGCCGTCTCCGACTGGGGGCGCTCGAACGCGTTCTACCGCGACGTGCTCGGCGCTGAGATCGTCCAGCGGGACGAGTGGTTCGGCTTCTACGTTTTCGACGACTGGCAGCTCAATGTCCATGGGCCCGGGTTCGAGGGGCTCAACGCGCAGCTGCCGGTCAAGCCCGGCAACAGCGACCTCTGTTTCCGTTGGGACGGGACCATCGAGGAGGCGGTCGAGCATCTTCAGCGGCTCGGAGTGCCGATCGAGGCGGGGCCTCACTCGGCGGAGTTCCCCCGCGGCCGGATCACGAGCGTCTACTTCCGCGACCCGGACGGCAGCCTGCTCGAGTTCCTCTCATACGACTGAGCGCTCGACCGTGAACACCGGGTAGCGGGCCCGCACCTCGTCGATGTAGCGGGCGAGCCGGTCGGCCAGCGCGGGATCCTCGAACTCGAGCACGTTCTCCGCGTTCAGCTCACCCGACCGCGACAGGTTGAAGCTCCCCGTGAAGACCGTGTCGTCCGCAACGGTGACCTTCGCGTGCATGAAGTCGTGGAGCGTTCCCGGTCCCCAGGGCGTCGAGCGCTTGCCCGAGAACGGCGCCTGCATCACCCGCTCGAGCAGCGGCAGCTTCCACGAGATGTTGCCGTTCTGGCGCCACTGGTAGATGACGCCCTGAACCTGGGGTTGGTCGACGCAGCCGGCGATGTCGAGCGCGCCTTCTGAGATCTTCTCCGCGAGCGTCGAGAGGACGGGAGCCGCGGTGATGACGGGTGACGCGATCCGCACGCGCCTGCGCGCCCGTCCGATCGCCTTGCCGATCCGGTGCGACAGGCCTTCGCCGTTCCCCGGCGCGAACCACGGCCGCACGCGGAGGTTCCCGACGGGCACGGGCCGCGGGGTGACGAAGCCGCTGCGTTCGACCGCGCCCGTGTCCCAGAGCTCGTCGAAGTTCTCGGTGAAGCGCACTGCTAACTCGCGGGATTCCGCGATCACGATCACGTTCTCCTGCCGTAACCACGAATCCTCGGTCCAGTTGGTCGAGCCCGTCCAGACCGACTCGTTGTCCCGCACGACGTACTTGTGGTGCATCAGGTCCGGCACGCCGGCGATCGCCCGTACGGGCACCTCGAGAGACGCGATCAGCAGCCCGTCGGGCTCGGGCGGCGGCGGCACGGGGATCGGGTTCCGGTGGTCGAGGTTGTAGACGAACCGCACAGTCACGCCTCGTGCCGCTGCCGCCTTGATCGCGCCGCCGACGATCCCGGCCGTGTCGCCGTCGAGATTGAAGTCGTAGTGGGCGAAGTCCAGTGTCGACCGGGCACCGCCCACAAAGGCGGCGATCTGCTCCGCCACCGCGACGGGGGTCTGGCCTCCGTCGGTCAGCGTTCTCACCTCGAGCACGCCGCGCATCTTCCCGGATGCCGGTGCCTGCGCGGCCGGCGAGGGCTAGTCGTCGGACCGGAACTTTCGCGCCGCTGCCGCGCCGGCGATGGCGACACCGGCAGCCGCGAGCCCGGCGACCACCCATGGTGTTCTGCTGCGCCGCGACTTCGTCGGGACACGGATACGCATGCTTACCTCCTCGGAAGTGTCTGTTTCTGATTCCGACCTTCGCCGACCCCTAAACGTTCGTGCGTTCGTGCGACGGCTCGCCGCGGCGCGGATCGGCCGGACGTTCAACCAGTACGCGGAGTCGGCCGTCTGTCGCGACCGGCTCGGCGGGTATCTCGAGCGGCGCCGAGAGGCGCGTTACGTCCTCGTCGGCGAAGCCGCCGGCTATCGCGGCGCGCGCGTGAGCGGGATCCCGTTCACGTCCCAGCGCCAGCTGACCGGAACCGGGCCTGCGGAGGCGACCGCGACGATCGTCCAGCGCACGCTCGACGAGCTCGGAATCGCGGACGACGTGCTGCTCTGGAACGTGGTGCCGAGCCATCCGGGGACGGTTGGCGCGAACCGGCGGCCGACGACGGTCGAAATACGTGGCGGCATGCCGTTTCTCGAGGAGTTGCTGGTCGGCCGGGTCCCGATCGCCGTCGGCCGTGTGGCGCACGCCGTGCTCGGCGGCGAGTACGTCCGGCACCCCTCGCACGGTGGTGCCGCCGAGTTCACGGCCGGTCTCCTGCTATCCATCCAGCGGTGAATCGCATTCTGATCGTCGGGATCGCCATCGTCGTGGCTGCTGGGCTGTACCTCGTGTTCCGCCCGGACGACACCGACGAGCCGACGGCGACCCCGCCTCCGGCGACCACCGAGGCGACCACCACGGGGACGGCCACCGCTCCTCCGCCGCCTCCGCCCGGGCGGCCGCCTCCGGCACAGGTGCGGATCGTCGTTCGTGGCGGCCTTCCCGTCGGCGGCCCCCGCCGCATCACGGTCTCACGCGGTCGGCCCGTGATTCTCAACGTCACCTCGGACGCCCCGGACACCGTCCATCTCCACGGCTATAACGTGATTCGCGAAGTCGGGCCAGGACAGCCTGCGCGCATCGCGTTCCGGGCGACTATCCTCGGCACTGTCGAGGCCGAGCTGGAGGACACCGGCGTCCAGATCGCCCGCATTACGACGCAAGGATGACGATCGCCCTCCCTCTCGCACATGGCCTTGGCCAGATCCAAGACCTACCGGTTCCGCGCTGGCTCTTCTACTACGCGGCCTCGCTGATCCTGATCCTTTCCTTCGTCGCCCTCGCCGTCCTCTGGAAGCAGCCCCGGCTGACCGGCCACGAGGCCGGTAGGCCGCTCGCCGACCCGTGGCAGCGCTTCCTCTTGTGGCCGGGCTGGCGGATCATCTTCGGCGGGCTCTCGTTCGGGCTCCTGGTCGTCGTCTGGTTGGCCGCGCTCTTCGGCAGGCCCGATGCGGGCGACAACATCGCGCCGGTCTTCATCTGGGTCGTCTTCTGGCTCGGGCTCGTCCCGATCGTTGTGCTGTTCGGGAACGTCTGGATCCTCCTGAACCCGTGGAGCGCGGCTGCGGACGGCGTGGCCTGGCTGTGGGCGAAGCTCGGCCGAGATTGGGAGGCCGCCGCCGATTACCCGGAGCGCCTGGGGCGTTGGCCCGCAGCCGTGCTGTTCCTCGCCTTCGCGACGCTCGAGCTCGCCTGGCCACGGTCGGCGGAGCCGCGGACCCTCGCCCTCGCGATCGTCGTTTACAGCTGGATCACCTGGGCGGGCATGCTGATCTACGGCCGCCGTCCCTGGCTCGAGAACGGCGAGGCCTTCGCCGTCTACTTCGGGCTGCTCTCGCGGATCTCCGCGTTCGCCGTCAGGGATGTGGACGGGCGTCGCCGGGCTGTCGTCCGCACGCCGCTGTCGAGCCTGGCCGCGGGCGACTCGCACCCCGGCACCGTTGCGTTCGTGTCGGTGATGCTCGGCTCGGTCGCCTTCGACGGGCTCAGCCGGGCGACGTGGTGGCAGGACCAGCTGTACGAGCTCGAGGTCAGGTACATCGTCGAGTCGCCGACGAAGGCGGATCTCGTCTCGATGGGGTTCAACTTCGTCGGCCTGCTCACGGCGGTGGTCGCCATCGGCGCGCTGTACTCGCTCGCCGTCTATGTCGCGAAGCGGATCGGGCACACCGACGTCAACCTCGCCGGAGCCTTCATCGGCAGCCTCATCCCGATCGCGCTCGCCTACTTGGTCGCCCACTACTTCACGCTGCTCGTGGACGCCGGGCAGGACGCGATCTTCCTGGCCTCCGATCCCTTCGGGAAGGGTTGGGACATCTTCGGGACGGCGGACTTCCAGCCGGCCGAGAACGTCTTTGGGCCCAACACGATCTGGTACGTCCAGGTGGGCGTGCTCGTCGTCGGGCACGTCCTCGGCCTGGTGCTCGCGCACGACAAGGCGATCGCGCTCTTCTCGTCGGCGCAGACGGCGATCCGTACCCAGTACGCGATGCTCGCGCTGATGGTGCTCTACACGTGCACGGGGCTGTGGCTGCTCTCCTCGGGCTAGTCCCGCTGTTCGCCCATGGCGGGGTCGCCGGCGCGGTGGTCGAGGTCACGGCGGCCCTCCTGATCGTCGCGATCGGTCTCGCCGTCTGGGTCGGGGGCCGCAAGGACGGCGAAGAGCGCTGATTGCTACCATCGGGCGTCGGCGGGCCGGTGTGTCCGCCTCTTTTCCGTATGGGCAAAACCTGGAACGCAAAGCCGGGCGAGGTCGATCGCCGCTGGTACGTCGTCGACGCCGAGGGGCAGACCCTCGGGCGTCTCGCCACGCGCATCGCGGACACGCTCCGCGGCAAGCACAAGGCCCAGTACACGCCGCACGTGGATACGGGTGACT
>Ga0126305_10000430_pt1 | contig 18158 bp, 17 predicted proteins | sample Plot26_FD_92536 | JGI IMG/M metagenome (GOLD analysis project Ga0126305, IMG submission 92536) | Serpentine soil microbial communities from UC McLaughlin Reserve, CA, USA - Plot26 | ecosystem: Environmental > Terrestrial > Soil > Grasslands | place: USA: UC McLaughlin Reserve, Lake County... | reverse complement strand
CCAGGTCATAGCTACAAGCATCCTTTATCGTTTGAAGTCTTTGCAAGCGCAATTCCTCATTGAAGTACGGAAGCCATTTGTTTTGCAACTCCTGAAAATAAGAGCCGGCACTATGCATAGGCGCAGAATAACAGATTTGATTTCCGATCTCAATTTCAAAAAAGTCGATCGGTTCGCCCTTTTCAATATTTATCGGTTTGTAATTCCCATCAATAATGTCAAGGTGCAGATGTGCGAACTGGTGTGCTTGTTTATACTTTAAAAAAGTCGGTTGTTTTTCCGAGTAAATTCGCCAGGCGTGCTCAATCTTTTTTATCTCAGCCGGTGTTGAACCAGGTTTTACCAATATGGCAAAATCAAGGTCACTTTCTGGTATTGCTTGTCCTCTGGCACAAGAATTTACAACTAAAACAGTGTCCACGTTCGGAATTGCCAGGAAATAATCTCTTATTATATCGGCTGAATCTTGATGCAGTTTAGTCGGGAAGGTGAGATTAGATATCATTTATAATTTATCTACCTATTTGATGTCTCATTGTTGTATAAGGCGTCGATTATTCTGTCGCTAACGTTACTTCAGCCGGGTATTGTTGCTGACCAAAGATAGAAAGCTGAGGGTATATTCCAAAGCTCATCCGTGAGATGTCAGATGAGACTGCAACTGAATACCGATATGTCGATCAGGATATATTCTTCAGCCAGCATAGCCCTCAGCGTGTGTTTCGGTAAATGATGATAGACTCTTTTATTAAGTCATTTACTGAGATTACGGGGATAAATTCTCCATTTTGCGGCAGAAAGATATTTTCAAAAGTATCATTAATGTGGACGGTACACCCTAAACACAAATAAAAATTTTTTTTCGATTTCTTTATTGCTGATATCTGATTCTTTTCAGAGTTGGATAAAATCGTCTCTTTTTTTAAGGAATAGTCCGTCAAAAGAATAGTAGCAATGAGGTTGTCCAGATCTGAACCTCCGAATAACTTTTCTTTTATCGAAGCGTAGTCTTTTAAACTATCAAGTCTACGAAAGGAAATGATTTCCGGAGAAGAACTGCCTGCGAACCCACAACCGATCCCAATAAATATAGTATCGCTTTGTCTTTTGGGGTTTTCGCTAAAATCGTCGGATTTGTCTATAGCCGAGATATCACCAATTTTAGTACTATTGTCGCGAATCGAAACTTTGCCTGCATCGGGACCATTCTCTTGACAGCTAAAGAGTGCCATGACTGGTAAGATGTTACCTATGGTTTTATTTTTTGTCATGGAATAGCCGCTAACTTATAAATATACGCAACTCTTGGTATAAATTCTTGTTGAGAATCATTGGAAATTTATACCAAACTAAGACAAAGCAATTTCACAAAGTATATCTGTCAATTCTTTTGGTTTACTAAAGAAAGGAGAATGACTTGTTCGTAAACTATAAACTTTTTCGCAAGGAGTTTCGTTATACATCTTTCTTTGAATAAAAGGCGTTACAGCCCGGTCTTCAGTACACTCAATATAAATTCTTGGAATGCAGCCATACCTTTCTTCTGTCAATTGTAAAGGGGTAATACCTGATTCGACCGGCTCATGGCTCAATATGAATTTTGCCAGTTCAGTTATATGATCCTCACAATCGGCGTAAAGACCTTCTTTATAAATTTCAGGACGAAGCGTATGTGCATTTAATTCTTCATGAATGGTTACATAGGGTTTCAATACACCTTCTGTATCCTGCGTGGAATATTCTCGTTGTGTTTTTCCATTAGGGATCAGATAAGCAGCGAGATAAACAAGCTTCTCAATTTTATCCGGCCGGTATTCTGCTGCCTGCGAGATCATGATCCCGTTTTTACTATGACCCACAAGGATCACTTTGCCTTCTATGCTGTCAATAAGACTGCAGATCTTTTCAACTGTTGTTTTCATTTTTACTTCCTGGATGGGAGTTTTATCTCTTCCCATTCCCGGCAGATCAATTGCAATTCCCCGATGTCCTTGTTTTTCCAACAATGGAATTACTTTGTGCCAGTTCCAGGCACTATGCCATGAACCATGAATAAGAATAAATGTTTTCATCTTAACTTATTTTAATAATGTAAAATTGATAGAAAAGAAAAGTGAATACAACCCGAAACCTTGCCTGCCGGCAGGCAGGTTGCGGAGTTAATTTTCTGGATTTGTTTTTGCAGCTTCCCAACCGATCATTGCAGTTTTTCTAACACTTCCCCAATGATATTGTCCAAAATCTCCCGTTGAACGTATCACTCTATGACAAGGAATCAAAAATGCAACAGGGTTATCGCCGATAGCTGTTCCAACAGCTCTGGATGCATTCGGATTATTAATTGTATTTGCAATACCTGAGTAGGTTGATACATCACCCATCGGAATTTTCAATAAGGCTTCCCATACTTTTATTTGAAAGGCGGTTCCTTTTAAATGCAATTTTATTTTTGAAAGATCTTTCCAGTCCTGGGTAAAAATGAATAGAGCATTTTGCTGGATCGTATCAACCACTTGCCGGAATTGAGCTTTTGGAAATTGTAATTGCAATTGTTTTAGTGCTTCCTTTTCATCATCTGCAAACGCAAGATGGCAAATACCCTTTGCAGTCGAAGCAACTATAATATTTCCAAACGGAGTTTCGGCAAAACTATAATTGATCTGTAGTTGTTCACCGCCATTTTTATACTCGCCTGGTGTCATTCCTTCAATACTGATAAAAAGATCATGCAAACGGCTTGAACCTGATAAACCTGTTTCATAAGCCGCATCACTTACCGTATGCTGCTGCAAAAGCTTTTTTGCATGTTGCAGGCTGATGTATTGTAAAAACTTTTTGGGACTTACTCCTGCCCACTCTTTAAACAATCGCTGAAAATGGAATTGGCTTAAATAAACTTCTTTTGCCACAGCATCAAGATCAGGTTGTTGCTGAAAGTTGGATCGAATGAATTCAATTGCTTTTTTTATGCGTTCGTAATCGGTCATTGTTTTAAATTTAGCACAAAACTATCTACACGCAAAGGCTAAATCAATCCGAAACTTGCTTAATAATAAACCCTGCCTACCGGCAGGCAGGCACGGAGACACAGCGACACAAAGCAACACGGAGGACCCTCTGGGGACTTAGTGTCACCGTGGTTTGAATTTTAATTTTCGCATCTTTGGCTTCCTCCGGAGGAGTCCTTCGGACAAAATTTTGCTATATGAAGGTCGCAGTATTAGGTGCAGGAATGGTTGGCAGCGCTATCGCAATGGATCTTGCTTCCCGTCATCATGTTAGCGCTTTTGATGTAAGTAACGACAATCTCAATCTGCTGAAAAAAAGAAATTCAAGGATTGAAACTCAAAAAGCAGATCTCAGTGATCATTCATCTTACCAGAAACTACTTGCGCCATTCGAAATTATTGTAACAGCCGTTCCCGGGTTTATGGGATACAAAACCCTGGAAGCTTCAATTAACTGCGGCAAAAATATTGTTGATATTTCTTTTTTTCCAGAAGATGTTTTACAACTTGATCAGCTTGCAAGAGAAAAAGGAGTGACGGTGATCACCGACTGTGGCGTGGCACCTGGTATGAGCAATTTCATAATCGGCCACCATAATGAAGAAATGAAAATTGATGCATTAGAAATTTATGTTGGTGGATTGCCCAAGGTGAGAAAGAAACCGTTTCAATATAAAGCGCCGTTTTCTCCCGCTGATGTAATTGAAGAATATACCAGGCCTGCAAGGTTGATGGAGAATGGGCATATAATTGTCAGACCGGCATTGAGCGAAGTAGAATGGATACATTTTGAAGACCTTGGCACACTGGAAGCATTTAACACCGATGGGCTTCGGTCTTTACTATACACAATGTCCCATATTAAAAATCAAAAAGAAAAGACAATGCGGTATCCAGGTCATGTTGATATCATTATATCATTAAAAGAAAGCGGTTTCTTTAATGAAACGCCACTCGAGATCGATGGACCCGATAGCTATCGGGTAAAAGTTTCTCCATTAAAAGTAACCTCACAGATCCTGTTCAATGAGTGGAAGCTTGGATTGGAGGAAGAAGAGTTAACCGTGATGAAAGTAAAGCTGAGCGGTAAAAAAAATGGAGAACACAAAACTATTGAATGGAACCTGCTTGATTTCTATGATCAGGAAACGAAGATATCTTCAATGGCGAGAACAACAGGGTATACTTGTACTGCAGCTGTTAACCTGCTGGCACAAGATCTATTCAACGAAAAGGGAGTATTTCCGCCAGAACTTGTTGGCAAACACAAAAACTGTTTTGATTTTGTACTTGATTATTTGAAAGAAAGAAAAGTGAATTGGATCAAGAAAGAAGGTTAAGTAGCTTCACAAAGTTTCTTCAAATTATTCAACCCCGTTACAAATTGTACATTAAGGTCTTTGACGATCTTCGGTCCCATCAAACTTGCCATCGGCCAGGGAAGGCCGCCACTGTTTTGCCAGGTTACTTTTGTTTCATTACCATTACCCCAATGCTCAAATAGCCAGTTGTCCTTGGCTTTTGCTTTGAATGGTTTTAAAAATTCAAGATCAAAATGAATATGTTTATCGTCAATATCCCTGAGTGTTAAGCTGCCCACGCCTACTTTTTTTCCTTCCCAGCCATATTTGTGACCCGGGGTTTTTGGGGTTCCTGTAATTGTTGATTTTGCAGAAGGATCCATTTGTTGCCATGGATTCCATTGGCGGTAATGATTAAGATCTGCAACACTGTTCATCACATCACGAACACTTCTGTTAATGATCGTTGATTTCTCTACATTATAACTTTTAGGAAGCATCGCCGCAATAAACAACAACAGGGCAATAAGTCCGAGGATAATATACACTACGATCATGACCTTAAGTTTGTTGTAAGTTACGGATTGAATATTTCTATCACAAACCTTTTATATAATCTTTCAATGCGCCGCTTTGTAAAATTTACCGGGACGTAAATAAATGATCCCCTTGTTTGTATAAAACCTTGTCGGCAGTTGTTTAAAAGCTCCTGTGCTATCATAACCAACAACTTCAAAATGCAAATGAGGAAATGCTGAATAACCCGTGTTGCCACTTAGTCCGATCACTTGTCCTTTTATAACTGTATCTCCAACATTTACCAATGCACCGTTCTTAACCAGATGCCAGTAGTGTGCAACAGATCCATCATAATGCTGGATCGAAATATAATTACCATCAGACATATTCCCAGGTTTCAAACCTCCTTCGTCTGAATCACCCCTTACTCCTGTTACAACCCCATCTCTTGCTGCACATACCCTTGTTTTCTTTTTTACTTTGAAATCCAGGGCAAGTTCTCCTTTATGACTCATCTTGCTGTCATATGCCTGTATCAGAAAAACTTTCTTTTCATTTTCAAAAGGAAGTGAATAAATATAGCTGCTGTCCTCAGTAAATTTTCCGGACTTGAGGTCACGAATTGAATATTGTTCCTGGGCAACACACCGATAGAAACTTAAAAATGAAAAAAGAAGAATAAAAAAGAAATGTTTCATCTCTTATAAGCTTTCTAATCCCGGAATTTCTCTTTTTAATATCTCTATGAAAGCAGGGTTACCTGGTTCGGGCATTTGTGCATTCAAAATCTTGCCATCCGGATCTAATAAAATATAACGGGGCATATAATCAATACCATAAGATCTTCCAAACAGGTCTTTATCATTACTACGCAAATGCAATACACGCAATGATCTTTGACTGGCTTCATTTTGCCATTCCCATTTATTATCATCAATGGATAGTGCAACAAATGTGACCGCAGGACTTGTATATTCCTCTGCAATTTTTTCAAAGATCGCAGATTGGCCAGCACAGGCTCTGCACCAGGTGGCCCATACGTCTATCACCACATAACGTCCTTTAAAATCTTTAAGAGCGAACGTGTCCTTATTCAATGCTGTACTACTAAGATCAGGAGCGGCACTTCCACGGGTTAAACTACTTAATATGTAATGCAGCCCCAGTATTTGTTGCTGTGCTTTCTGCTGTGAGATAACGGGAAGATATTTTGCGATCAGTAGTTCCCTGCCTGCACTATCCCTTGTTCTGCCAACAAGTCCTTTTATTTTATTATAAACGAGATAATCTCTTAATATACCAGCTGGCAAGACCGTAGCTACTTTTGAAATATATGCGGTGTCATTGGAGGGATGCAGTTTATATTTCTGCTGATAATACTCAGCCATGTTATCACGATACACAGAATAACTCAGAAGCGTGCTATCATCATAATTCACTGCCTTCCTGATCGCGTCAACCGATTTTGGAAATTCCAGTGTTTCAGCCGGATGATATACTTTGAACCAGTGCGCATATTTACCATCAAGTAGTTTTAGATAGTACAGAGAAAGTAATTTTTTCTGTAAAGCGATAAAGTCATTGTTTGGTTTAAGATTATCTGCTGTTTTATAATTATTCAGATTATTAACCTCGTCATGCCAAAGCCGCATAACCTCCGCCGCAAACGCTTTTGGTGTCATTTCAGAACCATAATTTTCCAGCATATATTTATCACTACCATTGTCATTATCGTTGCCATTTCTTAAAAATTCATTTTCGGGGATCCGGGTTCCTGATGAAGTAGCCCTGTTATTGATACCATTAATTTTTACCTTAAGGAACATACTATCCCTGGTTCCAAAAAAGATCTTTTGATTGATCGCTCCCAGCTTGAAAGAATAGACTCCGGCAGGAATATTTTTATCCGTGCTCGTACTAAATCGATTATCGGTTATGGGAATTTCAAGAACAGTATCCATCAGTGGCTCTGCAAATAAGTACGCCATTTGGAATTTATCGTTTGATTCAACAGTTCCGGCAATTACAGTACGGCTATGTGAAGGAAGCTGCACGGGCTTATTTATGTATATAAAAACTACGACGAACAGGATCAGGGGCACAAGCATGTAAAGGATCCTGGGAATGGGTTTGAAGAAAGCCCGTTTAAAAGTTTTTCGCACATACCACTGATAGCCGAGCCACAATGCGGTCACCATCCAGGCGATGCTTAGCCATTCAAAATACATCAGGAAATTGCCTGCGCTGCTACCTTCCGTATTTGAGATGGTCAAACCGGGAGCAATATATGGCCACCATAATCCGCCTTTGTGTATCCCAAAAAGTATTGCTCCCGTGATGGTGCCAACTAACCCGATAGAGAATGGCCACAAAAATCCACTGATGACAACTGAAAATAAATATTGAATACCTAATATGCCAAGACCCGCAATGAGTAACCTCAGTCCGAGACGGGTTATGAATTCAAAAGGAATTGAATGTTTGGTGAAACCGGCGCTTTGTTTTGCCAGCATAACAATAGTGCCGCCCAGTAAACTAAAAAGTATAAGGGCAATTATACATAGTAATGCAACCACTACAGATATGCTGAATTTGCTCAGGTAAAGTGAAGGTTTAGAAATTGGTTGTACTTCTATTAGCTTCCAACCGCCTCCCCGGTGTTCCATTTGCGTGAGACGTATTACAAGAAGGGTAAGAAATAGCGGAAAGAAAAAAAGACCAAAGCCCTGGAAACTGCCGGTGACAAATCTTTTCCATGAGTTTTCCGAAGCAATAAATGTAAAATCGCTTTCACTTTCTAATAAACCAACCAATGTAAAGATCGTAGGAATAAATGCCGCCATGATCAGTACCAGCCAGAATGTGCCGGAGTTTCTCAACTTTAACCACTCTGCTTTAAATGCTTTTATAAAATCAGAAAAGAAATTCATAACAATTAGTTAGATGTCATTTTAATAAACCATTCTTCCAATCCTTCATTCGTGCGAACTCCTCTTACCGGGACTCCCTGCATCACGAGCTCACGGGTGATGTTCGTAATATCATCGCTGTTTTCAACGGGTAAAACAAATTCGTTACTTATCAATGCGGTTGCCTGCGGATATTTTTCGGTAAACAAGTTTTTCCATCTGGGTGTGTCATCCACTTTTATCGTTACTTGTTTACCATGACCGGCACTCTCCTGCAGGTCAGCCATCGTTCCCTGGAATTGCATCAAACCTTTATGGATGATGCCAACATGTGTACATGTCTTTTCCACTTCATTCAATAAATGGCTCGAGACAAAAATTGTTTTACCATGTTCCTTGTTCAATCTTTTCAGCATTTCTCTTATTTCAATGATGCCTGCAGGATCCAGACCATTTGCCGGCTCATCAAGAATTAATAAGGATGGATCAGGCAGCAATGCCATTGCGAGGCCTAATCTTTGCTTCATACCAAGTGAATATTCTTTTGCTTTTCTTTTGCGGTCATTGTACAAACCAACAACCTTCAATACTTCGTCCACTCTTTTCTCATCCATTTTCCGCAGGCGGGTTATCACTCGCAAATTATCCCGGGCATTCAAATGAAGATAGAGTGAAGGTGTTTCTATCAGGGAACCGATACCTTCAAAAATGCCGGGAAGATTTTTCTTTAACGATTTGCCGTAAATAGAAATATTGTCACGATCGTTTTCAAGCATACCGGTAAGTAATCGTATAGTAGTTGTTTTACCGGCGCCATTCGGACCCAGGAATCCGAATATACTTCCTTCAGGAACTTTTAAACTTACATTATTCACTACTTTTTTTCCATAGCGAAACATGTAATTCAGTTCTGAAGTCTCAATTGCATACGCATTTGTTTGATTCATGGCTGTTTATTATCCGGTAAACATATTGAAATAAAAAAAGCGAACATTAAGTTCGCTCCGTTATTTCTTAAAATCTTTATGAATGGTTTTTATTCAGCTTCAGCCACCACTTCTTTTACTTCAGGTATCATTCGTTTCATCATTCCTTCAATACCGGCTTTCAAAGTGATCATCGAAGAAGGACAACCGCTGCAGCTACCCTGCAACATCAGGTTTACGACGCCATCATCGTAACTTTTGAATTGTATAGCCCCGCCATCCATTTCAACAGCAGGTTTTACATAATTCTCCAATAATTCTTTAATTCGTTTTACCACATCGTCATCATCAGCACTGATCTCGTTGCTGCTTTCTTTTTTGCCCGTTCCTATTTCTTCTTCATTTATCACAGGCTTGCCTTCTTCCAGATATTCTTTCAAAAACTGGCGAACACTGGGGATCACATCACTCCAGTCTGTATCGGGAGTTTTTGTCAGTGTTACAAAATTGCTGGCAATAAAAACGGCCTTGATAAAAGGGTAGCCAAACAACTCAATTGCTAGCGGGGATGGCTTCGCAGATTCCACATCAGGAAAATCAATGCTTTTACCGGGATATAAAAGCTTGTTTGCCACAAACTTCATCGTCTCCGGGTTCGGGGTCATTTCCGTATAAATGCTGATGATCGGGTTACCTGTTTTTATCATATCTCACAATTTATTATGCAAATATAACCAGCAAAGCCCGGGCCCGTTTACGAATGAAGAAAAGAGATTTTGATACCGGCTTTTGAGCCTTGATCAGGCCGCGGTTGCGACGCACAGCCTGCACTGAGACGAAGTGTTCATCGTCTTTATCGCTAATCATCCTAGATTCGCGGCGGATTTCAAATATCGACGGCCATCGATTTCTGGTGTAGAGACAGGACATGCCCTGTCTCTACGAAAAATAAATAGAAAGGTGGCACCATGAATAAACAACGAATTCTAAAAAATGAAGAAGATCTACACCATCGGGCATTGCACTACCAGCCTGACTTTGTTTGAAGAAACAGGACTTGATAAGCTAATAGGTGAGAAATTTACACTTCAGAATATCAAGTTTGAAAAGATAACTGCTGCGCAACTGGATGAAATGAAGAAAATGGCTGGAACTTACGAGGCTTTATTTAGTCGCCGTGCAATGAAGTATAAAGAATGGAAACTAAAAGATAAACAGTTAACTGAAAAAGATTATCGTCAATACATCCTGGATGAGTATACTTTTCTGAAACGTCCCGTCATTATCATGGAAGATAAAATTTTTGTCGGCAGTGAGAAGAAAACTATAGCGGCATTAAAAGAAGAATTAAAATAAAGAGGAGCTGCAAAAATGCAGCTCCGTGCTCTCATAGAGCTGTCCGGCTATTGCTAGACTAGAACAAATTTTTGCAACCGGCGCCGCAGTAAACATTTTCATTTATCACCGTTCAATAAGATCTTTTATGGAATATTCTGTCCCGCATTTGCGGGACAGAATATTCGGATGAAGGATAACGAGAGAAATTTAGAATATGGATTTAATAATTTGAATCTTTTATTTTGTTTCAGTTACCGGATATTGAAACAGTCGCTTTCGGTTTTATAGATGTTAACCAAAGACAGTGCCACTGGCCAATGATCACAAAAAATTGTGCCAATAAGCAGAGCGCTTTGATCACTATATTCTATGATTTGAAAATCAATTTATTCCTAAATGGAGTGTAGACCGGTTGATGAGCTGTTTAAGAACAGACAGGAGATAATAACAAGGGTTTAACAGGTGGGGATAAAACTATTTTAAACGTTTATGTAGGTTATTTCGTATGAATTTTTTAATAGGATCAGACCTTCTGAAGTTTATATCCATTATGATATTGTGCGTACAAATATTGCTGATTTAATTTTTCGTTTGTCAATTGTTGCTTTGCTTTATCCCAGGTAATCTTTTCCTGGCACCTATATGCAATATTTCCTAACTGGCAAACAGTAGCAATATGTGCGCCTGTGCTGATCGGGCAATTGAGATCGTCTTGCTTTCCCGATTTTATAGCTGCAACAAAATTTTCCCAATGTTTGAGCAATGCATTGTCAGTAGGTTTTTTTCTTTCAACAATAACTTTCTCCTTGCTTCCTTTTTCCGGGACTACTTCCCATCCGCTTCGATCTAATTCCAACGTTCCATTGTTGCCAATAAATGCGATGCCATGATCTTTTCCAAATAAACCGTTATCAATTCCCATTGCATGGTCCCATATCAAATTGAATTTATCAAATTCATATAAGGCACCCATAGTATCGGGCGTTTCCTGGTACCCGTCGGGATATGCAAAATATCCACCTAATGCTGAAACGGTTTTTGGAACATCTGCATTCATTCCAAAGATTGCATAGTCCATTAAATGAACGCCCCAGTCAGTCATTAATCCACCGGCATAATCCCAGAACCAGCGAAATTGAAAATGAAACCTGTTTGCATTGAATTTTCTTTTTGGCGCAGGTCCAAGCCACATTTCATAATCAACACCAGCCGGCGGAGCTGAGTCAGGAATTTTTTCTCCTGGCTTGCACCAACCTTGGTAGCACCAAACTTTTACTGTTCTTATATTTCCTAGTTGCCCTGTTCTTATAAAATCAACCGCATCCCTGAAATGCTGGCCGCTTCTTTGCCATTGACCAGCCTGTACTATTTTATTATATCTTTTTTGAGCAGCAACCATTGCCCTGCATTCTTCAATAGAATTACCAACAGGTTTTTCTACATACACATGCTTGCCGGCTTCAACCGCATGCATCATGATCAGCGCATGCCAATGATCGGGTGTGCCGATGATGACCGCATCAATGTCTTTTTGTCCGAGTAACTTTCTGTAATCGCCATAAGTCTTCACTTTCGATGTGTCAATATTCATTTTTGAAAGATCAGCCATGCGTTTATCCAGCACATTTTTATCGACATCACACAGTGCTACAACGTTTATTCCCGGAATTTTTACTGCAGCACTAAGATTGCTCCATCCCATTCCATTGATACCGATAGCGCCGATATTCAGTTGATCATTGGGCATTATTTTATTTTTAAAAATGCTAAAAGGTTCTTTGCTGAAAGGAGAAAGCAGCGTGCTTCCGGCAAAAATGGTAGCAGATGTCTGTAAAAAACTACGGCGATCATTCATAAAAAGAATTTTAAAAAGTGTTGGATGAAGTTAGCATATATTTTAAATATTATCTTGTCCTTCTCAAACAAAGCGTTTTGCATTTAAAAATTCAGTTGGATGATCTGTTTTGCCTTCTATTGCCAGATCTGCAAGTATTTCACCAACTACGGATGCAAATTTAAACCCGTGACCGCTGAACCCGCAGGCAATAGAAACGTTGTCCTCAAAGCCTGGAAGTTTATCAATAATAAAATTTTCATCTGGTGAGTTTCCATACAGGCAAATTTTGGTGGAGAGAACAGCATCGAAAACTCCCGGCAAATACTTATCCAGACAATATTTCAAATTTTGAATATCACTTTCTCTTGTGCTGCGATCTACGTTATCGGGATCGGTAACTTCATTTGGAAAATGATGCGCCAATTTTAATCCCGCCGGTTCGCCAAATTTTTCTGTATCTAACAGAGGAAAGCCATAATAACATCCATGCTTTTCACTATCTCCGATCATCCAGCAGGGAAACCCATTTAACTTAAACTGGTCATCATTTTTTGTTTTGATCCAGGCCACAAATTGCCTGGTCACTTTAATTTTATCAGCAACGCCAGGTATCATCTTACCCGCCCATGCGCCGGCGGTAATTATAAGCTTTTTGCATTGGTAAAGATCCTTACCTGTTCTTACAATTATACCAGCTCCTTCTTTTTTCCAATCTATCACTTTTTCATTAGTGCGAATTGCCGCCCCGGCTTTTTCGGCTTGTGAAGTATAAAGCCTGATGGCTTTTTCAGGAGGAATAAGTCCGGCCCCGGGTTCAAACAATACTTCAAAATTTTCCGGAAATGTGAACCGGGCGAAACGTTTAGCAGCGTCAGCAACCGTTAATTTTTCCAATGCAATATTATACAGTGCTGCAGATCGTTTTACTCCTTTGATCATTTCATTAGTCGAAGTGGCGGCATACAAAAGACCGGTTTCAAAATAAAGCTGTTCGCCAACCTGCTTTTCAAATGATCTCCAATTTTCATAAGCTTTTTCAAGGAGAGGAACATAATCAGGATGTTCAAAATACGCTTTACGGATAATACGGCTCTGCCCAGCATGTGAGCCAAACTCATGAGCGATACCAAATTGTTCAAGCCCTAAAACCTTATAGCCACGTTTTGATAAATAATAACACGCTGCCGATCCCATGGAACCAACACCGATTACGATCACATCATAAGAAGTGCTTTGCTTCATTGAATGAAAATAAAAAGTTACAACTATAGGCGGAAAAATAATTATCTTTTGCTGTTATTATCATAACCCAATTAAAACAGCCATCATCCACCCCGAAAGCTCCCTTTTTTATTTAAAAGGAAACACGTTGAACCAGGTAGAAGATTTAAGTCAGCTGCAGCAGCCGGCAGCAACCCTAATACATTTAATAAAAAGGAGTATGAGTTAAAACAAAAACATAATGAGCTTTTTCAGAAATAACAACTGGTCAACTATCTGTGTCAATAAAGTAGTTAGTAGATTCTATATTTTAAACGCAGTTTTATGAAAAGTAAAATCATCGTCCTGTTTCTTTTGGTTCGTGTACTTTCTTACGGGCAGGCAGACAGCACGGATATCATTGTACAGAAAATGATAAAAGAACAAAAAATTATTGGGCTTGCGCTTGCTGTTATAAAAAACGGGAAGCCCGTGGTCAACAAAGGTTATGGTTTTGCTAATGTAGAACACAATGTACCGGTAACAGAAAAAACCGTTATCCGGCTTGGCTCTGTCAGCAAACAGTTTTTTGCCACAGCTATTCTTAAATTAATGGAGGAAGGAAAATTAACCATTGATGATCATGTCCATAAATTTTTTCCTGACGCTCCGGAAACATGGAAACCGATACAGGTAAAACATCTCATGTCCCACACATCAGGATTAAAAAGAGAAGGCCCGGCGTATGATAACTCAGTTATTCAGCCAGATCTTGTTATTATCAAGTCGGCATATTCCTTACCACTCGATTTTAAGACCGGCGAAAAATACCAGTATTGCAATCTTGCTTATTTTATGCTTGCAGAAATTATCACGCAGGTAAGTGGCATGCCCTGGCAGGATTATATACGTGAGAAGCTTTTTATCCCGGCTGGAATGAAGAATAGCGGGATGACCGATTTTTATCCGATCATTCCGAATCGTGCAAGTGGTTATATGCACAAAAATGGCGTGCTGGTGAATGCTGATGCCATGTATGCTGTGCGACCAAGCGGCGGATTTCTTTCTACCACAACCGATATGATCTTATGGGATAAAGTGCTAAGAGAAAAAAAAATAATTCTTACAAAAGAGAACTGGGAGCTGCTATGGAAACCTTTTATAAAAACATCCGCTAACCCTGCTTCTAAAGAGTATTATGGATTTGGATGGACGATTGATGAACTCAATGGCCGGAAAATAGTTGAACATGGAGGGTCCAATACTGGTTTTCGCTCCTTCTATGCCCGTTTTGTAAATGACGATATGTCCATCATCATAATGACGAATACAGATGAGGCGAACCCGGCAGGCATTGTAAAGGCTTTATCGGAATATTATTTCAGATCAAATAAGTAATTATGGAAGTACATGCACATACACATACTCCGCGAAAAAAATGGACACATTATTTCTGGGAATTCATTATGTTATTCCTTGCTGTGTTCTGTGGATTTTTAGCAGAAAACTTCAGGGAAAGCAAGGTAGAACGTCATCGTGAAAAAGAATATATGCGTTCCCTAGTACAGGACCTGGGTACAGATGTACGAGAAATAGATGCAAACCTTGAATTTGGGTCAATGACAGCCGAAAAGCTGGATAGCCTTGTTTATTTTTTGAACGAAAAGGATCCCGATGAAAACGCTTATGATATCTACCGATTGGGGCCAAAGACAAGTGGAATAGTGGAGGTTTCTTTCAATGATAGAACGGCTTCCCAATTAAAGAATGCCGGGACAATGCGATTGATAAGAAACGCTGATCTTTCAGACTCTATACAAAACTATTGGACATCGGTTAAGGTTGACGAATCACTTGCACAACGTATGTTTGATCTCCAGGCGAAATCAACCGATCTCTCGGTACAAATGATGAGTAATAAATATTATGAAAGAAAAGATCCATCAAATCCTTTTGAAGTTTCAATCAAAAAAGATGCAAAGCTCGTTTATAGTGATACCAGGTTAATAGTACAATTATCTAATCGTGCCAGGGCCCGTTTCACTATGCTAAATTTTTACATGGCTCGAATAAGGGAGACAAAAGAAATGGCACTATGACTAATTGATCTGATCAAAAAAGAATACCACCTGAAATAGATATTTTATGGAACTACATAGCCACACACACACAGCAAGAAAGAAATGGACACATTATTTCTGGGAGTTTGTCATGTTATTCCTTGCTGTGTTCTGCGGTTTTTTGGCGGAATACCAATTGGAACATAAAATTGAGAAAGACCGTGCGAAGGAATTTGCAGTTATGCTTATTAGCGATCTTCAGAAAGACACTGCTGCCATTAAATTTCATATTAAATTCCGGGAAACGATTTATAAAAATGCTGATTCGTTAATGAATCTATTAAAATACGGTTCTTTAGAATCTGATCCCGATAGATCGGCAACCTATTTCGCCATTATAAATGACCGCAGAGTACTGGAAGCAAGCCGTGGCACCATAGATCAGTTGAAGCACTCCGGCTCGTTAAGATACTTTAAGAATCAACAGGTTACCAATGAGTTGATCACTTATTATAACCTGCTGGACATAATAAATCATTGGATCCAATACTTGTTTGATTACGAGTCCGCAACATTGGGACCATTTGGGCGTGAGCATTATGATAAAAGATATGACGATATAACTTTTCGGACTCAAAAAAAACTGAGACCCTTTAGAAAAGTCGGGGAAGAAGAAGAGGTTCTATTGTATAATATCAGTGCAACATTCGGGCACCTGAATAAAGTTCTTGCCTTGAATGTTCTTCCCAATGCGTTAGAAAAGGCAGATAAATTATTGGAGTTGATAAAAGAGGAATATCAGTGAACTAAAATATTATGGAAGTACACCACCACTCACAGCCCGATGGTCATCCGGGCAGGAAAAAATGGACACATTATCTATGGGAGTTTCTCATGTTGTTTCTTGCTGTATTCTCCGGTTTCCTCGCTGAATACCAACTGGAGCACCAGATCGAAAAAGAAAGAGCTGAGAAATTTTTACAAAGCATGTTGCTTGATGTACGAACGAATATCAGCAATCTTGACTCTTTGATCAAACAGGATCACCTCATTATTGCCAATCATGATGAACTGGTAAACTGGTTACTGAAAGATAGCGCTACTATTGACAGGGCAGCTTTCTCCAAAAGAATGGGTGCCATTTGGGTAAGAAATTTTTTGGTCCGCAAAGAAACCTATGAACAAATGAAATCATCCGGTTCGTTACGATATATAGGAAATATTGCATTTCTCAAAAAAATGATGGACTATGAACGTATCACCAATTTTGCACAATACCGAAACCAGGAATTTGAAAAAAAATATTATACAGAGTTATTTATTCCCGCTGTTTATAAAAACTATGATCTTACGTGCCAGCTAAATCTTGACACAAGCAATCACTCTGATCCTGTTAAAATAGAAAAGCTCGCTAATCATCATGATGTGCTGAGCGGGAATGACGTTGCTATTTTTCGTCACGGCATGGGTGCTGCCCTTACATTACGACTTGAAAGATTAAGAAGAAGTTTGGATGCATTCAGAGATGCCAGAGAAGCTTGTATAGAAATGGAAAAATTGATAGATCAACAATTAGGCCGGCATTAAATATTTTTTATGGAAGTACATTCACACACCCACACCGAAAGGAAAAAATGGACGCATTATCTCTGGGAGTTTTTAATGCTGTTTCTTGCTATTTCACTTGGCTTTTATGCCGAGAATCTCCGCGAAGGAATAAAGCATAAAGAAGAAGTAAAAACACATATGCGGTCTCTTTTGTCCGATCTCGGATCTGATGTTCTTTTTTTTGATTCTGTAATTGAACGAAATAGTTACGGCAGTACAATGGCAGATTCTCTTATTAATCTGCTGCACTCAGATATTTCAAATACTCCTGCTATTTATTTTGCAGCAAGAAGCGTTACTGCCAACGTTGGTTATTATTATTCCAACTCAAAATCGTTTGACCAGATGAAGAATTCAGGTTTGCTCAGGTTTATTGATCCAAGATCCTTACTTGACAGTATCGGATCTTATTATGTCTCGTTTCAATGGCTGGCCAACCAAACGGACCTGGTGCGCCTGAAACTGGATGAAGTGCATAAAGGGAATACTGCATTATTTGACAGCTATACTTTTTATAAAATGATGAATGTGGGGTTGTCTTCTTATAATGGTCGGCATCTTATTATTAATATGCCGGAGGGTCACCCTGCTCTTCTTTCTTCAAATTTCAAAGAAATCAACGCAGTATCATTGAATTATCATTACTATTCTACGACAATAAAATTTTATAATCGCACCGCGTTGGCGCAAAGGCAGCGGGCTGAGCGGCTTATTGAATTAATTAAAAAAGAGTATGCATTTGAGTAAAAATTACAAATGATGGAAGTACATGCCCACACGCACCCCGTCGACCCCGATAGCCATCGGGGCAGGAAAAAATGGACGCATTATTTCTGGGAGTTCCTAATGTTATTCCTGGCAATCTTCTGCGGATTTTTAGCAGAGAACCAACGGGAGCATATGGTAGAGCATCAGCGGGAAAAACAATACATGATCACCATGCTGGAAGACCTGAAAGCGGATATCCCGCTGCTTGATTCAACAATAAAAGACTGGAACGAGGTAAACAAAAGTATTGACTCCGTTACCGATGCCATTTCACTTCCGATCGCAGGAACCGATCTTCTAAAAGTTTACCGGCATATCAATGAAGCCCTGAATGTGTGGAGCTTTACTTATAATGACAGAACTATCACACAGCTCAAAAACTCGGGCGGTTTTCGCATGATACGCAATAAAGAAGTTGCCGGTAAAATAATTGCGTATGATCAGTTCAATAACGATGCAGTGAAGAACATTTTTTTATTTCATTCTAAATTTTATGAAAATGCGACTCCTTTGCGAAGCAGGGCTTTAGCAGAAAATATAATTACAGAGATATATAAAGTATACAAAAACTCACCGGCGCCTTATTCGGCAAATCCTTTCATAGACAGTATGATCAAAAAAAACAATATACCATTGCCGGCTGATATTCAAACTTCGCAGATGTTTGAATTCAGGAATTCATTG
>Ga0126305_10000429_pt1 | contig 18200 bp, 17 predicted proteins | sample Plot26_FD_92536 | JGI IMG/M metagenome (GOLD analysis project Ga0126305, IMG submission 92536) | Serpentine soil microbial communities from UC McLaughlin Reserve, CA, USA - Plot26 | ecosystem: Environmental > Terrestrial > Soil > Grasslands | place: USA: UC McLaughlin Reserve, Lake County... | reverse complement strand
CTCCTGCTCTACCTGGGGGCCCTCTATCTCGCCCGGGGGTGGCGCCGCGAGGCCTTGATCGCCGCCGGGGGCGGGATCGTCCTCGCCACGGTGTTCATCCTGCTGCTCAGGCGGCTGATCGGCAACGGTGTCGACTCGGTCGCGGCCTCCGACACGGTCAAGCCGGCGATCACGTCGGTCTGGGACATCCTCTCCTCCGGGCTTCGCGAGCGGGCACTCTCCGTGCTCGCGATCGGCCTCGGGTTCATCGGCGGCGGGATGCTGGCGGGCCCGGGCCGGCACGAGGTCGCGGTGCGACGCTTCCTGGCGCCGTACCTGCACGACCACCCGGTCGCCGTGTACGCAGTGGTGGCCGTGCTCTTCCTGCTGTGGCTGTCGTTCATCCCCGGGATCAACAACCTCGGGCAGGTCTTGGTGATCGTCGTGCTGGCCGGACTGGCCGTGGCGGGCATCGAGATCCTGCGGCGGCAGGCGGCGCGGGAGTTCCCCAACCGTTAGGGCGTCAAGGAGGCACGGGCTCGGCCGCCGCTGGCTCGGCCGCGGTCGCCTCGGGCTCGGCCCGTGCCCGGGAGAGGTCCGCGGAGATGCGCACGATCGCCGAGGTGATCGGGGCAGCGAGGATCAGCCCCACCGCGCCGAACAGGGCCCCGCCGGCGATCGTCACCACCAGGACCGCGAGCGGATGGATGCCGAGGGCGGCCCCGTAGGCGACCGGCTGGACCAGCTGCTGCAGGGGGCCGTTGGAGAGCAGCTGGATCACGATCATTCCGCCCGCGGCCTCCGGTCCTGCTCCGCCGAGCGCGAGCAGCACCGAGAAGGCGCCGGCGGTCCAGGCCCCGAGGTACGGGATGAAGCCGCCGACGAACGTGATCACGGCGATCGTGCCGACGAGCGGCACACCCAGCGCCAGCGCGCCGCCGCCGACCAGGACCGCCGAGAACGCCGCGACGATCGTGACGCCGAGGAAGTAGCCGCGGAGCGACTGGGCGGTGCGCCCGACGCTAGTGCGTGCGACATCGGTGGGGACCCCCATGTGGCGCTCGCTCCAGGTGCGGATCGCGGGTCCGTCCTTCAGCAGGAAGAAGAGGCTGAGGACGGTCATCACGAGGAAGAACGCCAGCGACCCGAGCTTCTCGATCCCACCGGCGAGCCCGCTGAGCAGGGCGTGGAAGCCCGCGCTGGTCCCCGAGCTGATGTCGTGGTTCGCCCCATGGGCCTTGGACTCGCTGATGCCGAGGTCCTTGAGCCAGCCCTCGATCCTGTCGGCGCCCGCGGTGAGGTGATCGCTGATGCCGGAGGCCTCGGTACCGACCCCGCGGAGAACGAGGTAAGCGGCCAGCGCGCCGGCCGCGACGATGGCGAGAAGGACCAGGGCGGCACCCAGCGCCCGCGGAACACGCCGGCCCTTGAGCCATGACACCAGGGGCTCCGCCACCGCCGCCACCACCCCGGCGACGATCACCGGAACGACTATGACCTGAGTCAGCGAGAGGATCCAGATCAGCCCCACCAACAGGAGGACGACGCCGACGAAAAGCCAGGAGGTGAAGCCGAGGTCGCGAAGCCACTGAGGGGCCGTGAACAACCCCGTGAGCTCGCGCGGGTCGATCTCTACGAACTCGTCCCCGGCCTGAGCTCCAGATCCCCGCCGACGGAGCAGTCGGCCACGAATCATCGGCCGATCCCCTTCATGATGATCACCTAATCACACGGCATGGACAGCTTGACCTACATCGGCCACGCGACCACTCTCCTTCGACTCGGCCGTGGCTCGCTCCTCACCGACCCGATGCTCAGGAACTGGCTCGGACCACTCCAGCGGCAGGGACCGCCGCCGTCGCAGGAGCTCCCTCGGATCCCCGACGCGGTGCTCATCTCGCACCTGCATCGGGATCACCTCGATCTGCCGTCGCTTCGCCGATTCCCTCGGGAGACGCCGGTGGTCGTTCCGCGCGGAGCCGCCAGGTGGGTGAGGAGTGTGGATGCCGATCGGATCTGTGAGGTGAGCCCAGGCGAGACGATCTCGGTGGGCGAGATCGAGGTCACAGCGGTGCGGGCCGAGCACGATGGGCACCGTGGCCGGTGGGGAGCTGAGATCGAGCCGCTCGGATACGTGATCCGAGGAGGCGGTCGGACTGTCTACTTCGCCGGTGACACGGACCTGTTCGGAGAGATGTCAGAGCTCCCGCCGCTCGACCTCGCCCTGCTGCCGGTCTGGGGCTGGGGGCCGTCCGTGGGCGAAGGACATCTGGACCCCGAGACGGCGGCGCGGGCGCTGGCGCTGCTTCGGCCTCGCCTCGCGGTGCCGATCCACTGGGGGACGTTCTACCCCGTCGGCATGCGGCGGCTGCGACCGGAGCCCCTCGTTCGGCCGCCACTCGAGTTCGCCCGGATCGCGAATGAGCTGGCGCCGGAGGTAGACGTGCGTGTCCTCCAGCCCGGCTCCGAGACCTCGCTGGAGAGCGGATGAGCGACAGGTTCGGAATCGGCCACGCGGTGCGAGCCCTCCTCCTGTGGCTGGTGATCGCCCTGGTCTTCTGGGCCACGACCGCAGTGTTGCCCGGAATCGACGTCCCGAGCTTCGAGGCCGTCCTGCTTACCACGGTGCTGATCGCATTCCTCAACGCGGTTCTGTGGCCGCTTCTGATCCGGGTGCTCCTGCCACTGACGGTCTTGACCTTCGGCGTGGGCTCCCTGGTCCTGAACGCGGCGATCGTCTCCCTCTCGATCAGGATCGTCGACGGCTCCACACCCGGCTTCGGCAGCGCGGTCGTGGTGGCCTTCGTCCTCGCGGTCAGCCTGATGCTGCTCGCGCCGGTACTCGGCGTCGACGACGACGCCCGCCAGCTCCGCGTCGTTCGCCGCCGGGCTCGCCGGGTCAGCGACGCCAACCGCACGGACGTGCCTGGCGTGATCATGTTCGAGATCGACGGTCTCGCTGATCCCGTCTTGCGGCGGGCGCTCCGGGAGGGACATGCTCCAACTATGGCCAGGTGGCTGGAGCAGGGAACGCATCGGATCGTGCCGTGGGAATGCGACCTCTCCTCGCAGACCGGCGCCAGCCAGGCGGGATTGCTGCTGGGGAGCAACGAGGACATGCCTGCCTTCCGCTGGTACGAGAAGGAGAGCGGGAAGACGATCGTCTCCAACCACGGCAAGGACGCGGTGGAGCTGGAACGGCGCCGCTCGGATGGCGGCGGCCTGCTGGCCATGGGGGGCGCCAGCCGGGGCAACATGTTCTCGGGAGATGCGCCCCACTGCTCTGCGACGATGAGCGTGCTGCGCAACCGCGAACGCTCCAGCGCGCGGGAGTACTTCGCCTACTTCGCCGACCCCTATGGCTTCACGCGCACGATCGCGCTCTACCTCTGGGACGTGCTGCTCGAGCTACGCGCCGCCCGCCGGCAGCGGCGGCGCGGCGAGGAGCACATCGACCGCGGCGGCCTCTATCCGCTGATGAGAGGGGCGATTACGGTTGTCATGCGCGACCTGAACGTCGCGACCCTGCTCGGCGACATCATCGAGGGCACGCCGGTCGTCTACTCGACCTTCGTCGGCTACGACGAGGTCGCCCATCATTCCGGCATCGAGGAGCCCGACGCCTTCGCGGTGCTCAAGCAGCACGATGCGCAGCTCGCCCGTCTCGAGCGCGCCATCGAAAAGGCCCCCCGCCCCTATCACCTGGTGGTGCTCTCGGATCACGGGCAGAGCCAGGGCCGTCCGTTCCGGCAGCGCTATGACGTCGAGCTCGAGGAGCTCGTGAGGAGCGCTCTCGCGGACGGCGAGGTGTACGCGCCTCCCGCTCCGGACGAGGGCCTGAGCTCGCTCGGCGGCGCGCTCACCGATGCCCGGGACGAGTCGGGGCCGGGTGGCAGGATCATCGCTCGCGCGACCCGGGACCGCGTCGTCGATGGCAACGTCGTCCTCGGGCCCAACCGCGCCGCCGTCGAGGAATCGACCGAGGACGCCTCGGACCACGCCGCCGTCGTCCTCGCCTCGGGCGGCCTCGGTCTGATCTCGCTGCCCGGCCGCAACCGCCGCCTGTCGATCGCCGAGATCGAGTCGGCGCACCCTCGCCTGATCAGCACGCTCGCGAGCCATCCCGGCATCGGGTTCGTGATGGTGCGCGACGACGACCAGGGCTCCCTGGTGCTGGGCTCCGGGGGCACCCGGCGCCTCAGCGACGACCACGTCACCGGCGAGGATCCGCTGGACGGGTTCGGGCCCAACGCGGCCGACCACCTCCGCCGCACCGACGGCTTCGCCCACTGCCCCGACATCCTCGTCAACTGCATGTACGACGCCGAGGCCAACGAGGTCGCGCCGTTCGAGGAGTTCATGGGGTCGCACGGGGGTCTCGGGGGCTGGCAGAGCCGCCCCTTCGCCTTGGTGCCGGCGAGTTGGAGCCAGCCCGAGGAGCCGATCGTCGGGGTGCGGGCGATGCACGACGCGATCAGGGCGTGGCTGACCGAGACGGGCGTGGGACTCAAGCCGCACTCTGAGAATCAGCGCTAAGGGCAGAGCGCCTCAGCCTGACGCTTGATCCAAGCTGGCGAGTGCCTCGTCGTCGAGCACGAGGTCGGCTGCGGCGAGGTTCTCCTCGAGATGTTGGAGCGAGGAGGTACCCGGGATCAGCAGGGTGTTCGGCGCGAGCGCCAGGAGCCAGGCGATGGCGACCTGTGATGGCAGCGCGCTGAGGCGTTGCGCCGTAGCGCGAACCGCCGGGTGCTCGAGGACGGGCTTACGTGCGTCGAACGCCGAGCCCAGCGGGAAGAACGGCACGAACGGAATGCCCTCGGAGCGGCAGCGCTCGAGCAGCGGGAGGGCAACTCGGTCGACCAGGTTGAGTCCGTTCTGGACGCACGCGATCTGCGTGCGCGCCACCGCGTGCTCGAATACCTCGAGCGAGACATTGCTGAGGCCGATGCCGCCGATCAACCCGTCGTCGCGCATGGCGATCATGGCGTCGAGTTGCTCGTCGAAAGCGGAGGAGCCGGCCTCGTCGAAGAGCCGCAGATTGACGACGTCGACGCGGTCGACCTCGAGCGAGCGCAGGTTGTCGTCGATGCCGGCGCGCAGTTCAGCCGGGCTCAGCGCCGGATGCCAGCCGCCCTCCACGTCGCGCTTTCCTCCGATCTTGCTCACGATCACGAGATCCTCCGGGTAGGGATGCAGCGCCTCGTGAATCAGCTCGTTCGCGACGTCGGGGCCGTAGTACTGCGCCGTGTCGATGTGGTTGACGCCGAGCTCGACGGCCCGCCGCAGAACACCAAGCGCAGCCTCACGATCAGGCGGCGGCCCGAAGACCCTGGGGCCCGGGAGCTGCATGGCGCCGAAGCCGACGCGACGGACGGAGCGACCGGCGAGCGGAAAGGTCTCGTTCGCCGCCGCGGTCATGAACGCAGGCTATTCGGCTCGTCTATATCCCCGATAAGTCGAAGATCGAGCTGGCAGGCGCGCCGCTCAGCCGCCGATCGAGTGCTGGTACAGCGTGAAGCCGATGCCGGCGCAGACCGCTGCCACGATCCAGAAGCGCAGCATGATCTTCGTCTCCGACCAGGCCATCATCTCGAAGTGGTGATGGACCGGGGCCATCAGCAGGACCCGGCGCCGGAAGAGCTTGAAGCTCAAAACCTGGACGGCAACTGACAGCGCCTCGATCACGAAGATCCCGCCGAGGATGATCAGCAGGAGCTCGGTCTGGGTCATGACCGCGAGCGCACCAATGGCCGCGCCAAGGCCCAGGGAGCCCGTGTCGCCCATGAAGATCGCCGCCGGAAACGAGTTGAACCATAAGAAGCCGACGGAGGCGCCCACCAGGCAGGCCGACAGCAGGGCCAGGCCCTTCTGGCCGCTGATGATCGTGATCGCGGTGTAGGCCAGCAGGACGATCGCGCAGGATCCGGCCGCGAGGCCGTCGAGGCCGTCGGTGAGGTTGACGGCGTTGGATGCGCCCGCGATCACCAGGAAAACGAGGATCACGTACAGGACCGGCCCGATGTAGAGCTGAGCGTCGAAGATCCGCACCTGAAGCCGAGGATCGAGGCCCACCTGGTCGGTCGCGACCCACCAGAGGGCGAGCGCGAGGCCAATCTGAACCAGGAGCTTCACGCGGGCGGGCAAGCCCAACGAGCGCCGCTTGGTCACCTTGATGAAGTCGTCGGCGAAGCCCAGGGCCGCCGCCCCGATCGCAACGCCGAACACGGCGAGGCTCTGGGTGTCGCGGGGCCCGAGTACCAGATATGGGACGGCGATGGCGATGAACAGGATCAACCCGCCCATCGTCGGGGTCCCCGCCTTCGCGTGGTGCTCCTGCGGCCCCTCCTCGCGGATCTGCTGGCCGAACTCGCGCTCGCGTAGGAAGTCGATGAACTTCGGTCCGAGGAAGATCGTGATGAGCATCGCCGCGATGCCGGCGATCAGGATCTGCCCACGGTCGATCGCAGTGGATGCGAGCGCGGCTTCGATCATTCGCCCGCGGTCCCCCGGTGCGCGACCAGCTCGTCGGTCACGAGCTCCAGACCGACGGCACGGGAGCCCTTGATCAGGACGACGTCACCCCGTTCGACCATCGCCTCGGCGAGCGGGATCGCCTCCTCCGCATTGGGCACCCACGCGTCGGGCGCGTAGTTGCGCCCGAGCTCCCCCACGCCGAGGATCGGCTCCACCCCGAGCTCGCGCGCGTGGGAGCCGATCTCGCGGTGGTACTCCTCGGCGCTGTCGCCCAGCTCCAGCATCTCCCCGAGCACCGCGACGTGACGTCCCTTCGCGTTCAGGGACGCGAGGTGCTCCAGCGCCGCACGCATCGAGATGGGGTTGGCGTTGTAGCAGTCGTTCACGAGGAGGATCTCCCCGGCGAGCTCGATCAGCTCGCCGCGAAGGCGCGAGAAGGTTATCCGTGGCGCCCGCCGTGACATCTCGTCCAGCGGGGCATTCATGGCGGCCCCGATGGCGATCGCCGCGAGGGCGTTCTGGAGGTTGTGGGCCTCGCCGAAGGGGAAGCGGAATCGCTCCTCGCCATCCGGGGTGCCGACAACCGCGTCGATCGAGCGCCCATCGCCGCTACGTGTCAGGCAGAAGACGTCACCGCCAGGGCCGAACGTGATCGTCACGACGCGGTCGTGAAGATGCGGCTCCAGTGCCTCCTCGTCGGCCGGGATCACCGCCCGGCCACGGTCGCGCAGCCCCATGAGGATCTCAGCCTTGGCCTCGACGATCGCGTCCATGGTCCCGAGGAGCTCGAGGTGAACTGGACCGATGTTCGTGATCGCCCCGACGTCCGGCTCGGCGATCTCGCACAGCTCGGCGATCTGGCCGCGCCCCCGCATCGCCATCTCCAGCACGAGCGCCTCGGCCTCCGGAGGCGCCTCCAGAATTGCGAGCGGCAGCCCGATCTCGGTGTTGAAGTTCTCGCGGCTCGCATGGACGCGCATCGGGAGGATCGCGTGGCAGATGTCCTTCACCGACGTCTTCCCCACCGAACCGGTGATGCCGACCACCGGGCACCCGAGCTCGCGACGCCAGGCGGTCGCCAGGCTCTGAAGGGCGGCCAGCGGCTCCTCGGCCACCAGCACCCATCCTGGTCCCGCGGCCTCGGCTTCGCGCGTCAGCAACCGCCCCCACGCCGGATCCACCACGACGCCCCACGCGCCGGCCGCCAGAGCATCCGCGGCGAACTCGCCCCCGTCGGCTCGCTCGCCGGGAAGGGCGAAGAACAGGTCGCCCGGCCTCACCTCGCGCGAGTCCACCACGGCGCGCTCCGCCCGGCCGCCCTCGCCCGTGGCGACGACGGTGGCACCCGCCTCCTGCGCGATCCGTTCCGGCGAGAGCTCGATCATCGTGCCCGACCGGGCATCACGCTCCACCCTCCGGGGTCGCGCGAGCCCCCTCGGCGAGGAGCTCGGCGGCGACGGTCCGGTCGTCAAAGGGGATCTTGCGGCCGTCCGCCAACTCCTGGCCCTGCTCGTGCCCCTTGCCGGCGATCACGACCGTGTCGCCCGGCCGGGCCTCCGCGAGCGCCAGCGCGATCGCCCGGCGCCGATCAGGCTCGACTGCGACGTCGTCCCGCCCGTTCCCGTTCGCCCGGCGCAGCCGGTGGGGGATGCCGGCCAGGATGTCAGCGATGATCGCCTCCGGTTCCTCCGAGCGGGGATTGTCGGATGTGACGACGCAACGGTCGGCAAGCCGGGCGGCGATCTCGCCCATCTTCGGGCGCTTGTCACGGTCGCGGTCGCCGCCGCAGCCGAATACGCATACCAGCCGCCCCTCGGTCAGCAGACGGGCCGCGCTCAGCACGTTCTCCAGGGAGTCCGGCGTGTGCGCGTAGTCGACGAGCACGGCGAACGGCTGGCCGGCCTCCACCGGCTCGAACCGACCCGGCGCCCGGCCGGCATCGGCGAGCGACGAAGCCGCCGACTCGACCGAGACCCCCAGCCCGTGACAGGCGGCAATGGCGGCCAGGGCGTTCTCGACGTTGAAGTGTCCGGCGAGCGGCGTCCGCACCTCGACCTCGCCGCCCGGCCAGACGCAGCGAAACTGCGAGCCCGATGCGTCGAAGGAGGACTCGAGCGCCCCGTAGTCGGCCTCATCCGCACCCGAGGGCGAAAACGTCCGCAGCGGCGGCTCGCCGGCCTCGCGCAGATCGGTCGCAAGGCGAACGCCGTACGGATCGTCGACGTTGATGACGGCGATGCCGGGGAGCCGCTGCACGCCCGCCGGCGAGAACAGCCGACGCTTGGCCTGGAAGTAGTCCTCCATCCCACGGTGGAAGTCCAGGTGGTCCTGGGTCAGGTTGGTGAAGACGGCGACGGCGAAATGGACGCCGTCGGTCCTGTTCTGCGCCAGCGCGTGTGAGGAGACCTCCATCGCGCACGCCTCGTCGGCCGCGTCGAGCATCCGGCGGAAGGTCCGCTGGAGATCGATCGCCTCCGGCGTCGTTCGCTCGACCTCCTCCTCGACTCCGCCGACGATGCTCTTCACGGTACCCAGGAGCCCCGTCTGGGTCCCCTGCGACTCGAGCACGTGACGGACCAGGAAGGCGGTCGTCGTCTTCCCGTTGGTCCCCGTGATCCCGGCCACTCGGAGCGTCGCCGTCGGGTCCCCCCAAAAATGGACCGCGATTGGCGCCATCGCCGCACGGGCATCGGCCGCCGTCACCTGGGGCACCGGCAGATCGAGGTGGCGCTCGACGACGAGCGCGGCGGCCCCGCGCTCCAAGGCGGCGGGCGCGAAATCGTGGCCGTCGGACCGCTGGCCGCGCACGCAGAAGAAGAGCGCTCCGGGAGCAACCCGGCTGCTGTCATACGCGAGCGAGGTGATCTCCACGTCCGCCTCCCCCGCCACGCCGGCGAGGTCGGTGCCGACGAGCAGCTCCCGGAGCTTCATCGCCGCGATTGTATGGACGTCAGTGGAGCGCTCAGCCGGCGCTTCCCTGATCCGGCGGGATGTTCAGGTAGGGCAGCGCGAACTTCGCGATCTGTCCGAAGGCGGGCGCGGCGACGGTCCCGCCGTAGTAATCGCCCTGCGGCTGGTTCACGACGATCGTGACGAGGAGCTTCGGGTCCTCCGCCGGGGCAAATCCGACGAACGAGGCGACGAACTTCGTGTCCGAATAGGTCCCGTTCTCCGCGACCTCTGCGGTTCCGGTCTTGCCGGCCAGGGTGTACCCGGGAACGCTGACCTCAGAGGCCGTCCCGCCCGGTGCGAGAACCCCCTCGAGCATTGTCTTGACCTGAGATGCGGTGTGGGAGCTGATCACTCGGTGGCCCTCTGGCTCGGGCACGGCGTGGCCATCCTCCTGGAGCACGAGCTGCGGTGGGCGGAGGATGCCGCCGTTCGCGATCGCCGAGTAGCCGGCTGCCATCTGGATTGGGGTCACCGAGAGGCCCTGCCCGATCGGCAGGTTCCCCATGGTCGAGCCGGAGAACTCCGAGGGGGTCGGCACGATGCCGCGTTCCTCGCCCGGGAAGGCGATACCGGTCGGGTCGCCGAAGCCGAACCTGCGGATCCACTTGTAGAAGCGCTCGCCGCCCACCTCCAGGCCGATCGTCGCCGCGCCGACGTTGGACGACTGGGCCAGGATCTGGGCGACCGTCAGGCTTACCGGGCCGCGGGCGTGGGAATCCGTGATCGTCCGGTCGGCCACCTGGAGCTCCACCGGCAGATCGAACACCGTGTTCGGGGTGACCAGGTGCTCCATGAGCGCGCCGGCGACGGTGAACGCCTTGAAAGTGGATCCCGGCTCGTACGTGAATCCTGTGGCCATGTTGCCAAGCGCCTCGGGATCGGCGTCCGCGGGATCGCTCGGATCGAACGTCGGCCAGTTGGCCATGGCGAGGACCTGAGCTGTCTGTGGGTTCATGACGATCGCGGTGGCGCCCTGCGGCTGGTAGGTCTGGGCGACGTCCGCCAGCACCTCCTCGGTGCGCGCCTGAATTGCGGAATCGATCGTCAGGCGGATGCTCTGGCCGTCGATTGCGTTCGCCACGGTGTCGCGCTCGATCGCCTTGCCGAGGCCGTCGAGGACCACTCTCTGCTCGCCGTTGGTGGCGGCGAGAAGGCCGTTGTCTGCTCCCTCCAGGCCACTCAACCCCTGACCGTCAACGCCCACCGTCCCGATCACCTGCGCGGCCAGCTTGCCCTCCGGATATATGCGACGGCTCGCGGGAACCGTGGTGATTCCCGGCAGGTTGAGCTTGCGGATCTGGCCCGCCGCCGAGAGGTCCACCTCCCGAGCCAGATAGGCGAATCCGGAGGAGCCGCTCCCGAGCCCCTCGAGGATGTCCTCCTTCGACACGCCAAGGATCGGGGCAAGGCGGCGTGCCACCCGCTCGGGATTCGTCACCTGATACGGCGTCGCGACGACATCCACGGCGTCCTCGGACACCGCGAGCTCCTTTCCCCTGCGATCGAGGATGGATCCCCGCAGGCCCGGGACCGGCACCGTTTCGGTCTGCTGGCTCTGAGCGTCGGCGCTGAGGCCGGCTCCCTGGACGCCCTGCACCCAGGCCGCCCGCCCGATCGCCAGGCACAGGAGAACCAGGAAGCTCGCGAACAGGAGCCCGATCCGCCGATCGATCATCGCGCGGCTACGGGGCCGGGACCACGCCCGCCGTGGTCTCCAACGCCGGGTCGGTCGTGGTGGTCGTCGTCGGCGTCGAGCTGGTGAGCGTGGGGTCGGCCGGCGTTGGGGTGCCGGCGCTGATCGTCCCGGACTCCAGGCGCTGGGCGGCGGTGGCGGCGTCCTTGGGGCTCGCCTCGAGGTATCCGATCGTTCCCGGCTCGGGCACGATCATGCCCAGCTCGGTCGCAAGCGACTGAACGTGCTCGTTGGAGACGCCCGATTCCGCGATCTGGGCTCGCAGGGTCGAGACCTGCCGGTTCAGGATGTCGGTGTGGCGCGTTGCCTTGCTCGATGAGGCGTTGAAGCTGAGCGCCAGGACGTTCAGGGCCACGATGCCGACCAGCAGGCTGGCGAGGACTCCGATCCACAGGCGCCCGCGGGTGAGGCGGTGAACGAGGCCGGACTCGGCCAGCCCGGATACCGCACCGGCGGTCCGCCCGACGGCGATCGGCACAAGGCGGGCCGGCATGGGAGTCCCGGCGTAGGGCCGGGCCGTGCGAGGCCTTCGCGTCCGAGGCGGACGCGTGGACGAGGGGCGCCTGGCGGGCGCGCGCCGAACCGGAACGCGGGGGCTCGGTGCCGGCGCAGCTGCGCTGCGGGCTGCTTGGGTCGCGGCCGGAGCCATCAGGTCACCATCCCTTCGTCGTCCGTGTCGATACCCCTGGGGAGCTTGCGAGCTCCGCGCAGCCGAGCGGAGTGCGACCGCGGGTTGCGCTCGACCTCCTCGGGGGTGGCGGCGAGGGGCCGCCGGGTGAGCTGCTCGGCCTCCGGCTCCCCGCCGCAGACGCACACGGGAAGCTCCGGTGGGCACACGCATCCGCGCGTGCGATCGCCCAGGAAGCGCTTGACGCGCCGGTCCTCGAGCGAGTGAAACGAGATCACCGCGAGCCGGCCGCGATCGCGCAGGATCTCCCAGGCCGCCGGCAGGGCGCGATCCAGCGAGTTGAGCTCGTCGTTCACCGCGATCCGCAGTGCCTGGAAGGTCCGCTTGGCAGGATGACCGCGACCGAATCTGTAGGCGGGTGGAACCGCGGCCCGGATTGCCTCGACGAGCTCCGCGGTCCTGTCGAGCGGACGACGCCGCGAGATCTCGCGGGCGATCGAGCGGGCATGCCGTTCCTCTCCGTACTCACGAATCACCGCGGCGATTCGCTCCTCCGGCCACTCGTTGACCAGCTCGGCCGCGGAGAGCTCCTGGCCGGGATTCATTCGCATGTCGAGCGGGGCGTCGTAGGAATAGGAGAACCCTCGTTCGGCTGCGTCGAGCTGCATCGAGGAGATCCCCAGATCCAGGTAGATCACGTCGGCGTGAAGCCCCTCGTCGCGAAGGTCCACGAGCGCGTCGGCGAAATCGCCGTGCATGAAGCGGGCCTCCGGTTCGAGCTCGTCTGCGAGCTCGGCGAACCGACGCTCGGCAGTGGGGTCGCGATCGATGGCGATCAGCGTGCCCGCCGACCCGATTCGCTCGGCGACCAGCTCGGCGTGGCCGCCACCTCCGAAGGTGCAGTCGATCGCGGTCTCGCCGGGGTGCGGATCGAGGAGGTCGATCAGCTCGGTTGCCAGGACTGGGACGTGCTCGGTTGGCATGTAAGTCAGTGTGGCCATCGAGCGCCCAAGCTCCTCAGCCGGCGCCCGGCCCGCCGCCGGCGAGCTCCTCGGCGATCTCGGTTGCGGTTTCGTCGATCTCGGCGTCGTGCTCGGTCCAGGCGCCGGTGTTCCAGATCTCCAGATGGTCGGCGACGCCGATCACGACGCACGGTCCCTCCTCGAGCCCGGCGTGATCGATGAGGTGCCTCGGGATCCTGACCCGGCCAGCCGAGTCAAGGGTCTCGTCGTGGGAGCGCCCGTGGAACCGTCGACGCATCATCCGTCCCTTACGGCTGAGCGGGTTGAGCTCGCTCAGCACCTGCTCCTCGAACCGCGTGTACTCGGCGGTCGGATAGATCTCGATGCAGGGATCGAGGCCGGCGGAGAGAACGGCACCGCCCGCGAGCTCCGCGCGGAACCGGGCCGGGACCGTGAGCCGGTCCTTGGAGTCGAGGCTGTGCTGAAAGTGGCCGCGGAACGCCAACTGGTGTCCTCTTCCGAGTGGGTGCTGTGGCTGCGGCGGCCGGCGCCACCGCTGAAAGCTTTGGACCGGAGTGGCGAGGTGGGAGGAACCTCACCACCCCGGTCCTTGGGTCAGATCGAATCGCCACGCTACCCCACTGAGCCCCACTTTGCAACACAATCTGGGCGCAAATGGGACACGATCCGTCGGACGGAATTGCTACGGCCGGGCAGGAATCGCTGAAAATGGCTTGTTCAAGCCGCATGGGCGGCCCTTCAGCAAAGAGGGCGGCGAGGGAGAACGCACCCGAATCTGCAATCGCGGTTGCAGGCCCCCGCCAAGTAGGGCGACGAGGAAGCCGCGCCGGGGGGCCGACAACCCTTCAACCGTCGCGCGCGGTGCGAGCGGTTGAAGGGTGACCTCTCACACGAAGGTCAAGTCTTCATCCGCCCTCACGACGGCGGACGATTGAAGCGTTAGCGACCGCCCCCTCCCCGCGCCCGCCGCAATCTGCCCTCGCTGCCTAACCGCTACGAACCCCGCGGCCGCGGCGGTCGCTCCTTCAGAGCGCGCCGAAGAGGACCTCGGAGTTCGCCACCAGCCCCGCCACGATCATCAGCAGCACCGAGGGGACGAGGACCAGGGCGACCACGAGCTGGATCTTCGGCGCGGCGCGCGCCGCCCGCTCCTCGATCCGGCGACGGGCGTCGCGCCGCAGCGCCGATGCCTGCTCGTGAAGCTGCTCCGCCAGCGGCGATCCGAAGCGCCGGGAGCGCTCCAGCGCCGCGGCCAAAGCGCCGAGTCCGGCTCCAGGGACCCGGTCGCGGAGACGGGAGATCGCCTCGCGCTGCGGGGTGCCGCACTCGATCTCGGTGACGGCCACGGCGAGCTCCGCCGCCAAGGGCTCCCCGGGGGTGGCCGCGCTCGAGATCTCGCCCAACACCCGCTGCGGGCTGCGGCCGGCGGCGGTCCCCACGGCCAGCAGGTCGAGCGCATCGGGTAGCGCGGTTCTCAGGCGAGCCGCGCGCCGGCGCGCCGCCCGTTCCAGGAGCGCCTCGGGGGCGAGAAACCCCGCCGCGGGGAGCGCGAGCATGACGACGATCGCCAGCCGGCCCGGTGCAGCGGGTCCGGCGGCCAGTCCCAGGATCGCGCCCAGGCCGGCCCCGCCAACCTTGCCCGCCAGCACGGCGCCAATCGAAACTCGGTCCGCCAACCCGGCGCGCTCGATGCGCTCAGGGATCCGAAGCCAAAGGGCGGCCTCCGCCAGCGTCCGCAGACGCCCGCCGCTCAGCGAGGCCGCGGTGGACCAGAACATGCGACCCATCTCTTCCCCCCTGCTGCCCGCGAGCTCCCACACCCCCGCCGCGCCGAGAAGGACCGCGATCGCAATCAGTGCCGGGGCGCCATCCGGCACGACTATCCGTCCTCGATGCGGCTGAGCCGGCGGATCGCGGCGAACCCGCACGCTTGGAAGGCCGCCGCCACCGCCAGGAGGGCGAACGACGCGCCGTTGCCGAGCAGCCGGCCGACGAAGCCAGGCTGGATCAGCTCGGCGAACAGCGCGGCGCCGGTGGGCATCGCGACGACAAGAAGACCGGTGAACCGAGCCTGCGCCGTCGCCAAGTGGGCGTCGGCCGCCACCCGATCTCGCTCGGCGGCCGAGGCGGCGAAGCGCCGGAGCAACCCGGCGAGATCTCCGCCGCCCAGCTGCTGTGAGAGCAGGGCGGCGGCAAACGAGTCGACTCGCGTCGCGCGCAGCCGGGACTGGAGCGCGCCCAAGGCATCCGCCGTCGAGGCTCCGAGCTCCAGGTCGGCGCGCAACCGGGCCAGCTCGGCAGCGGCGGGCCCCTCGACCGAGCTCGCCGCGGAGGCGAGCGCGGCCCGCACCGAGCGCCCGCCAGCCAGGGCATCCGCAACTGCCGTCGCGATCTGCGGAATCCCCCGGTCGACGGCGAGGCGGTAGCGCGCTCGGCGTCGACCGAGCGCCCACGCAGCGGCCGCTGGGCCTGCGAGCGCCAGGAACGGTGCGGGCCCCGGGCCAACGACCATGAACCCGGCGACGAGCAGGGCGACGGTCCCCAGTGCCGCAAGCCGGCGCCGCTCGGCCTCGGTGGGGGCATAGCCCTCCCGCCCGGCGCGGCGCAGAGGCTCCATCGTCGCGGCGAGCCACCGGCCGAGCGCCGGGCTGGCGACGATCGCATCCCGTACGGCGACCGCCGCCATGCCCCCGGCTGCAGCGGCGAGGAGCACCGGCGTACCCAGGATCCCATCGCTCACCGCGTCCACACCTCGCGCACGCCGACGCCGCCCGCGGTCGCGACCACCTCGCCCACAGCAACCACCCGCCTCGCGCCGTCTGCGGCTCTCGCCAGGTGGACCACGAGCTCGATCCCACGTCGCACCTGCTCGCGGATCGCCTCATGCGGAAGACCGATGCCGGCCATCAGCGCGAGGGTCTCGAGCCGCCGCAGGGCGTCCTCGGGTGAGTTGGCGTGGACGGTCGACAGCGCGCCGTCGTGTCCGGTGTTGAGAGCGGTCAGCAAATCCATCGACTCCGCCCCGCGCACCTCGCCGATCACGATGCGGTCGGGCCGCATCCGCAGCGCGTTTCGGAGCAGGTCGCGGATCGTCACCTCGCCACGACCCTCGACGCTTGGCGGCCGGCTCTCGAGCCGAACCACGTGGGGCTGTCGCAATCGCAGCTCCGCGGCGTCCTCGATCGTCACGACCCGCTCCGTCGGGTCGATGTACGCGGATAGCGCGTTCAAGAGCGTCGTCTTGCCGGAGCCGGTTCCACCCGAGATCAGGATGCTCCGGCGGTCACGGACCCCGGCGGCCAGAAGCTCGCGAAGCTCGGCCGTCAGCGTCCCGGAGGCGACCAGCTCGTCGGGATCGGGGCGGGCGGCGGTGAACCGGCGGATCGACAACGCCGGCCCGTCCACCGAGAGCGGCGGGATGATCACGTTCACGCGGGAGCCGTCCGTGAGCCTCGCATCCGCCATCGGGCTCAGCTCGTCGACGCGGCGTCCCAGCGGGGCCAGGATGCGCTCGATCGCGTCGCGGAGCGCGCGCTCGGAGTCGAATCTGATCCCCGTGCGCTCAATTCGCCCGCCGCGCTCGACGTATACGTCGTCAGGCCCGTTCACCATCACCTCCTCGACGGCCGGGTCCGCGAGCAGCTCCTCCAGCGGGCCCAGGCCGACGGTGTCGCGCAGAATCAGCTCACGGACCTGCTCCCGGCGGGCCTCCGAGAGCGGTGCCGCGTAGTCGTCGACGAGGTCGGCGACCGCCGCCTCCAGATCCTCGCCGCTTGGGCGCCCCGCCGCGGCTTCCGCGCGGCGCCGCTCCAGCAGGCGGCGGCGAAGGTCCGCGGCCAGCGACTCGGCGTGACGGTCGACGACGCCCACACTCGAGTCAACCCCCGGGCGAGTCGCCGCGCCCCGCTATGCGAGCTCGACCCGCTGCGGATCGGAAGGATCGACGCGGACGTCGATCACCTGGCCGGGCTCCAGGCGCGTGAATCGGTTGGCGACGAACTTTCGCGTGACCGGGTATGGCATCTGGCCCTTCGGCCGGACGTCGAGCTGGAGCTCGACGAGGGGGTAGCCGGTCACGTCGCCGGGCACCTGTGCGACATCCAGGATCGTCGCCTTGGCCTTGTTCATCCCGGAGTCGTGGCCGTTCCCGGACGGCCAGCCGATGTAGAGAAAGATCGGCGCCATCACCCCGAAGACGATCGCCCAGACGAGCCCGGTCAGGCGGATCGTGGTGTCAGCGGCGTCGTCGGGCGTGAGCCCCGGCGCGGCGATTGCCGCCACGATCCCGACGATCGCCAGAATCGCGAATAGAACCCCGGTCCCCAGCATGCCCCAACGGGGCAACTATAGACTCGGTGCATCGGTGGGGCGGGCATCGGGCTCGCCTCCGCAAGCGGGAAGGGAACACCCAATGGGAATGTTCAAGGACATGCGGGACCTGAACAAGATGTCGAAGCAGTACGAGCGACCCAAGCTCAAGGACGCGCTGAGCCAGAGCAAGGATGCGCTCCAGCAGGTCCAGGCCGATCAGGCAACGGCCGAGCGGCTCGCGAATGAGGGCGTCGACGCCCAGGCGACGGTCAACATGCTTCAGGCGACCGGCAAGAACGTCAACTATCAGCCCGAGATCCAGTTCGACCTGACGGTGAACGTCAACGGGCACGAGAGCCAGGTGAACCACACCCAGGTGGTATCGCCGGCGATGCTCGGCCAGCTTCAACCGGGTGCCACCGTCCCCGTCAAGGTCGATCCGAACGATCCCAGCCAGCTCGTGATCGGCCTCTAGAACACCGCGGAGCCGATGGCGGACGTCGAGGTTCAGCAGGCCGACATAACGAAGCTCGACGTCGACGCGATCGCCAACGCGGCGAACACCGACCTCCGGCACGGCGGCGGGGTCGCCGGGGCCATCGCCCGGGCCGGCGGCCAGACGATTCAGGAGGAGAGCGACCGACTGGCCCCGATCGGGCTGGGCGAGGCGGTGGCCACGGGCGCGGGCGAGCTGCCGGCACGCTGGGTCATCCATGCCGCGACGATGCACCTGGGCGGTCCCACGTCGGCCGACGCCATCCGGACCGCGACAGCGAGCACGCTCGCGGTGGCGGACGAGCTCGGCGCGCGGTCCCTTGGCCTGGTCGCGTTCGGAACGGGCGTGGGCGGATTTGCCGTGAGCGAGGCGGCCCGCATCGAAGTCGAGGAGGTCCGCCGGCACGTTGCTGGCCAGACCGGCCTCGAGCGCATCGTGTTCTGCGTGTTCGGGGAGGACGCGCGCCAGGCGTTCGAGAAGGCCGTCGCAAGCTGACGGGGCTGACGCCCCCTCACCCGCGTACATCAGCAACGGCACCAGCCAGTTTCGGGGGCTGACGCCCCCTCACCCGCGTACATCAGCAACGGCACCAGCCAGTTTCGGGGGCTGACGCCCCCTCACCTCAATTACTGATCAGCCGCACGCCGCGCGCGAAGTTCTCCGCCTGGATCAGCCTCAACGCCT
>Ga0126305_10000428_pt1 | contig 18210 bp, 16 predicted proteins | sample Plot26_FD_92536 | JGI IMG/M metagenome (GOLD analysis project Ga0126305, IMG submission 92536) | Serpentine soil microbial communities from UC McLaughlin Reserve, CA, USA - Plot26 | ecosystem: Environmental > Terrestrial > Soil > Grasslands | place: USA: UC McLaughlin Reserve, Lake County... | reverse complement strand
TATTTTTTTTCATCTACATTGCGATCTATGAAGAAGGCTTACCATAAACCTCTGCTTTTCTTTATCTAGATATGCTTATGGTGCTGGGTATGCAGTGGATCGTACAACGTTCTCTGATGCAGTAGCAGCGGCATATCATGTCAGTCTTCTCTATGACCGGTAGAAAAATAATAAGTAAAATTCCATGATTACGGCCTAGCTAATATTCTAATCCTATTGGTAGGAAATTGTCAATAAAAGGAAAAATAAAAGAAATTATTTCAGGAGTGTCTCAAGGTTGAGAATTCCCTGAAATCTAGCGAGTACTTCAACAATTTAGCTAAAATCTCCTGGACGCTTTATCTACAGGTAATATTAATTCTGATTCTTGATTTGTCTAGACAAAGTCTGTCCTTATGAGTAGCCAAGGGGGATAAAGACGCCATCTTTCTTATTACTTGTCACCGCCAAAGATTTCCCCTATTACAGGAACTTTACTCAACGGATTTCCGCTGTCCTGTTGCGATTGGTTTTGGCTCTGATTTCCACCTTGCTGCGATTGGTTCTGTCCTCCCTCTACTAGCTGGCCTATTACAGGAACTTTACTCAACGGATTATCGCCCCCACCACTTTGGTTCTGTCGTTGCTCTGACTGATTTGCTGTGTTATTTATTTGTGCAAAAGCTGATGGGTAATGATTTAGGATAGTCGTGTAGCCCAGCAATACTGCAAAAGATAGAAAGGCCAATATCGGCATTGTGTATCTCATTGTTGTTCTTTTCATGGCTTTATGTATCCATAATATTTATTAACAGTTACCGTTCTGACGCGTAAGCATATTCTAGATATTGATTTTCATTCACACATAGCTAATCTATGGGAATATTGTTATGCCCACTCAGTCTGGGGCTTATAGAATAGCTCTAGGTCAGTAAACGGTTGTTTTATTCATTTTCTAGTCTATCCAGGGCTAGGCTGCACAATATCCTGACTATTAAACCAAATAATTAGCGTATTTGGTGTCTCATATCCTAGTTTCATAATTTGCTCTTAAATATCATATATCTGAAGTTTCGTCAGTCAGCCTTAGCAAGGTTTTTATTTATTTGAAATCATTTTCAGATCTATCATCGACTAACTTTTCACTTTTCACTTCTTCAGTAATTTTCTTTCTTTCTGCTACACGCCTCTTTTTAATTACAAGTTCTTCTTTGACAAAAGGCTCTTTTTTCACTATTACTTCTTCTTTTTTTAATGGGATCTTTATTTCCTCTTTATTTGTGACAGGTGCTCTCAGATCTTTTCGAGAGGTCGTAGCTTCAGTCGGAGGCCTTCTTTCAACTATTATCTCCTCATGAGTTACAGGTACTTCAACCGTCTTTGTCTCTATTACCGGTTCTCTTATCATAGTGGCTTCTTTATAAGTAACTTCTCTTTTTGAGATATTCAGCTTTTCTTCCATTAATGGGACGAGGTTTGATTCAGATTCTTCTTGCTTGGCTGCATTTTCTCCTATATTATTTGTGCTATTGTCAGGGACGGCCGATACTAAAGGAGGCAGATCTCCAGAATATTTGGTCCTTACATCTTCTTCTGATACTTTAAATCTCAATACATCTCCATCATAACTATCTACCTCGCTTTGAGGTATGTAAAATTTCTCCTTGCTTATCAATCCTTTCTGTACTAAAATGTACATATCTCCAACTTCTTGTACTTCACCTAGGTCTTCGTCATTTTTGCCTCTAGCTTCTTTTTTTATGACCTCTTTCCAGTTAATGCTGCCTTGTTCCCGTGACATATGGACATTTAGTGTCTATAGGATTTAATACTTGTAGCTTCGTGCGAGTACTTTTTGTAACTAGTCAAATAAGTGGGGACTGACAAGCTGGACCTTTATTTCTTACTTTCTTGTGGTGTGGTTTTCTTACTTTCTTATGTCCATCAGGATATTCCACCAAAACTTTCTTTTTGATATTAATTAATACCAAATCTCTTACTTGCGGTAAGGTTTTCTTAGCCCTTTTACATGATTTTTATGGTTTTATCATTTACGAGGGGGCCTATAATAGTGGACTATTTTATCTATCTGTCTTTTCATCTTTATTGTCTATGTGTAGACTATGTTCAACTGATTCTTTAATCTCTTTAGCCTTTTGGGATAATGATTCCTTTTTGGCTTCTTCTGCTTTTCCTTTAGATCGTGGTTTGATTATGATAGTAGAATAGTTAATTTTTGGAGGCTCGACCCTCATAAAATAGTTCTCTGATTCATCAGGGCTATTTGCTTCCGATGATGTGGGTAACTTTTGTCTGCTGCCAGTCTTATCATCATTCACATCTAGGCTGTTCATATATCCTACATAGTCATGATACTTTATAAAGCAGATATTACAAACCCTAATTATATGCTGTTTGGTTCCTGAGAAAAGAACAGTACTCTTCTTAGCAAGGGGATTATATTATCTCTCATCATCTTATCTAGGTATTAGACAAATCCAACAAGAATGAAATAGAAACTACTGCTGTGTCATTCAGCGAGGGTGTTGTTGTTTTTCCTCCTCTTCTTTTTCTTCGACTGCGCCTTCTACATTCACTCGTTCACTTCTGAGCTGCTCGCTTATTCTCTTTGTCTCCGTTACCATCTTCTTTTTGACTACAATTTCTTCCCTCAAAAAGGGATGTTTTAAGACTTCAGGTACTTCAACCCTTAGATAAAGAGTAGCAACTTCTTCTTGTTTTGGGATATCAGATTGAATTGATGGTTTGCCTGCTTGCTGTTGATTTTCGTTGTTACTAGTTTGCTGCTGACTTTTGTAACTTATTGGCCTTGTTTCTATGTATAATTCATCATGTGCAAGCCGAACTTCATTAGTCTTTATTTCTGTTATGGATTCTTTGGTTATTTTTGCTTCTTGTGTACCCGTTTTTATAGTTACATCTAATCGTTCAGCCATTATTGGAACAATGGTTAAGTCATCAGTAATAGCGGTATCCTTTCCTGCGAAATGTGATGGTAAAAACACAGGTAGCGAATCCCTCAAAAATTTGTTCTTTGCTTCTTCTGCAGATATATTGAATATCAAAGTTGTGCCATTGTAGCCAACAGCCAAATCACGTGGAATATAGAATCTTTCTTTATTTATTACTCCTTTTTCTACCAAGACATAGTCCTTGGTAACTTCCTGTACTTCGCCCAGGTCTTCATTATTAATCCCCCTCGCTTCCTTCTTTACTATATGATTCCAGTCAATATTGCTACTATAGGAGCTTCCTTCAAACATCTAGATACAATACGATATGTAACATTGGATTTAATGGTAACACACCGCATCTCAAATTTAACTTCCACATATGACATTTGGTTCCTACATTCGTCAAGAGTCAGAAAATTTCGTATGACTTCTGAAAGGGGATGCTATACAGATATGGCTTCTACTAGTCCTCTTGCTTGGTATGATATTAGCATTAAAAAATGTCGGCTACCTCTCCTTCTCAATAATATACTAATTTTGTAATTGTTATTCTATCTCATGAATTAAACTCATTAAACTTCTTTTTGGTTTGGGTTGAAGTATTTTTTGTGGATACCCTAAGCAGAGAATTGACGAAGGCACGTACTTTGTATTCAGTGTGGCCATAATTTTTTCTTCATCAATCATGCCTATCCATATAGAACTTAAACCTAAAGCATGTGCCGCCAGCTGAGCATACGCTGCTGCCAAGGTCGCATCCTGCAACGAAAATTTCCTGAGAATGTTCTGAGGAAAATTCATCTTTATTCTATCATGATTCATACAGAATACAAGAACTACTGGGGCATTAACATATGGTTGCTTGTTAGCAGCCTCAACCAGCTTTAGTTTAATATCCGTTCGCTTTATGTAATATATCTCAAATCCTTGAAAGCCACCTGCAGTTGGTGCAGTATCAGCTGCTGCCAAGACAATTTCGACCTTTGAATCTTCCACTTGCCTATTTTCAAATTTTCTTTGAGACCGCCTACTTAGCATAACGCTAAAAATGTTGGATAGTAGAGCATCATCCATCTCTTGTACATTAGCTTCTTCTTCCTTAGGATAGAGAAGGCTATGATCAGTTTTTCCTGCTTCTCCAAACATCCTTGAGAAGATATCTTTGGGATAGGACATCAACATAGAATTGTCTGGCTAGTTCTAAAAGATTTACCTATGTAGAGCTACTCGATTCAGAATTAAATTAAATCTTATACTAAAATTCGAATCTAATAGAAATAATAGCATTATTCGTATTATATCCGTATCTCATACTTTGGAAGAGCGAACTCAAAAAAGATCCTATATTTTGGGGGCAAGGGATACTAATATGATCGAACATCTTTAGGCAGGACGACATATTTATATGAAACGAGAAGACACTTATTTGTGTCCACCGGGAGCCATAAACCATCTAAAAACCCCAAGCCTAATAGCAGAAATAAAACTCATAAAAGGAGTTATCTCTCCAAAATAATCTCGGACTATGCCATAAATTCGAAAAACACAGATTTGATATTTTCTGCTATGGACACTTCTGGCGGCTTTGAATCAAAAAATCTATGCGAAGGTGTAGATATCCTGCGGGCAATGATTGATGATAAAAAGTGTACAAAATTTCTATCATTTGTAGGCGCTATTATATCGACAGGGCTAAGAGGAATTATACGCGACATGCTAAAGAAAAGAATGTTTGATTGCGTAATTACAACTTGTGGAGCTCTAGACCATGATATTGCTAGGACATATGGAAGCTACTATTTAGGAGATTTCAGAATGGATGATTATACACTTTTGAATGAAAAAATCCATCGGCTGGGAAATGTACTTGTTCCTATGGAAAACTATGGACCACTCATCGAAGAAAAAGTACAGAGTTGGTTATCCAAAATTCAATCTGAAAAAGACACCAACAATTTTGGAACTTACGACATTACTAACTATCTCGGCAAAAATCTAGATCAATCCTCATTCCTTTATTGGGCATATAAGAATGATATCCCTGTCATAGTACCTGGACTAGTGGACGGAGCTGTAGGAAGTCAAATGTGGCTTTTTCAACAACGACATAGGGAATTCAAAATTGATATTCTTTCCGATGAGACCAAATTATCAGATCTCGCCTACGGCGCAAGGAAAACAGGCGGCCTTATGATAGGCGGAGGGATTTCAAAACATCATACACTGTGGTGGAACCAATTCAGAGGGGGGCTCGATTATGCAGTATATATGACCACGGCATCGGAATGGGATGGTAGTTTAAGTGGCGCCCTTGTCAGAGAAGCAGTCTCGTGGGGCAAAGTCAACACTAAAGCAAAGCAAACGACAATACACGGGGAAGTAACGACTATACTCCCATTTGTATATGCAGCATTGCTTGATTAGGGAACTATTTGCAAGTTATGTACATTTAGCATAATGCAATTAGCAGTACTCAAGAATCCGGTATGTTAGCTAAATATTAACGCCTGGACATTTTCCTATATAAAAGAATTGGCATTGCTTGATTTACTCTGTACTATGTGGGTTTGAAAAAGAAGTTGTTACAGATATCGTTATTGTTGTAGCAGATAATGGTGGCTACAATTTTACGCGTATGAATACCTTAATTGCAATTTTCTGGTTTCTTTAAAATATTAGATATAACTTCATATCCGCCCACTGTAGTTCCATTCTTACAAGGAAGCACGACTTCAACTATTTTTCTGACAGAATCTTTATTCTCAGGCGGTGCTCCTAATATTAGATCTTTACTAGCACCCTTATCCTCTTTTAATTCTTATATGATAATTTATTATTTGAATTTGACTCTCCTCATCCTCCCACTGTTCTTATTGTCGTTTCTTTCATCATTTTATTTTGGTGTAGCACTCAGAGGGTTAGACAAAGTTAGACAAAAATAACAGACCTTATCAAAATAAGGTACTACAGAATTATCTCTTTTAAGCATTTAAATGAGAAAGTGCATTTATGCATTTAGTTGAGACAATCTAGGAACAGATTGTATTTTGACAAACAGTATTTTGATAAAGATGATAGACAAACAAACAGGGAACAAAATATTATGTAAAGTGTCTTTACTTGTAAGCTTTTTAGCAGATTTCTCGTTTCTGTACAGATGTGACTGACTCCACATGCGAGCTGTTAAAAGAACGTTATGGATATGCCCAAAATGCAATGAACTCAAACCCACTAGACATGAAAGCGTGGTCCGACATATAGGCAGGAAACATGGTTCATTGGGAGAACCATTAAGCGTCACCACAAGAGAGACACATAATCAAATGCTTGCCTCAGGATCTCTTGTACCAATAAAAAGACCCTTTTTAAGAAAATCAAGCTCTGGCCAAGGGTTTTATGACAATTCTTCTACTGCACCACCAGACCATAAAAATGAGCAGGGAAAAGCCTCGACAGGATCCTCTGATGTATTCGATACAGCGATAATGTTTACTCAACTCAAACTGGCCCAAGATACTAACCAAAAAATACAAAACATCATAAATCAGAACTCTACAATTATCACAACTTTGGCTGAGGTCATGAAGGAGATCTACAAACTCAAGGGGTCTCGTAACAACAACAACTTTGCTGGCGAATTCTCTTGAAATTTCAGCCTATATCTGAGTGACGGTGAGACTACTGCAATACCTGTTTCTGCCATCGAGTATTGTTGCTAACCTCATCAACTAAAAAAACTGTCGAACAAATCAAGCCCATTAATCGAATATTCACTACTTAAAATCTTTCTTGCCTAGTTGCCAAAACTTGGGCTAATTTAGCGTGTGACGTGATTTAATTATCTGATCAGAGATAATGTTTTCAAATTCTCAAAACTATTTGCAAATTACAAATGGAATTTTGGATAAACCTATTGTATTGAACATAGTGCAATTACCAATACTTAACTTGGACATTTTCCTATAGGGATAAATTGACGTTGCTTGCTTGTTTTATTCTGTATTAATACTGTATTATTATGAACTTGAGGATGTCTAAATAATGACAATTATCCACCTGACCTCTCCACCTAATTATTTGGCAATCGTGAAAAAGACCCTTGGATTTTTATATTAGCCATTAGTAAAGTACTTTATTGAAAGGTCGGAAGACAAAGGCAGCAAACAAAAAAAAGAATTCTATGACCAGAGGTTCTCATGATAAAATGGCAATTGGTATCAGGTGGCTATCTTGTTCGATACATGGGATAGAATATGATACATTGAAAGGTTGTCCGGCTTGTAAAAAGGGCAGACCATGAACATCCCCTAAACCTTCAGGCTAAACTACCCGTAGTAAATCGTGTCAAAAAACTTATTTTTCACAAATATATCTTGGTAAAAGATACCTCTACCTTTCTCCAATTCTCACTGACTTTATCCGAGCCTGTTCTGGATCTACCGGTTGGTCCTTCTCATTAGTGGGGATAGAGGCTATTTTATCCACAATATCCATACCCTCAGTCACTTTGCCAAATACAGTGTATTGACTGTCCAAAAACTGTGAGTCATTTAAAACAATAAAGAACTGAGAACCTGCACTATTTGGATCAGTTGCTCTAGCCATGGAAACAATTCCGCGTTTATGAGGGATATCGCTAAATTCAGCTTCTACTGAGTAGCCAGGGCTACCTGTGCCCCATCTGTCTCTCCCAGTCCCGTTAGGTTTTGTGTTATTGTCTCCTGCTTGGATAACAAATCCTTTGTCAATGCGATGGAATAACGTTTCATCGTAAAATCCTTTGTTTGCAAGTAAAATAAAGCTGCTGACATGTCTAGGTGCGGCGTCTGGGAAGAATTCTATTCTAATGGGACCCTGAGAAGTATCAATGGTTGCAATTTGCCTTGATGCGATTGTATTCTCAGTAGGATTTGCATCGTTAGTCATGGTGAGATTTGTTTGTGGATTATTTAGCAGGCTAGAAGAATTAGCAGATAATGGGGCTGCATTATTTTGTTCCCGTAAAAGGCTAGACTCTTGGTAAGGATTCTCTGGCGGACTGGGCCTATAATCATGATTGACTTTATAAAGTAAGACAGCAAAAACCAAGCCTATACTGTTGCTTCTAAAACTGGGTGATGAATATGCCAAACTTAAGGGTTGATTTGCCGCTGTTCCATTTGCTGGAAATTTAATGTCTTTTGCGTGGAGGCCTATTGTACCAGGTGCATAATCATCTTGAATGTTAGTTAACATTCCATTCTGAAAAGATGCATAAGTAACGGGTGTAAAGGGAATCAATTTTCCCAGCAAAGTGGAATTCCAGAATCTAGGAGTAGGAGTAACCCCATCCTGTTCCAGGTAGTTGCGCTCATCGAAGCCGCCAATTCTCATAAACCATTGCTTCTTACTTTCATCTCCTCCATTTCCAAGGGTGTAAAAGGACGTAGTATTAACTCCCGGAAAGCGTTGCGCAACCAAGTACACCAAAATGTAATCTGCCTTCAGATCTTGTGCAATCTTTGTTCCGCCTTCTTGCTCATCGATAAACATCTTAGCCAGTGTTGCTATACGTGTCTGATTAATTGTCGCGTTGTCAGCTAAGCTCGTGCGGTTCCCAAGAGTCGTAATCCAGTATCCATAGTCCCACCACGAAGCGATTACCGAACCTTCTGGCGTATTTCTTTCAATCCACTCTAGGGCATCAAGCCAATCCGTTGTAGTCAATCGATAACCTGTGCCACCGTTTGCTATAGACGGAGGGATGTCCGCCAAGCTAAGCCAGTTTGAATTTGGTGGATATATCATTGGAATTGCGAGCATGAATGTAATAGCAACAATGTATCCTACCTTTACCAGTAAACTTTTATTGCTTTTCACTTTCATACTCTCAAGTTTCTTTCTTGCTTTGGAGCCCCGAGGTATTGGTGCAGTTTTTTCTGAAATATTTGATTCTCGATATTCCAGAACACTTCTGGTCGTTTGATATAATCCTATGCCTGCTAGGATAATAATTCCAATAGAAGCATAAACAAGTAACCTTGCAAATGTAGCACTTACGTAGAGTCCACTGAGACCAATGATCAATGCAAATATGTACATCTTGTTCCTTGTTTTGAACGCTATCCATGCCCCAAATCCTGCGAACATCAATAGTATTGAATACTGCGTGAAATAGTCGACGAGAGTTGGTGTAAAGTGTTCTGCCACTGATTCAGTTAAGGGATTTACTGCTGAGAGAAACGGGTTAATTGCATTGAGATATCTAAATGATGAAGAGTAATAACTACCCGAAGCCAAAACTGCAGCCGAGGCTACAACAAAGGCGGTCAAAAGAAACAGCAAGTTCCGCAACCTTTTCTCTTGTCGACTTATCTTCTTCAAGAAAGTCGCAATAATCAAGAATATGGTTCCCCCCATTAATGCGATACCGGGTAATCCAAACACAAATGAAATTCCCGGTCTTGGAAATGCTCCTGCACTTAGTAACGCAGCAATTGTAAAAGCGATCGCAACATACACTGGAATCTTAGTTTCCCGCTGAAAAAAGGGAAGACATATAAAAAATAATGAAACGGGAATGCTGAAATATTGAATCCCTCCCCATGAAGCATTAGCAAGCCCTAGAAGAAGGCCTGCTCCTATAGCCTTGACTAGGGTAAATTTAACTTGGTGGCTCCTCATTGCTGAGAGGAAAAAATAGATTGAAAGTAAACCGAGGAATAATCCAAGAGGTTCTGATTTGAACCATCCCAAGTTCCCCCTTGAGATGATAGCAGGAGTAAAAGCAAATAGCAGCGCGGAAAATAACCCTGCCGTATTACCCCCTATTGTTCTAACTAGGGCAAACATCACTATTGTTGTAAGAGAACCTAGAATGGCAGGAAAAACGATCGTGAAATCTAGTAGGGTCATACCACCACCGAAGATTAGATATAGGTAGGCTGCAATTATGTGGAGTCCTGACTGTGAAGTTGCGGATACATTTCTGCCTTCGGGATACCACGACATTGTGTCGTGCCATTTCAAATAAGCCTCAAGACCATTGTCTACGATGTATTTTGTAGCTCGGTAGTCAAAGTAAGGATCAAATTCATTAAGGTAAAAGCCATATTTCGCAGGATAAGCACGCATAATAAATGCAGTGGTGAAACATATAACAAGAACTGCAATAATTAACAGATGTCTGAGCTCAAACTCGAACTTGCCCCTACGCAACAAAACTTTGCTTCCACTCAGCATAGTTGTCAAATCTGAATCACCGCTTTTTTAAGGTACCGTCACAAACAATCTTGCCTTGATACGAAACCCAAGTTCAAGACAAGACGAGAAAGACAAGATATTAGAGGAGTAAAGAAAAATAGTTTCCTATAAGGTATTTCTCGTTAGACGAATCACAGGTACAGGACAAAATGGCACGTGGTGCAGGACAGAATTGCTGTTACACCAAATCAAATTTATGTCTGCTGAATAAATGCAGGGGAAAATTGAGAACTAACTCTTCACAACAAAAGAATGGGAAAATGAGTGATGATATTCATCAGTCGCCTCACGTCTTACTTTTGGATTTTCCCTTCTTTGCAGACTTTGCTGTTTTTTTCTTTGCCGCCATTTTCAGCTATATAAAAAAACGGATCATATTTAAATTTTTTAAAAAATTCTAGGTAGTAATATTTCTAAATATATGATTTCTTTCTTTCTTACTCTTTTTCCAATACTGTTACTTGACATACCTTTACAAGAGTCTTGAATTTATCTGCATCTTCTTTTGAGCCAACTATTGTACCGTAGTGCATAGGTATTGCGACTTTACTCGGTTTGATAATTTCGTTTGTTGCTTTTGCAGCTTCGTCTGCCGTCATGACATAGGTTCCAGAAACGGGTAGCATGGCGATATCTGGATTCAATCCTTCCATTTCTGGAATTATGTCTGTATCTCCTGCATGATATATTCGATGATTATCAATTGCAATGACAAAGCCTATTTTGTTATCCCCTTTTGGATGAAATTTCTTGTTAATATTGTAGGCTCTAATTGCTTCAATAGCTACACCTTTGACTAAAGTTTTTTCTCCTGGCTTTAATGCTGTGATCTTATTTGTTGGTAAGCCCTGAAGCTTTTCGATGCACTCATTAGCCGTGACGATTTCTGTACTGCTATTTGCAAGATCTTTCAGATCTTCATTGCTAAGATGATCAAAGTGGTTGTGTGATATAAGGATAATATCAGCGTCTTTTCTACCTTTCTGTTTGTTCGTTAGTTGATAGGGGTCAATGTAGATTATTCTCCCGCTTTTGGTGTCTACTATTCGAAAGCCATCATGGCCTGTCCAATGAAACTCCAAATGATCATATCCTAACATAGGCTAAATCATCATTTCAATAATATTTAAAAGATTGTTCCTTTGGAGGATAGTCTATTATCAGCCTATTGTTGCTTAGGGAGATAACCAAGATGTTGTGTTTACGCAGCTTATTTTTTAAATTTTTATCTAGGGTTGCCACCGCGCATTTGGAGGCTTTTGCAAATTCAAGTATGGCGTCATCGACCTGCCTATATTTAGGAAGTTCAACAATTCTAAATTTCAAACGGGAAATCTCTATTGCGGTCTTAGCAATTTGGGATCTTTTTGGACCTGTTCGCACCTCGAGTTTCTTTAGTTCTTCAATTACAATATCTGGAATTAGAAAGATGAGTCTACCTAATTCCCTCTCTATTTTTTCAATTCGTTTAACCGGCGTTGAAACCAATACCATCAGGAAGCTTGTATCACATAACACGTTCATACTAGAACGAAGTTGCCTCCGTATATAATCAACGGCATAAAAACTCTGAGAAGTTTGATCCGGTGTTGACCAAGGGCATCTAATTTATTATGGGGCTCACCAAGGCCTAGTATCGGGTTTGAGGTTTTGGATATAATTCTAAGGAATGTTAGTTCTATAGCTGCTCGGTACAAAGATCCAACTAAGATGCGATGCCTGCACCAATAAGTCTCCATCTATCTGAAATTCTTCTGCTAATTGCCACTCGGCTTTTGGGAAGAAGGCATAATGGCTTCCTCAGTTTTACCTCTATCTGACCATCTTTGGAGCTTGTAACGGCACTCAAAGTTGCCGCTGTTCCCACATTCAATCGTAGAGGCTCTTTGGTTCTAATGGGTTCTACTTTTACCATTTCTTGAGTACCCACTGCTGTATCAAATAGCTGAACTTCAATACTAATATCTTCAACGTCGCCTGGCAAAGTATCAGGTTTACCTACTACCGAGCCTATTAGCGAGTCGCTCTTAATATAAGTGGGGTCTAATTTTGTGCCAATAGCCACTAATCCCCCAGGTCGTACTTTTTCGACGAGTCCTGCGCCTGTACCCAAGGTCGAAACGACTGAATGAATAGGTTCGTATTTGCTTCTCTTATCATCCATAAAACCCGGTCTGATTTCAATTTCATCATCTACTGACAATTCACCTTGTATTAATGCTCCACCAATAACACCACCTTTGACCTTATCCAAAGGTAAACCAGGCTTGTTTATATCAAATGATCTTAATACATGCATGATTGGAACCTTGTTCGTTAATCGTGGAGGTGTTTTTATTGAGGTCTCTATGGCCTCTATTAAGGCATCTATATTTAGCTTATGCTGTGCTGATATCGGAATAATAGGCGCGTTTGAAGCTACGCTCCCCTTTACAAATTCATTAATTTGGTTATAATTTTCTATTGCCTTTTCAGATTCGGTAAGATCGACTTTGTTTTGGACAATTACGATCTGTTTAATTCCAAGCACTTGTAATGCAAGTAAATGTTCTCTAGTTTGAGGCTGCGGAACTTTTTCATTGGCTGCGATGACTAATATAGCACCGTCCATTAATGCCCCTCCTGAAAGCATATTTGCCATTAGACTTTCGTGTCCTGGCGAATCTACGAAACTGACTACACGTTGAAGGGTGCTTTCTCCTCCGCAATTTGCACATTGTGGAGTGGTAGAATATCCAAGTGGACTAGGACATCGCGGACATTTGTAAAACGCGGCGTCAGCGTAGCCTACTTTAATAGTAATACCTCTTCTCAATTCTTCGCTATGACCACTTGTCCATACGCCTGTAATAGCTTCCACCAAAGTGGTTTTACCATGATCAACATGACCGGCTGTGCCGATGTTTATATTCGGTTGATATCCATATTCTTTCACATACTGTTCAGGGAGAGTTTCTTTCCAATGCAATAATGAATGATAAAATTCTCGGGAGATATTAACCTAATTGATTCTCAGTTTTCATCCAAAGAGCCCTCTCCGGTACCTTCTATTATCATACTAACTATAATTGGGGCCAACAGTTCCGGTTTTAATATTTACTTTTTATCAGATTCTTTTGAGGATGAGTCGTTTGGTGATTCCTCTCCTTTCTTTACTTGGTTAATGGGAAGATTACCTTCTACTAATGAACAGTTTATTTGGTATATTTCTTCGGTGACTAGGTTGCCTCTTACCAGCTTTCTTACTCTTGCTCCTTCCAAAGGGCTTCTCATTCCCACACCCCTAGAAAGCAAGACGTATTTTTTTACGCCGCCATGTACATCAGCACGCATAGGGGTTCCAGACTTGTCACTTCCGCCTGTTATTTTCATTTTTCCTGCGTCGACACCTATAATAGAGGAGTCGAGAATGTCTCCGACTCTTGAACCAAGCAATGGTTGTGCTGAGATATCCTTAATTTCTCTAGAAACACTTTTCCCATTCTGATCAGAAACAACCAATTTGAAATGCGCCAAAATCTGATACCATCCTTCTTTACAAGATTTTCAACTCGTAATTAAATCTTCCTGCACCAAGCATAAAATAAAGCCAAAAGTAATAAGTTTGATGATGGACACTATATCCTCAGAGGGCCATAAGGAGAGAAGAGTACAATGTCCTCGCTGTGGATACACTATGTTGAATTTACAGGTCTGCCATCTAAGATGCCCCAACTGTGGAGCAGAATTAACGTGCTCTGATAAGGGGAGTTTCTGGTAAGCTGTCTTGTATATACCATAGTTCAATAACACTTATTTCGCTTCTCCTATACGAATTCTAACCAGTCCATAGGCCATCCGTTTCAATGTACTATATTACCCATACATTTGTGGAACAATTCTGATATTTCCCATAGTACAGATTAATTGTCTACGAATTAAATAACTTAATTTTTGTCCCAATTCAACTGAAGATCACTAGCCATTTGTACTGCCTTTGACTTCATTATTTCAAGATAGTCTTCGTACGAGGAAGTGAAGCTGCAGACTCTACAGTTAACCTCCGTCATATCCTCATTAACTAACGCTTTGTTATTACAGTTAGGACATTTTGCCTCAATATTTGTCATTGAAGTCAGATGATCTCATTTACAATTCTTTCCTATTTATGGTTGATGATATCTATACTAGCTTTCAACTAGTCGTCAAATTGCTCAAAATGAGCTAATACTGCATCTAAGATTTCCTTGGTCCCATAACCGTACGGGAACAATATATTTTGTGCTTCCTGCATAGTATCGTTTATAAAAACACTCCCCATGTCGCCAGCAAACCCTGTATTGACATTGACTCTGCATTTGACCAGCCATTGCAGTTGCAGTTCCATTAGGGCTGTCACTTCAACGCTGTTGTAGGTAGGTCGCAAACATCAACATTAAGTCTGCCTTCCTGTTGTTATTCTTCTTGCTTTGTACGGACTATCATGGTGACTCGAAAATGATTGTGAGTATATACATTATACTACTTATATGTGTATACGTCCTGAGATCGATGATTATAATGTGAAGTATATACTTATATACTACTAATAGCGCAGTCGTACCAGTGGTTTCCTACACCCAAACCAAATTATACAAAGTGGAATCAAAGTCTACAACAACTGGTAGACCTACATATAGACATACAATATTCCTAGAGAAGGCTTTCGTAGAGGACAGTTCATTTCCCTTTAAGCCAGGTGATAATTTGATGGTAAGAATAGATAAAGATAGATTGATTATTACAAAGGCAGAAGGCAGTGTTACTACTAATGATATGTAAAAAGAAATGAGGTAGCGATCGCTATTATTAGACGATCATTGTATATGATCTATTATTATCGAAAATTTCAACTTGCAGATTTGAAGAGACAAGACACGTTTATTATTTGCCTAAGGCAATGCATACATATTTTTTTGACTAACTGATAAGAATAGCAGTAGTTAAACTCGTTTTGCATTGTTGTTCCATTTCTTACTTTACTGTTACTTACTGTGCTATTGTACCTAGAAACCAATAAAACCATTTTGTAGTTCAAGGCTTCACGCACGTTTATCTTCGCAGTCATAGAATCACTTGTCAAAACCCTTTCTGTTAGTTTCCTTAAGAGTACCTTCAACAACATACATTTTACTGCATTCCCAAATGTATGAAATTGTTATCGTCAAGGTACAAATTGAGTATGGCCGCCGACATCCGGTATTAGTGCTGCATTCCTATCGTCATCTGTCCGATTTTGGACTGGTCCAATCCCAAATAGCTCGCCTTGTAATGTATAGAACATACGGCTTCAGACAAACAAATCAAGTAGATCCTTCAAACTATTGCACTGTAGACACATGCACAAATAATATAGGAAGCTATAGGATCTTATTGTTCTTCAATTCATTACAATATTAGTAGTATATAAGTATAAAACTTAAGGCCCTACGAGAAGTATCCGCATGTATAGATATATAAGTCCTGTACTGTATACACTCAAGTATGGACCGAAAGTTTTTTGCCAATGGTGATTCTGAATGATGGCAAAAATAGTTCATGCTAATCTTAATGCTTGTGGGGGCAGTGAGCGTCTGGCTATCGCCACAATCGAAGCTTTAAATGAAATGGGTTTTGTGGTCGACGTTGAAACATGTACTCCCCTGGAAATCGAAAATTTGGAGAACTCTTTTGGACATTTGAATATTAACATAAGACAAGTAAAACAATTAGATTTGCTTTCAAATTTTCTAAACCTGAATACTAATGCTTCAAACTATGATTCTCACTACGACGTGATAATAAATACCCACGGTGACGTGCTCCCCTACTTATACCAAAACAGTAATAATAATTGTAGTACTTGTAATACTAACGTTACTAATAACAACAATATTCCTCATATAAAGAAAATAGTAATGATTACATACTGCCATTATCCTATGCTTCCGTACTGCGTCAAGACTAAAGAATATATAAATTTCCTACGGAAATACATAAAATTTGCTGAAGCAAAAGACTCAAACATTAATAATACAATTATAGACAAATTACTTTCAAATGCTCATCGTTTATACGATTTGATGATGACCAATACAATAATACTAACCAATTCTGAATTTAGCAAACGAGCAATAAAACTTCTGTATAAGAATATAGAAGAGCCCATAGTATTAAGTCCACCTGTAGCTGTTGAGACATTTCGTAGAGCAGCACTTTATTCTAAAGAGGAAGAAAGAGAAAATACAATACTTGTAGTTTCAAGATTCAATCCCGGTAAACAAGTTGAAAATGCAGTAAGGACAGCAAAGATTCTGTATGAGAAAAAGAAGATACACTACAACATGATCATTGTGGGAAATATTTCCAAAACTGATCTCGATTATCTCAGTTTATTGAAGAATATGATACATTATTACGGTCTGAAGAATTTTGTAAAACTCGAAATTGGTGCTAGTTTTGAACGACTGCTTCATCTCATGAGCAAATCAAAGGTATATCTCCATCCTTTGGCAGGTGAGCCATTTGGAATATCTGTAGCAGAAGCAATGGCAGCAGGCTTGATTCCAGTGGTACCACATATTGGTGGAAATTCTGAATTTGTCCCTGAGAGGTATCATTATAGCACACTAGAAGAAGCTGCAGAGATAATTAAAGACGCATTGCTACTGCAGAATATGGGTTTCAAAATCAGCAATAACAAGATCAACAATGATACTATATCAGAATACAATCTAAGAGTAAATTTGAGCAATATGGTGTTGGGATTATCCACAGAAGACTACAAGAAAAACTTGCGAAAGATAATTGGCTGCTTGCTAAGAAGAAAAGAGAAAGAAGAAATCCCCCTGTTGAGGCAGCAAAATAGTCAAAAAGTGAAGGAAGCAAGAATGACAGAAGGAGAAGAAATATCTACTTGACTTTAGGAAGTATAGAAATAATAATTTGCAGTAATCAGGGATGAACCATAAATAAACGGATAGAAATTATTGAATGAAAACTTGTACAATTGTCAGAACTATTTATTGGACCTAAATTGACATTTTAAGAAACCTACATAAACAAACTTGTACATTAATCAAGTCGTCTGAGATATCGATATTGTTTAGATGCAATTTTATTTGTAATAGAAGGATATATTTGTCTGTTGTCACACATAATTGAATGCATCAGTATCTGATAAAAAACTAAGGCGGCGTGAATATTAAAAGACTATGGGCCAATCTTCAAGACAAGATATAATTATAAAAGAAATCAAATCCTGGAAAGATCAGAGTATTTATAATTGCTACTGTAACCCACAATATTATGTTCAAGAATAACGCTAAATCTTTACCTGTTATTATTTGCGGTGTTTTTGTGCTGATATTAGGGCTTGGCATAGGAGCAAATATCTGTATTGTTCTTGCTTCATCAGCAACGACTAAGAACGAAGAACAAGTTACACTCAGAGCCGTGCTTACTGATCTTGCTGATCCTGAAAGATGGCAATTTCTATTTCAACCTTCTTTGGAAGAGCTGAGGAAAAGACATCCTAATTTGGACATTCATCTAAGCTATACTACTTTTCCATATAATATCACCAGAACATCACTCTTAGAATCATTATCTAACAAGACTAGTATCGATTTGGTATCTGTTGATCAGATCTGGTTAGGAGAATTTGCTGAAAAGGGCCTTTTGGCTGATCTAAATAATATGACCGAAAAGTGGGGAAGGCTATCTGATTTCTATGAAGCGAATTTGGATGGCATGCTATATAATGACAAAATATATGGTATCTGGGCCTGGACTGATATACGGGGTATATGGTATTGGAAGGACATATTGAACAAATCAAATGTCAACCCATATTCGTTAAAGACTTGGAATGGATATCTCGCCGCGGCAAAAAAGATTAACAATACAATCCAAGCAGCCGAAAAAGAAGGGAATAATACACTAATACAGCCCATACACCTCAATGGTGATATTGGAACCGCTGTAGATATGTGGTATCCTTATTTGTGGATGCTTG
>Ga0126305_10000427_pt1 | contig 18217 bp, 20 predicted proteins | sample Plot26_FD_92536 | JGI IMG/M metagenome (GOLD analysis project Ga0126305, IMG submission 92536) | Serpentine soil microbial communities from UC McLaughlin Reserve, CA, USA - Plot26 | ecosystem: Environmental > Terrestrial > Soil > Grasslands | place: USA: UC McLaughlin Reserve, Lake County... | reverse complement strand
TGCGCCGCCTGATCTACGCCGGCGCCGTGATCCTGCCGCCGGTGCCCGCCTTCTACATCGGCGGCGAGGACCTCGGCCGCTTCCTCGACCACTACGCCCTGCGCCTGCTGGACCGCTTCGGCATCGCCGAGCCGGGCGAGCCGGGGCTGCGCTGGGGGGAGTAGGACGGCAACGTCCTCCGTCCTCCTAGGAGGACAACTCGACCCCGGCCGTTGGAGGCGGCGGCCGGAAGCCCTTTGTTTTCAGTCGTGCTCTCCCTGGCATCGGCTTTGCCCTATAGGGCTGCCGTACAACCCAAGGAGAAAATCACCATGAGACGTACGACTTTCATCGCCACCGCCCTTATCGCTCTCTCGCTGGCTCCCGCGCTCCAGGCGCAGCGCTGGGGGAACCGCAACGACGACCGGTATCGGGACCGCTATCCCAACTCGGGTCAGATGGAGCGCGTCGCCGCCATCGCCCGCGAGATCGACGACACCGCCCATTCCATCCTCCGCGAAGCCGAGCGCAACAACCGCCGTCCGGACCGCGACGAGGCCCGGATGCTGGCCAGCCTGCGCCGGCTCGACGAGCGGACCGAGCGCTTCTCCGAACGGGCGGGCAGGTACCGGCGGGACCCCCGCCGCACCGCCGACGAGTTCTCGGCCCTCGAGGATGCCTTCTACCGGGTGGAGGATACGCTCCGCAACGTCGAGACCCGGGGCTACGTCGACCGCGGCATGGCACGCATCTACGACCTGATGAGCGAGCTCTCACGCTTCTACGGCCGAAGCGGCTACGGGAGCTGGAACGACCGCGATCGTGGACGGGGCCGCGACGGCCGCGATGACCGCAATGGCCGCGATGACAGACGCGACCGTGGCTACAGGCCGCCTCTCTGATCTCCGGCTGATCCCCGGCTTTACTGAAGCTTTCTGAAGACCCTCGCCGGGGGACGTTCTCGGAAACGTCCCCCGGCGTGACAGAATCTTCTGTCGTGCACGCCTTTCTTTCTCCCCTCGATCTCGCGAAGGCGGTCGGCGTCAGCGAGTCGTCGGTCAAGCGCTGGGTGGACGGCGGGCGGATCCGTGCCCACCGCACCGCCGGCGGGCACCGGCGGGTGGCGCTGGGAGAAGCCATCCGGTTCGTCCGCGAGGCGGGGCTGCCGCTCGTGCGGCCGGACTGCCTCGGCCTGGGGGATCTCGCCTCGGCCGGCGAGGGCGTTCTGGCCGAGCAGCGCGGCGAGCACCTCCTGAGGCTGCTGCGGAACGGTTCCGGCGGCGAGGTCCGCGGGCTCGTCGTCTCCTGGTACCTGGAGGGGGAGGGCATCGCCGAGCTCGCCGATGGCCCCCTGTGCTACGCCCTGGAAGCCCTGGGCGAGCTGTGGCAGGACGGCGACGACGGCATCGTCGCCGAGCACCGGGCGACCGACATCTGCCTGCAGGCCGTCAGCCAGCTCCGGCTCCTCCTCCCCGCGGCCGCCGAGGACGCGCCGCTTGCCGTCGGCGGCTCGCCGGGCATCGACCTCGTCGGCTCGCAGCTCGCCGGCGCGGTGATCGCCGAAGGGGGTTGGCGGAGCGTCAACCTGGGGGCGCAGACTCCGCCGGACATCCTCGCCCGGGCCGTCGAGGATCTGCGGCCCCGGCTGGTGTGGATCAGCCTTACCCACCCGGAGTCCGCCCAGGGCCTGGGCTCCAGGATCGGCCTCCTCCTGGAGGTCCTGGACCGGACCGGCGGAATGTTGATCGTGGGCGGCCGGAGCCATCGGCAGGCCGGCCTGCCCTCGCACTCCCGGCTCCACCAGGGGGGCTCCTTGGCCGATCTGGCCGGCTTCGCCCGCGGTCTGCGGGAGGACGCCGCTCTCTAGGCGCCCGGCTCCGCCTCGTTGAGGATCTCCAGCCCCCGCTCGATCGCGTTGCCGAACCCGTCGGCGGTGAGGACCGTTCTCTCGGGCTGTCCCGGGTGGGTCTCGAAGATGCCTTCCGTGGCCATGCCCACGGCCAGGAAGAGCTTGCGGAGCTGCTCGAAGGTCGGCTTGGCGCTCTCGGAGAGCATCTGCGCCGCCTCGCCGGGGCTCACCCCCAACGCCTGCGCGAGATCCTCGTCGCGCACCTTGCGGACGGCCTTCACCATCTGCACGAGGTGAGCGAGGATCACGATCTCGTGGTCCGAGCCCTTCGTCTTGGCGCCTTGAGAAAGCATGAAGCCCGGGACCGGGCTCAGCCGGCGGCCGCCTTGCCCTCCTCCGCGAGCAGCTTGCGCAGCGATTTCACCAGCATCTGGTCGATTTCCTCCTGGGTCGGTACGACCGGCCGGGCTTCCGCCGACGGCGGCGGCTGGAGGTCCCGCAGCATCTGGCGGAGTCGCTGGGCGGAGTCGCTCCCGGGATCGGGCAGCCGAGGGTAGGCGAGATGGAAGAACTCCGCCGGATCCAGACCGATCGCCGCCACCAGCTCCAGGACGTGCTCGACCTTGAGCTCGATAGTGCCGGAGAACAGGCGGCTCAGGTAGCTCGGGCTGACCCCGAGCTTCTTTTCCACGTCCCGGTTCGTGATGCCGAGGATTCTCATGGCGGTCCTGAAGACGGTCAGGAGCCTCTCCACTTCGGAGCTCATTCCTGGAGTGTATAACGAAATGTCCGATTCAGTCGCGAAGACAGGCAGGATGGGAGCTGATCCGTTCCTTTCCGGAACCGTGCGTTTGATATCGGAACTAGAAGAAATGGCACGGTCTTCGCTAGAAAAAGAAATCACATGGATCGGCGCTCGCCTGCGGCGATCTTCCTGCAAGAGGGTTTCATCATGGAATTGAATAACATCTCCAAACTTTCACGCACAGTCATGCTCGCTCTGCTCGCCGCGTTCGTCATGGCGGCGGCCGTCCCGGCCCAGACCGGCGACGAGCAGTTCACGGCCACCCTGGCCAGCCTGCAAGGCGGCGGCACCACCCCGGTGGTCATCCACATCGACCGGTACTCGAGCGACGCGGAGGTCCAGAAGCTGGCCGGCATCCTCAACGGCAAGGGCCCGGATGCCCTGCGCGACGCCCTGTGGGACCTGGAAGGCGGGTACATCCGCGTCGGCGGCGGCCTTGGCTATCCGGTCGCCGTGGCCCGCTCGCGGCAGACCGATACCGGGCGGGTGATCCGCCTCATGATGGACCGTCCGATCTCCTTTCGGGAATCCGTCAGCAACTCGCGCAGCACCGACTATCCGTTCGGCTACATCGAGATCAAGCTCGACAGGAACGGTAAAGGCGAGGGGCAGTTCTTCGCCGCCGCCAAGGTGACCATGACGGCGGGCACCGTCGACATCGAGAGCTACAGCCCCCAGCCGCTCCGGATTCTCAACGTCCGGAAGCGCTGAGAGGAGGCAGGGGCGGCCCCATGTGGCCGCCCTACGGCAGGGTTCCCGCCATACAATCCCCTTCCATGCCCCGCCTCCGAACGCTCTCGACGATGCTCGAAATGATCAAGATCGAGCACACGCTGTTCGCTCTGCCCTTCGCCTTCCTGGGAATGCTGCTCGCCGCCGGGGGCTGGCCCTCGGGGTGGACGGTGCTCTGGATCGTGGCCGCCATGGTCGGGGCGCGCAGCGCCGCCATGGGCTTCAACCGCCTGGTGGACCGCCGGATCGACGCCGCCAACCCGCGCACGGCCGGCCGGGCGCTGCCGGCGGGGCTGGTGAGCCCCGGGGCGGTGACCCTGTTCGTGGCGGCCAGCGCGGCCCTGCTGGTCCTGGCCGCCTGGCGGCTCAACCCGCTGGCGCTGGCCCTGTCGCCTCTGGCCCTCGCCATCCTCTTCCTCTACTCCTACACCAAGCGCTTCACCTGGGGCTCGCACCTGTTCCTCGGGCTCGCCCTCTCCGGGGCGCCGCTGGGGGCCTGGATCGCCGTGCGGGGGGACGTCAAGGCGGCGCCCCTCGTGCTCGCCGGCGCCGTGCTGACCTGGGTGGCGGGGTTCGACGTCCTCTACGCCCTCCAGGACGAGGAGTTCGACCGCCGGACGGGGCTGTTCTCGGTCCCCGCAAAATTCGGGACGGTCGGGGCGCTCTGGATCTCGGGGCTCCTCCACGCCGCCACCCTGACCCTGCTGGCCCTGCTGCCGCGCCTGTATCCCCCGGGGCTCGGCGCCTGGTACTGGGTGGGCTGGGCCGGCTGCCTCGCCATGATCGCCTACCAGCACTGGGTGGTGCGGCCCGGCGACCTCTCGCGCCTGAACGCCGCCTTCTTCACGGCCAACGGGATCCTCTCGGTCTGGCTCTTCGCCACCACCGCCCTTGATATACTGATCTCGTGACTCCCGAGGCCCACATCCATCCCGAGCTTTTTCCCGCGCCTTTGCGCGACATCGCCGCCAAGGTGAAGGACGGCATCCGCCTGGATGCCGCCGACGCCCTGACGTGCCTGACGACGCCCCACCTCCTCCACCTCGGCAAGCTGGCCGACACCGTCCGCCGGAGGATCAACGGCAACGTCACCTTCTTCAACGTCAACCGCCACATCAACCCGACGAACGTCTGCGTCTACACCTACAACTGCAAGTTCTGCAGCTTCGCGGCCCTGAAGGGCGAAGGCCACGCCTGGGAGATGAGCCACGACGAGGTGTACGCCCACGCCGGGGACCAGGGCGGCAACCGCGCCACCGAGTTCCACATCGTCGGCGGCCTGCACCCGGACCTCTCGCTCGCCTGGTACGAGGAGATGCTGCGCGGCTTGAAGGCCCGCTTCCCGAACACCCACCTCAAGGCCTTCACCGCCATCGAGATCGGCTGGTTCGCCAAGCTCGAGAAGATCTCGATCGAGGAGGTGCTGCGGCGGCTGCGCGACGCCGGCCTGGGGTCGCTGCCCGGCGGCGGCGCCGAGATCTTCCACCCCGAGGTGCGGGAGATCATCTGCGACGGCAAGCTCGACGCCGAGGAGTGGATCGAGGTCCACCGCACCGCCCACAAGATGGGCATCAAGAGCAACTGCACCATGCTCTACGGCCACGTCGAGCGGCCGGAGCACAAGGTCGACCACCTGCTGCGCCTGCGCGGCCTGCAGGACGACACGGGCGGCTTCAACGCCTTCATCCCGCTCGCCTACCACCCCGAGAACAACTACATGGGGCTCAAGTACCACACCACCGGCATGGACGACCTGCGCCACATCGCCGCCTCCCGGCTGGTGCTCGACAACATCCCCCACATCAAGGCCTACTGGGTGATGATCACCCCCAAGCTGGCCCAGGTGGCCCTGCGCTTCGGGGCGGACGACATGGACGGCACCATCGTCGAGGAGAAGATCTACCACATGGCCGGCGCCGGCACGACGCAGCAGCTCACGCGCTCGGAGCTCGAGCGGATCGTGCGCGAGGCAGGCTTCGTGCCCGTCGAGCGCGACACGCTGTACAACCCCATCGAGCCCATCCGGCCTATCGCGTCCGCCCCGGCTCCCGCGGCTCTCGCCCATTGAAGCCCGACACCCTCGGTTTCCACTATCTGGCGGTCGACGGCCCCATCGGCGTCGGCAAGACCACCCTGGTGGAAATGCTGACCCGCCGGTTCGAAGGCGTGAAGATCCTCGAGGACGTGGACAACCCCTTCCTCGGTGACTTCTACCAGGACCGGCCGGGCGCCGCCTTCCAGACCGAGCTGTACTTCCTCCTCTCCCGCTACAAGCAGCAGCAGGCCATCTCCCAGCGCGAGCTGTTCGACCGCGTGCTGGTCTCCGACTACACCTTCTGGAAGAACCGCATCTTCGCCTACCTCAACCTCTCCGACGACGAGCTGATGCTGTTCGACAAGCTCTACGCCCTGCTCGAGCCGCAGGTGCCGGTGCCCGACCTGGTCATCCACCTGGTGGCCGACGTGGGCACCTGCATGGAGCGCATCCGCAAGCGGGCGCGCAACGTCGAGAAGACGATTTCAGAGGAATACCTGTCGGAGTTGATTGACGCGTACAATCACTACTATCATTACTACAGCCGGTCGCCCTTGCTGGTGGTGGACACGAGGCATCTCAACTTCCCCCAGCGGCCCGAGGACTTCGACGAGCTGCTGCACCGCTTGTCGAAGCCCATCAAGGGGACCGAGTACTTCCAGCCGCTTGGATCCCGCTGAAGCGGGACCGAGACGGATGCACAGCGCCCCCTGCGGCGCGGCCCGGCGAGCGAGGGCCTGATCCCCCGGCGGGGACAGCCACCTCGACTTCTCGCACGGTCACCGCGAACCCGCGGGCCTGCCAGCGGCCCTTCCGTCTCTGCGTGCGGAAGGGCTGTTTTCTTTTCTGACTCAGAAAGGAGCTTGGCAATGGCAGGCGAACCGAAGAGCATCACGGTTCCGTGGGTTGCGGGAGCGCAGGAGCGCGGCGGCCATCTCGTCATGGTCACCGCCTACGACTACCCACAGGGGCGCACGGCCGACGCGGCGGGGGTGGACATCATCCTGGTGGGCGACTCGCTCGCCATGGTGGTGCTGGGACACCCCGACACGCTGTCGGTGACCATGGACGAGATGATCCACCACACGCGGGCGGTCCGGCGGGGCGTCAAGCGCGCCCTGCTGGTGGCCGACATGCCCTACGGCTCATTCCACCAGGGAACGGACCAGGCCGTCGGCAACGCCATCCGCTTCGTCAAGGAATCCGGGGCCCAGGCCGTCAAGATCGAAGGCGCCCGCCCCGAGCTGGTGGCCGCGATGACGGCGGCGGAAGTGCCCGTGATGGCCCACCTGGGGCTGACCCCCCAGTCCGTCCACCGCCTCGGCGGCTTCAAGGTCCAGGGGCGGGACGACGCGGCGCGCCGCTTCATCCTCGAGTCGGCCGAGCAGGTCGAGGCCGCGGGCGCCTTCTCGCTCGTCCTCGAGTGCGTGCCCCAGGACCTCGCGGCCGAGGTGACCCGGCGCGTCTCGATCCCCACCATCGGCATCGGCGCCGGCGCCCAGTGCACAGGCCAGGTGCTGGTCTACCACGACCTCCTGGGGCTGGAGGAGCGGATCGCGCCCCGCTTCGTGCGGCGCTACGCCGAGCTGGGCCGGCTCTCCCGCGAGGGCATCGCCCGCTTCGCCGACGACGTCCGCGAGGGCCGTTTCCCGTCACCCGAGGAAGGCTACGGCGGCGCCGCCCCGCGGCCGGCCGACGAACCGGCGAAGCTGTACGGGTGAGACGGAAATGCCCCAGATTATCGACATCTTGCCCGCCGGAGCGCCATGCGCTTCGAAAACCTCACCCTCGGTCCCTCTCCTGAAGGAGAGGGAGGTCTCATGGCAAGACGCCCGGGACGAGTCCCCCTCTCCTTTAGGAGAGGGCCGGGGTGAGGTCGCCGGAGGGTATGCCGCCGCCAGGTGGAGAGGGTTAGAGGGCGGCACTCCATGCTGACCGTCCATACCGAAACCGACCTGCGCCGCCAGGTGGACGACTGGCGGGCGGCGGGCGAGCGGATCGGCTTCGTGCCCACCATGGGTGCTCTCCACGAGGGGCACCTGTCCCTCGTGCGGATCGCCCGCGAGCACGCGGACCGCGTCGTGGCGTCAGTGTTCGTCAACCCGACCCAGTTCGGGCCGGGCGAGGACTTCAACCGCTACCCGCGCCAGCCGGAGAAGGACGCCGCCATGCTGGAGCCGGCCGGCTGCGACCTCCTGTTCCTGCCCGAGGTCGAGACCCTCTACCCGCCGGGCAATGCCACCTTCGTCGAGCCCGCCGGCGCCGCCGAGGGACTGGAAGGGGCGTCGCGCCCCGGCCACTTCCGCGGCGTCGCCACCGTCGTCATCGGCCTCTTCAACCTGGTGCGGGCCGACGCCGCCGTCTTCGGCGAGAAGGACGGGCAGCAGCTCGCCGTCATCCGGCAGATGGTGCGCGACCTCCATCTGCCCGTCGAGATCGTGCCCGCCCCCACCATCCGGGAGGCGGACGGGCTCGCGATGTCCTCCCGCAACGCCTATCTCTCGGCCGACGAGCGCCGGGCCTCGACGGTGCTCTACCGGGCCCTGCGCGAGGCCGGCGAGCTGATCCGGGAGGGTGAGCGCCGGGCCGAGGCGGTCCGGCGGCGTCTGCGGGACGTGCTGAATACGGAGCCCCTCGCGCGTGTTGAATACGCTGAGGTGGTGGATGCTGAGAGCTTTCAGCCGGTCGAGGCCCTCAGGGGCCGGCTGGTCCTCCCCCTGGCCGTGCGGATCGGGGGGACTCGATTGATCGACAACACTCGGCTCACGGTCGAGGAGAACTAAAGCCATGAAGCGGACACTTCTCAAGTCGAAGATCCACCGGGCCACGGTGACGGACGCCAACCTCGAGTACCAGGGCTCCGTCACCATCGATCCCGTGTTGATGGAAGCTGCCGACCTGGTGCACCACGAGCGGGTGGAGATCTACAACTGCACCAACGGCGAGCGCTTCGCCACCTACGCCATCCCCGGCACGCCGGGCAAGGGCGAGATCGTGATCAACGGCGCCGCCGCCCACAAGGCCGGCACGGGCGACGTTGTCATCCTGGCCACCTACGCCGACTACGAGGACGCCGACTGCCGGTCGCACCAGCCGTCCCTGGTCTTCGTGGACGGCAGGAACCGCATCCTCGTCCAGTCGCACGAGCGGATCGACGAAGCGGTCCTGGCCGGGGCGCTGTGAGGCCGTCCCCCTTCTTCGTGTTTACCGCGATAGGCGCGATGGCCGCGGCGGGCCTGCTGGTCCTGGCCTGCCGCGGCTCGTCCGCCAACCCCGGTCCCGCCGCCCCCAAGGCGGCGGGCGGGGACGCCGTCACCTTCGAGACCCTCCTCCAGCGCTCCATCCCAGGCCAGGCCGGCGGCGAGATCCGCGACGTGGCGCGGGACGAAGCCGCCTGGAAGGCCCTTTGGGACCGCCTGCGGGAAGGCGAGCGCGGCATTCTGCCGGCCGAGCCGCCGGCCGTCGACTTCAGCCGCGACATGGTGATCGTGGCGGCCATGCCCACCCAGGGCTGCGTCGCCAAGGTCACCATCCGCGGTATTGCCCAGAGCGGCGGCGGGCTGCTGGTGGATCTCCTGGAGGCCCCCCCCGCGCCCAACTGCGTCTGCATCGTCTCCGAGCGGCCCCTCCACGTCGTCCGGCTCCCCCGGAGCGAAGGAACGATCCGCTTCAACGCCGAGCAGGGCGTCACTCCCTGCGGCCCGTGAAGGCGGCAAGAATCTGCCGTAGGGGCGTAGTACTAGAATGACCGAGGAGGTAGGAATGACCATCGCATTGACCCCACCCGCCACAACCTTCGAGGTCGAGCCGCTCACCATCGCCGGCCGCACCTTCCGCTCGCGCCTCTTCCTGGGGACGGGCAAATATCCCGACTTCCAGACCATGGCCGCCGCCCTGGAAGCCTCCGGCACCGAGGTCGTGACGGTGGCCTTGCGGCGCGTGAACCTCGGCGACCGCGGCCAGGGCTCGCTCCTCGACTTCGTCGATCCGGACCGCTACCTGCTGCTGCCCAACACCGCCGGCTGCTACACCGCCGACGAGGCCATCCGCACGGCCCGCCTCGCCCGCGAGCTGGGGGGCTGGGACTGGGTGAAGCTCGAGGTCATCGGCGACAAGAAGACCCTCTTCCCCGACAACGTCGAGCTCCTCAAGGCGACCGAGACGCTCGTGGCCGAGGGCTTCATCGTGCTCCCCTACACCAACGACGACCCGGTGATCTGCCGCCGGCTGGAGGATCTGGGAGCCGCGGCCGTGATGCCCCTCGGGGCCCCCATCGGCTCCGGCATGGGCATCCGCAACCCGGCCAACCTGAGGATCATCCTGGAGCAGTCCAAGGTCCCCGTGATCGTCGACGCCGGCGTCGGCACGGCCAGCGACGCCGCCCTGGCCATGGAGCTGGGAGCCCACGGCGTCCTCATGAACACCGCCGTAGCCGAAGCCAAGGACCCCATCCGCATGGCCCGGGCCATGAAGCTGGGAGTCGAGGCCGGCTGGCTGGCCGCGAACGCCGGGAGGATCCCGAGGAAGCTCTACGCCTCCGCCTCCTCCCCCCTGACCGGCCTCATCGAATGAGGGGGTTGCACTCCGCCGCCGGCTGCTCTACAATCCGCCTTCCGCACGACGGCAGTACCTCGTGCAGCCATAGCTCAACTGGATAGAGCGACAGACTACGGATCTGTAGGTTGGGGGTTCGACTCCTCCTGGCTGCACCACTTCCTCAACCACCATAATCTCGTCGCAACTCTCTGGAATGCTGGCCTGCTCTGGCCGTCGATTCGGCATCGTTCGGAGCTAAAATCAGCTTGATGGCTGTGAGCCAGGAGAATTATGACGCTGACCCTGAGCCTACCCCCGGATCTGGAAGAACGGCTTCAACATGAGGCCGAGAGGCAAGGACTGCCCGCTGACACTCTGACCCTCCGATTGCTGGAACAGCACCTTCCTTCCAAGGACCCCCGAGAGAAACTGGTGGAGCTGCTCCGGTCTTGGATCGAGGAGGGCGATGTCCAGGAGCAGAAGGAGACCGGTGAGTACCTCATCGAGGCCTTGGACGAGGATCGTCTCTCTGACCGCAGCCTCTTTCCTCAGGAGCTCAAAGGCGTGACTTGGTGAGCCGCACGATCGTGCTGGACGCCGGGCCTCTCGGCTTGGTCACGAACCCCAAGCAATCTCCTCAAAGTCTGGCCTGTGCCCAATGGCTGCAGGCGCTGGTCGCCTCGGGCGCACGGGTCATCGTGCCCGAAATCTCCGACTACGAAGTGCGCCGTGAGTTGCTGCGCGCCCAGAAGCTGAAGGGGATTGAGAGGTTGGATGCGTTGGCTGGCCTGCTGCAGTACCTGCCGCTCTCGACCGCCGCCATACGTCAGGCGGCTGTCCTGTGGGCGAAAGCTCGGCAGCAGGGGCAGCCGACGGCAGCGGACAAGGCGCTGGATGGGGACGTAATCCTCGCGGGCCAAGCGATGACGCTCGGAGCGCCGGACGTGTTGATCTCGACTACGAACGTCGGCCACCTTTCCCGCTTCGTGCCTGCTGAGCTCTGGCAGAGCATTGAGCCCTAGCAGGGCCGCGCAAACGCAAGTAGAACAGCCGTTTTCGTGCAGCCATAGCTCAACTGGATAGCGCCTCAATCCTCTTCGCCTCGTCTCTTCGATTCCGGGATAACATCGGCATTGAGCGAGTGAAGCAGCCAAGCAATCCTTTCTCGTCTGGAGGTGGCGGAGACTCTTTTGAGAAGAGAGTTGCCGCGACCTACTTGGTGGCCCTGCTCGCCGGGGAGGTTCCGCGAGGCCTGAGCGGAGGGATTGCGGACCGCGTCCAATTCCAGGTCCGGCCGCAAGGGATCGGCTTCGACGATCTTCTTGTCACCAGCACGGCGGGATCGATCCAGCGCCGGCTGGCTCTGCAGATTAAGCACAGCCTGACCTTCTCCGAGGGAAACCAGAAGTTCCATGAAGTGATCTCCGCTGCCTGGGAGACTTGGACCTCAGCCCGAGGCTGGGAATTCCGGCGCGGTGCAGACCGTCTCGGCATTGGGCTCGGCGTTCTCCCAGAGACCGTCCATCGGCACCTTCTGCCGATGCTGGAGTGGGCGCGCACCTGCCTTTCCGCAAAGGAGTTCCTCGACAAAGTAGGCCGGCATGGGGTAGCGGCCGAACCGATGCGAAGTTATCTGAAAGGTTTCCGCTGGGCCCTTAATCGGGCGGCGGGCCGGAAGGTGTCGGACGAGGAGCTCTGGCTGTTCCTGCGGGATCTTGTCATCCTCGGGTTTGATCTGGAAAATGAGGGGAGCCGGGATGCTCACTTTGCACGATGCCGGCTCCAGGATCTGTTCCGGGATCCCATCGCCGCAACGCTCGCCTATGGTGCTCTCTTCGAGGAAGCCTCGCGTCTCGATCCGCTGGGAGGCTCGGTCGACGCGAGGAGTCTGCGGGAGCGGATTGGAGAGCGCCTCCCTCTTCAGCCTCTTGGGGCTCACGCCGAGCCTTTGGCTCGCCTGAAGGAACACTCGACGCTCGTTTTCGCAGACCTGCGTTCTGATCTGGCCGGCAAGCTCCACCTGCCGAGGCCGGAGTTGAGCGCACGCTTGGAGACGGCCCTGGATGAATCGATTGTCGTCCTGATCGCAGGCGAGCCGGGGAGCGGCAAGTCGGGACTCCAAAGGGATTTGGCTGTGCGCCTTGCCATGGAGGGGCCGGTCCTGCTGGTGCGTGCCGATGAATTGGACTTCCCGATGCTCGGGTCCTTCCTGGCGTCACTCGGTATCGATGGTGGACTGGAGCCTCTACTCAACGCCATGTCCTCCGCCCCCCGGCGCTGCTTGATGATCGACAGCGCGGAGAGGGCCCTTACACTCCGGAATCCGAGAGCCTTGATCGATCTGGTCAACGCCATTCTTCTCCATAATAGAGGACTTGAGAGGCTCGGCGCCGGGCCTTCTCACCGTTGGCGGATTGTCATGACCTGTCGCGCTTCGGACACCGCGGAAGTCCTCCGAATGCTTCACGCACTGGAGACCGAGTGGCAGCAGGGCCGCGGGTGTGTCGTGGGGGTCCCGCCTCTGAACGACGAAGAGATGGAGGAGGTCTTCGCGGCTTTCCCTCAGATCCGCAGACTGTGGGGGCAGGGGAGGGTGCAGCATGTGCTACGGCTCCCCTTCTACTTGGACATCCTCGGGCGCCAGGAGCTCGGTCTCTCTGGAATCGATCCCGGTAAGCCCTGCACGGAAGCGATGTTCGCGGAGGCGTTTTGGCGGGTGGTCGTGCGGCGCCAGCCCGGCGTCGGCGAGCCGCTTGCTCGGGAGCAGGCGCTCCTGCAGCTTGCTCAACGTTATCTCGCTGGTGAGGGACCGCGCTTTGAGACCGCCCAGTTGGACCTGACCGCCATCCGCGGGCTGGTTTCCGATCAGGTTCTTCGGGAGCGAGACGGTCTGGTTTCCTTCGCGCACGACGTGTTCGCTGATTGGGCGATAGCAAAGCTTCTGGCCCAGAAGGAAGCTCGTCTGGAGGATTTCCTCGAAGAGAAGGGGGAAACCCGGCGGCTCGATCGGCCTTTTCAGCTCTGGGTCTGCCGGACCCTGGAAGAAGCGGATGCCGCCGAGGCCTGGAGAAATCTGGCGAAACGTTTCGAGCGGCATCCGAAGCTCTCTCCACGGTGGCACAGCCTGGTGATCTCCGCCCCTCTGGAGAGCGCAGCTTTGGAAGAGCTCCTGAACCGGTTCGGGGAAGCTCTCCTCGAAGACGCCACGCATCTCACCCTCTTCCTGAGAGCGTTGCGCACCGTGGCCGTGACCCCCCTTCCGAAGCTGGACTCTGAGGAGGAGGAGGAAGAGGGCGAAGGCCTCCTCCGGCACCTCCTGCGCTTCGAGGAGGATGAAGAGCAGGGCCGCTCCCGTCAGGTGATTCCCCATCCGGCGGCGGTGTGGATCCCGGTCCTGGGCTTCTTGGCACAGCCGGAGCGGCGGATACCCCTCCCAGCAATCGAGGAGCTTTCCGAGGTGCTTTCTCTCTGGCTCATCAAGGGACCTTCCAGCGACCCCTCGCGTCGAGAGACCGCGCTGCTCGCCTTGAAAGGCGTGCTGTCCGGCTGGGAGTCAAAGGTGGAGTCTTCGAAGAGGGACAGCGTCCGCGAAAGGCTGCTTGAGGCTGCCCTGGTCGCCGTGGATGCCATCCCCTCCGAGATCGAGGCTCTCCTGCGCGACTGGATCAGTACGAGCCCGGGCCATCCTCCCGCAATCCTCTCAGCTCTCGACAGGGTCTTCTTTACACCCCTGGTTTCCCTGGCATTGGCCCAGGGATTTCCTGACCTGCTCGCGGAAGTGACCCTGGCCCGGCTCCGCAGGCCGCTCAAGCAGCCTCGCCGAGGAAGTGGTTCAGGACATTCCTCGGGGTACAGGCTCGGCCTTCATGAACGATTGATGGGTTCCCGTCCAAGCCCTTTCCGCGGCCCCTTTCTGCCGTTGCTCAGATACCACCCGGAGGTAGGCTTGCCTCTGATTCTAGAGCTCGTTAACGACGCGACCGACCGGTGGGTGGCCGAGAGGCGTGAAGGGGGAAGGCAGCCGCTCCCGCAGAAGCTTCGAGTGAATGGGAAGGAACAGAAGATCTGGGGGGATGCCTCAGTCTGGGGCTGGGTCCGCGATAGGGGAAGCACTCCCAAGCCGGTGGTGTCCGCTCTTATGGCCCTCGAATACTGGCTGTCGAAGGAGGTTGTCCAAGAGCAAAGCGATGCGGAGCGGCTCTTCAAGCGCATCCTCGGAGAGTCACGTTCCGCGGCCTTGATTGCAGTACTGGTCCTGGTCGTCTTGGAGCATCCGCTTGCCTGCGCGCAGTTGCTCCTTCCGGTCTATGAAGTGCCGGCGTTCTGGTCGATGGACCGGACCCGGTGGGGCCATGAGCGTCGCCATCCTCGCGGCCTCGAGCTTCGAGGCCTGCCCGTGAATCTCATGCGCGCGGACGAGGAGGTGCGTCGGGAGCTCCTGCCCATCGTGCGTTCCTTCCCGATGAATCTTCCGTACACGGACGAGAGCGAAGTCGGAAACGAAGCCGCGGAAGAGCGTCTACGGAAGGAATGCGAATTCATGGTCCTGGATGCCGATGTCGACAACCTGATACTCGTACGAATGGCCGACGGCAACTATCTGGTTCCTGCCGAGGTGCCGGAGCACCTCCAGGAAGAGCGGAGCAAGGTGGACGAGCGGCTTCGCCGTAGCCTGGAGGACAACTCACTCGATGTATTCGAGGTGAAGGGCTGGGCCGAGGAGGTGCTGGAGTCACGCCAAGGGTTCTATCACCCTACGAGGGAAGAGGCTCTCGCCCTCGCCAAGGAGCTGGATGCCCGGTCCCCGGACGAGCCGCATCCGTTCACGGAAGATTCCGCGGAGATCGTCCCAAGCGTGGCGGCTGCTCTCCTGATCACACACTACGAGTGGCTCCGAGATACGGGAAACCTGGCCTGGTGCCGCGAGAAGGTTCTGGCGGAGGTGCCGTTGTACGAGTATGCGGAAGAGGTCGGCAACGAGCGGTCCACGTTCCCCCTGAGCCCTGTCCCGTACCTGGCAAAGGCCCTGGTCGAGCTGATCCTGCGGAATCCGCAAGACGAAGAGGCACGAGAGGCCCTCGCGCGGCTGATCCACGCGGGGAGTTGGAGCGAGAGGAGGCAAACCTTCCAATCGCTCCGCAGGCTCTGGGAACCAATGCCGGACCTTGTCTGGCAGGCGATCCGTCTCGGAGAGGCCGTCGCCTTGGTGGAGCCGAGAATCTTCGATAGGGGCAGGCGAGACATCACCCGCCAGCGCGACGCCATCATCCATGGGCAGGCCTTCAAGGACGAGCCTTCGGTTCTGGCAAAGTCGAAGCGGCAGCCGCTCGTAGAAGGCCTGGCCTGCGTTCTTCCTGCATTACCGGATTTGAGCACCAAGCTGGAGCCGGTCTGGGTCACCCGTCTGTTGCGCCTCTACCAGATCTATTTCGATCTTCTGTCGAAGTGGGTCGAGGAGCTTGGCTCGCTCGGTCCCGGATACTACGATCACCGGAACACAGTGCGCGACTGGGCATCCCTTTTCTTTGAAAAGCTGGGCACCTTAGCGACCAGACTGGAGCCGGAAGAGGCTTGGCGGCTGACCGAGCCGTTGCTTGGGCTCTGGACCCACGTTCCCGAGGCCATGAAGTCTTTCCTGACCGCTTTCTTGATGGCTTCGGTCGAGCAGAATTCGGCAGAGACTTTCGTGACAGTCTGGGAGCGGCTCGCCCGGTCGTTGCTGGGCTCGGAAGAGGTGAGGAGCGGGGCTCTCGTTCAAGATTCCTCGCTGTCGGAATGCCTGTCGGCCGTGCTCTTCTCGGCGCCGAATGTAAAGTGGAAAATTCCTTCCTGGCCACCCCTGATCCGGCTGATCGAGATTGTGGATCTCTGGTGCGCCGAGGTCGGATACCTGCGAGCGTGCTTCTCCGCCTTGGTTTCCTTTCTCGACGGCATCGGCTTCGAGCTGTTCCCCGAGCACGGAATACGATGGCTCGACGACTGTCTGCGGCGAGCGGACGCGCCTGACGACCTCCTAGATACCAAAACCGCCCTGGCCTTGACGAAGCTTCTGGAGAAAGCCTGCGAGGAGCACGGTGACGTTCTCCGATCCGCCCCCCGGAAGTGGCAGTGTTTCGGAAGCCTCGTTGATCACGTGGCGCGGACGGGGAACCCCTCTGCGATCGAGCTGCAAGCAAGGATCGCCTCACTCGATGGCGCTGCTTCATGAGAGTGTGGCCTGACCGCGAGCTCGGCCATTGAATAGGGTAGAGTCGGCGGCGGGCGCGGTGTCAATAGGTCGAGGGAGTCGCTGTTGCCGGGGGCTTTCGCCTTGCTGCCGGTGCCTCAGTCTCGACCGTGGCTCCGTTTCCCACCGCCGCTCATCGAACCGGACGTGCGGATCTCCCGCATCCGGCTCTCGGACGGGCTTCACGAGAGGGCATGCGCGGGCCTTCGGACCCGGCGCGTCTGATGGATGTCGATCACACCCGTTTTCCCGTAGACCTCGGCGTACCCGAAGCGGCTTGTGCCTCTGACGCGCAGTTTGTGCCGCCGACAGAGAAACCGTCGGACTCGTTCCTAGGGGGATAGGTTCCACCCAAATGCTGGCGGGGCCTCGGCGGAATAGGCGGAATAGGTTCCACCCGAATGCCCGGAACGGTCCCCCGCGCAGCGGACCGCCGCCCGGGGCTGCAGGGAAGATGGGGTTCGCCGGACGCTTACGGATTGGCTGCCTGTCAAACCATTTGGACAGACGCGATCTTTTGACGCCAAAGAAGGTGAAGAGCGGCCCGACATCAGGCCGACAGACGGCGCAGGCCCTCACAGCGGTCACGCTGATTCAGCGGCTCTGGGGGATCTCTTGCTTGGCGAGATCGAGGAGGAGGCGGAGAGCCCGATTGACCGACTCCGAATCCTTGAAGGCCTGAGCCACGTCGGCATCCAGGAGGACCACGTTCGTCCCCTGCTGGTAACGCTGGTAGTACTTGCCCCGTACCGCTCCCGAGAAGTCATACTCCGGTTCGAGATCGTCGTCTTCAGGTTCCTGACTCATAGCGCCTTCTTTCGTGTGCGATAGCGGTCCTTGCACTGATGATCCGGACGCTCTCCCCTGCATCGGTATGAGAAACGACCAGCAGCCGGTTTCCCGAGGACGTCCCCATCGTGATGAAGCGAACCTCAAGCTCGGAATGCTTCGAGTCGGGGATCGTCGCCGCCAACGCATCGCCGAACACGGTGCTCGCCTCTACGAACGAGACCCCGTGCTTCCGAAGGTTGCGGACCTCCTTCTCAGGGTCCCATTCTAGGTTGGGATAGGTTCCACCCGAATACTGAGGGGCGGCGGGAGAGGGGCGCGCCTCGGCAGAGCATCATGGTGTATCATCATCGCATCATGCGCACGACCATCGACATCCCAGAGCATCTGCTCATCGAAGCCAAGCAACTGGCTGCCGAGCGACACCTCCCCCTGACGCGGTTGTTCGAAGATAGCCTCCGCCTCTACCTCGGCGAGCAACGCTTGCGGCGAGCGCAGGCTGGGCCGGCTCCTCTACCCCTCCTGCGGGACCCGGTGCCAGTCGAGGGTATCGACCTCGACGACACCAGCCGTCTCTGGGAGCTCTAGTGATTCTCTGCGATGTCAACGTGCTGCTCGGGGCCATGGTCGAACGCTCGCCGCACCACGCCGTCTGCCGCGGCGAGTTGGAGAGACTCCGCTCCCGTCCCCGAGAAATGGCGCTCAGTGAGTTGATCCTTGCTGCGGTCGTGCGGATCGGCAGCAATCCCCGGGTCTTCCAGCCCACGCCGACTCCCGAAGAGGTGTTCCGCTTTGTCGAGGCCCTGACTTCGCAAGCCGAGGTGCGCCGGATCGAGCCAGGCCCACGTCACTGGATGATTTTTCGGGGCCTTGTGCTGGAGACCGGCATCCGCGGCTCGGATACTACCGACGCCTACTTGGCGGCTTTGGCCATGGAGCACGGCTGCGAGTGGTGGACGACGGACGGAGGCTTCTCGCGCTTTACCGGGCTCCGCTGGCGCAACCTCGCGAAGGAATAGGTCCTCGGGGATAGGTTCGGCCCGAATGCTGAGGGGCACCTCTCTCCCAGGGCACCTCTTCCGGTAGCGACGGGCTGCCGCTACTAGCGACGAGCTGCCGCTACTGGCGACGAGCTGCCGCTACTGGCGACGGGCTGCCGCTACTGGCGACGGGCTGCCGCTACTAGCGACGGGCTGCCGCTACTGGCGACGAGCTGCCGCTACTGGCGACGGGCTGCCGCTACTAGCGACGGGCTGCCGCTACTAG
>Ga0126305_10000426_pt1 | contig 18245 bp, 16 predicted proteins | sample Plot26_FD_92536 | JGI IMG/M metagenome (GOLD analysis project Ga0126305, IMG submission 92536) | Serpentine soil microbial communities from UC McLaughlin Reserve, CA, USA - Plot26 | ecosystem: Environmental > Terrestrial > Soil > Grasslands | place: USA: UC McLaughlin Reserve, Lake County... | reverse complement strand
TCGGGTTCGCCGCCGCCAGCCGTTCGCGAATTTTGAGGCTTTCGTCGAATCGAGCCCTCGCTCCCGAAAGATCCCCCGAGGCGACCAGGACACTCCCTAGCCTCTCCAGGCTGACGCTGAGGTCTCGCTGAGCGTCAGCGCTGCTCGGGTTCGCCGCCGCCAGCCGTTCGAGAATTTTGAGGCTTTCGTCGAATCGAGCCCTCGCTCCCGAAAGATCCCCCGAGGCGACCAGGACACTCCCTAGCCTATCCAGGCTGATGCTGAGGTCTCGCTGAGCGTCAGCGCTGCTCGGGTTCGCCGCCGCCAGCCGTTCGCGAATTTTGAGGCTTTCGTCGAATCGAGCCCTCGCTCCCGAAAGATCCCCCGAGGCGACCAGGACGTCGCCGAGCTTGTTGAGGCTGACGCTGAGGTCTCGCTGAGCGTCTGCGCTGGATGGGTTCGCCGCCGCCAGTCGCTCGTCGATCTTGAGGGACTCCTCGAAACGAACCCGTGCGGCCGTAAGATCACCCGAGGCAACCAGCACGTCGCCGAACTCGGTCCCAGCAGCGGACCGTTCCCGATCGCTCCGTGCATGCTTCAGTGCCTGCTTCGCCGCTTGTCGCGCATCCGGCAAGCGTCCGGCTTCCTGGTAGAGGCGCCGCAACTCGATCCAGCCCCATGCGTAGTCGGCGTCCATGGCCTGCGCCTTTTCGTAGGGCTTGATCGCCTCGGCGGTTCCTATCTCGCCTCGATCCTTCCGGTCTTGGGCGAGCGCGGCGAGCTCTCGCCAGCCGGCGGCCACCGCTTTTGTTTCGGCTTCTTGAATGGCGAAGAGGTCGTCATAGCTTTCAGCGCGATGTCCCTCGGCGTAGCGTTTCAGGGCTTCGCGCTTGCGCGGGTCCGGAGAGTCGGCGATCGAGGCGACCTGCCGGCGGTACTCCTCGATCTCGGCAGCGAACTGGCGGTCGCGGGCAGCGATCTTGTCTACCAGGCGCTGGCGTTCCGCCGTGACCTCTGCGAGCTCGGATTGCGCCGCCTTCCGCGTGCGCAGCTCGGCACGCAGGCGCCGATCCTTTGCGGTGAGTTGGGCGAAGAGCTGCTCTTCCCGCTCGTCGGCGATGCGCTGCACCGAGGCGACGGCCGCCGCACGGTCGAGATAGAGACGCTGAACAAGCGCCCGGTTCTCGGCAAAGCGGTCGGACGGGGGCGCCTGGGCTTGGATCGGGGCGGGCAGGATGCAGCTTGCGATAAGAGTCAAAAGGATGACCGAGGGCCGCATTGCGTGCTCCTTCTGAGTCTGGAGGAGACCAGCCACAGGATGGAAGAGGTATCTGCTGAACTATAAGCATAGCCGAAGCGCGGAGGGCTCCTGGCCGGGCTCATTGGGATTTGACCGCCTTCGTACAAGTACGCGGCCCCGGAGGGGCCCAATCTGAATAGTAGGCGTTCCATCCCGTCCATCCGCCCCGAGGGGGCGGTGCCTTTCGGCGGAGCCGCTCAAGCCGCGGAAGTTGGGTACCGGCCCTTCGGGGCGGGGAAGAGGGGTGGCCTCTTTCCCGGCGCTAAAGCACCGGGCTAATCAGATTGGGTCCCTTCGGGACCAAGCTGCAGGTGGCCTTGCGGCCAGGACGGCCACATAGGGCCGCCCCTACAGGACAGATTCGTTTCCGGCACACCTTTCGCAACGCTTCGGCCCCATGGCCGATCTCCGCCTGAAGGTCATGTCCTACAACATGGGCGGGCACAGCGCCCGGTGGTCGCGGCGGCACCTCGACGGGATCGCTCGCGCCATCGGCGAGGCCGGGCCGGACGTGGTGGGGCTTCAGGAGGTCCACCGCGAGACCAAGCACTCGCGCCTCGAAGACCAGGCCGAGGCCTTGGCGCGGCTGACCGGCCTGTCTGTGCAGTTCGGCAAGAGCTTCGCGCTGGGCCGGGGCGAGTTCGGCAATGCCGTGCTCACCAGCGGTGAGGTGCGGGCATCCCAGATCCATACCCTGCCGGGGCCGGGCGAGCCCCGGACTCTCCTCCACACGCGCATCGCCGTGGCCGGATCCGAGATCCATTTCTACGTCACCCACCTCGCCGCCTGGGGACGCTGGGGGCGGGCGGCACGAAGTGTGCAAATCGCAGGTTTGGTCGATCGGCTCAGGCAGGCCAGCGGGCCTTTCGTTCTGGTGGGGGACTTGAATGCCCCTCCAGGCGCCCCCGAGATCGGGAACCTCATGGCGGCCGAGCTGTTCCGGATGTGCGGCGACGATGTCGGCTGCACTCACCGCTACATGCGTCAGCGGATCGACTACGTCTTCGCCGATCCGGGCTGGATCACCGATTCCTATCAGGTTGTGCGGACCGGGCCTTCCGATCACTGGCCCGTGCTGGTCGAGCTGCACCGGAGGAGAGCGAACGATGAACCTTCCCTGGAAGAAGGCGGATAGCGGTAACGCAAAGAACAAGCCGCGGAAACCCCACCTCGTGTTCGAGATCTCGCTCGGAGGTGCGATCGTCTATGTCCTCATCATCGTCGTCCTGTTTCTGATCATCTGGTCCACGCAGCGCGAGCGCGAGTCGCACGTCCGCGTGCCCGACTTCAGGAGCTTCGAGCAGGCCTTGCCGTCGATCGCCAACCTCACGGGCGCTCCCATCCTCGCCGGCAACTCCGCCGAGGTGCTGCAGAACGGCGACGGGTTCTTTCCCCCTCTCTTCGACGACATCGCGCAGGCGAAGGAGAGCATCCACTTCGAGACCTACGTCTGGTGGAAGGGAGAGATCTGCGACCGGCTCGCCCATACCCTCGCCGCCAAGGCCCGGGACGGAGTGGAGGTGAGGATGACGCTCGACGCCACCGGCTCCAACAAGGGCGACGACGAGCTGTTCGAGGAGATGGAGAAGGCCGGGGTCAAGATCTCCTACTACCACCCGATCCGGATCCAGGACATCGGCTTGATCAACAACCGCACTCACCGCAAGGTGGCGGTCATCGACGGCAAGGTCGCTTACGTCTTCGGCCACGGCATGGCCCAGGAGTGGACGGGCAACGGCCAGGATGAAGAGCACTGGCGCGACACCGGCGTGCGTCTCGAAGGGCCTATCGTCAACGCCGTCCAGGGCACCTTCGCCGAGAACTGGGTGGAGATGACGGCCGAGGTGGTGGCGGGGGACAAGTACTTCCCCCGGCTCGCCGCCGCCGGCGACGTGCGGGCCCACGTGACGGCGACCTCTCCCAACGGCGGCGTCGCCCGGCTCGAGCTGCTCTACAAGCTGGCCATCGCCAGCGCCCAGAAGGAGCTCATCATCGCGAACCCCTACTTCATTCCCGACCAGGAGCTGGTGGACCTCCTGGGCCGCGCCGTGAAGCGGGGGGTGGACGTGAAGGTGATGGTCCCCGGCAAGGTCACCGACAGCAGCGTCGTGCGCCACGCCGGCCATGCCCAGTTCGAGCAGCTCGTGCGCAGAGGGGTAAAGATCTTCGAGTATCAGAAGACCCTCAACCACCAGAAGATCATGATCATCGACGGCATCTGGTCCCAGGTCGGTTCCGCCAACTTCGACGACCGTTCGCTCGACATCAACGACGAGGCGAGCGTGGGCCTGATCGATTCGTCCGTCGCCGCACAGCTCGAAAATGCCTTCGAGAAAGACCTGCGGGATTGCACGCAGGTCGACCTCGAGACCTGGAACCAGCGCTCCCTCTGGCACAAGCTCGAGGACAAGTTCTCTTATGCGATCAACGAGCAGCTCTGAGCCATGATGGAAATTCCGATCTGGGTGTTCGCGCTGATGATCCTGAGCATTCTCGTGCTCGGGACGATGCTGTGGACGAACCTGCGCGAGCGGAGGTTCCACGTCAGCGTGCCCGAGCTCGACTGCTTCGAGCAGGCCCTGCCCTCGATCGCCGGCATGACCAAGGCGATCATCCTCGAAGGCAACAAGGCCGAGATCCTGCAGAACGGCGACGGCTTCTTCCCGGCGCTGCTCGAATCGATCGCCAACGCCAAGGAAACGATCAACTTCGAGACCTACGTCTGGTGGTCCGGCGGCATCTGCGACGAGGTCGCGAACGCCTTCGCCAAGCGGGCCCGCGAGGGCGTCGAGGTGCGCGTCATGGTGGACGCCATGGGCGGCATGAAGATGAAGAAGTACCTTCGCGACCTCATGACGGAGGCCGGCGTCAAGCTGGTCCGCTACCATCCGCTCCGCCTGATCGACTTCGGCCAGCTCAACAAGCGCACCCACCGCAAGGTGGCGGTCTTCGACGGCAGGGAGGCGTTCATCTGCGGCCACGGCATCTCGCGGCTGTGGACGGGTAACGGCCAGGACAAGGACCACTGGCGGGACACCGGCGTGAAGCTCCACGGGCCGGTCGTCAACGCCGTGCAGTCGGTGTTCGCCGAGCACTGGATCGAGGAGACGGGGGAGGTGCTGGTGGGGGAGAAGTACTTCCCGGCCCTCGATCAGGTGGGGGAGCTGCGGATGCACGTCCTGGCCGGGGCGCCGCTCGGCGGCGTCTCCGACCTCGAGCTGATGTTCAAGATGGCGATCGCCACCGCCCAGAAGGAGCTGCTCATCCAGAACCCCTACTTCATCGCCGACGGGGAGACGGTCTCCCTGCTCAAGCGGGCGGTCAAGCGGGGCGTGGAGGTCAAGATCATGGTGCCCGGCAAGATCACCGACAGCCCGATCGTCAGCCACGCCGGCCACCACCACTTCAGCGACATGCTCCACTCGGGAGTGCGGATCTTCTGCTTCGAGCGGACGCTGATCCACCAGAAGATCCTGGTCATCGACGGCGTCTGGTCGCACGTCGGCTCGACGAACCTCGACTCCCGCTCCTTCGACATCAACGAGGAGGCCGGCGTCGGCATCATCGACGAGGGGATCGCCGGCGAGCTCAAGGCGGCCTTCGAGGACGATCTGAAGGATTGCGAGGAGATGAAAGCCGAGAGCTGGGACCGCGGCTACCATCTCTGGCACCGCGCCTTCGACCGGGTGTGCTACATGCTCAGCGACCAGCTCTGAGAATTCGCCCATCCGCTGAGTGAAATGGATGGCGGGCCGCCGTCACTCATGAGCGATGACGGGCGAAAAGAGCGAGATGAGCGCATGGCCGTATCACCGGGACCGGGACTGGAAAGCCCTGGCGGAAGGAGACCACGCCGTCAATGGCCACCCGTACCGTCTGCGGGTGGTGGACTGCGGCGAGATCTTCCTGCCCAGCGGCCGCCTCGCCGTCTGCGATCCGTTCGCGGGCATGCGCCGGGGCGGCAATTCCATCATCGCCGTGCCGCCGGGCCGCCACCGGGTCCGCGTGACCCTCGCCGACGCCGGCGCTCACCTGTGCTCGGCCTATGCCTCGCTGCTTCTGTCGAGCGTACCTGAAGCGCGGCGCGAGCCCCTGGCGCCCAGCTTTCCGGTCGATTCGGGAACCGCCTGCTTCGTCGACGACGAGGCCCTCTCGTATGGGATGCCGCCGGAGGAAGACTGGTATCTGGAGCTCTTCGAGACCGGCAGGCCCGGCGCGTGGTTCGCCAGCAAGGAAGACCCCCGGCACATCCGGGAAGGGATCGCCAACCTCCCCTTGCCGCTCGGCCGGGACGGCTCGAACCTCGTCCTCTTCCCCTCGGGCTGGGGCGACGGCGTCTACCCGGTGATCGGCGGCTATGACGCCGAGGGCGGCTTGGTGGCCGTCCACGTCGACTTCTCCGTGATTCCCATCACGGAAGAGAGGGATGCCGTGCGGAACTGGATCTATCCGGCCTCCCTGGAGAGGCGGCGGAGGGGTGAGGGTTCGCGGACGATCGGTGAGGGTTCGCGGACGATCGGTGAGGGTTCGCGGGCGATCCGTTAGACTTCCGGCATGCCGCAACGCTTCGTCCTGCTCCTCTGTCTGGCCCTCGCTGCTCCCGCCATCGCCCAAAACCCTGAATCCCTGCGCGACGACTACGCCCGCCTCCAGCAGTGGCGTTTCCGCGCCGAGCCCATCGCCGTGCCGGCCGGCGGCCTGAAGTGGACGGTCGAGGGCGCCACGTGGACCTTCGACTCCGGCCGCATCTGGCTCGAAGAGCCGACGTCCGGCGGCGCCGTCACCGGCCTCGTCTTCGAGGGCAAGGGGCGCTTCCAGATGGCCGTGCCGGACGAGGGCGAGCTGGTGCAGCTCCGGCGCTTCGCCAGGCGGCCCGACCTCGCCGGCCTCGACGAGCCGTTCTCCGCGCTCGTGCTCCGCACCTCCGGCGAGCTGCCGCTGGATCGGGACGCCCTCCCGCCGGCTGGCAGCTCCGTCGAGGTCAAATTCGTGGTCAACAAGCTGGCCCTCGAGCGCCACGAGCACTGGCTCACCCAGCGGTTCTTCGACGCCGACTCCCGGATCATCCAAGCCCTCGCCACTCCCGGCGAGCGCTACCTGCGGGCCGATATGAAGACGGACGGCCTCGGCTGGCTGACCTGGGACTACGATGGCCAGCGGCTGGAGGAGATCCGCGTCGAGAGCTTCAACGCCAGCTTCCCCGCCGTCGAGGTCTGGCTGAGCCTCGACCGGGCGGCGGAGCGCGACGAACGCGGCCGGCCCACCAGCCGATGGCACCGGGAGACCGGCCCCGAGATCGACATCCAGCATGTGGACGTCGCCGTGGACCTCACCCAGCCCGGGCGGGAAAAGGACTGGGCGAAGGGGCGGTTCAAGGTGGGCCTCCGCTTCACCCAGCAAAGGGACGGCGGCCGCGCCGTGCAGCTCTACCTCGACAACTTCGCCGACGTGAAGTCCGTCAGCGAAGGCGGCCGTGCCTTGCCGTTCCTGCGCGACCACATCGGGGGCCGCCGGCGAGGCCTCGACAACCGGATCTATGACGCCTCCCTGATGGTGCTGCTCGATCAGCCCCTCGCCAAGGGCGCCGAGCGGCGGCTCGATCTCGAGTATGAGATGGACGTGAAGAACTACGCTCCGGGCCGGTCGTGGTATCCGAGCGCGGACGGCGACGAGACCATCCTGCCGGACCCGCACACCGCGCGCCTGGAGATCACCGTGCGCAAGAAGTTCGAGGTCCGGGCCGTGGGCCGGCGGGAGGAGGGGAGCGGAGCGGACGACGGCAGGACCTCGACCTCCGTCTGGATCGTGGACCAGCCCGCGAAGATGCTGACTTTCTCCTTCTCCGACCGCTTTCACGAGGAGCGGCTGCAGCTCGCGGGGGTGCCGGACGTCATCTGCTTCGGCTCCAAGGTCGAGGTGAGCGGCAAAGGCAAGTTCCGCGAGGTCGGTCAGGACGTCATCGACAGCCTTGGCTGGTACCAGCAGCTCTTCGACGCCCGGCTGCCGGAGACGCCGATCTACGTCACCAGCATCGATGCCAGGCATGGCCAGGCCTTCGACGGCTTCATCCAACTCGCCGAGCAGAGCTTCGACATCCTGGGCCCCGGCAGCGGCGAGCTGTTTCGGGCGCACGAGGCCGGCCACCAGTTCTGGGGCGTGCTGGTGGGTGCCGCGAGCTACCGCGACGCCTGGCTGGGCGAGGCGTTCGCCGAGTACTCGGGGATGATGTTCGTCCAGGCGACGATGAAGAACGGCCAAGGGATCTTCGACGAGATCCTGCGCGCCTACAACGACGAGCTGAACGGCTCGATCAAGTCCGGCTTCAGCAAGTTCAGCCGCATGAACGTCAACCTCCTGAACCGCTCCTACGGCGACCGCATCGGCCCCATCGGCCACGGCTGGCGGGCGAACACGGGGGAGGTGCCCAGCGCCTACAGCTCCCAGGTCTACGCCAAGGGAGCCCTCGTGCTCCACATGCTGCGCGGCCTGCTGCGCGACGAGACGGGCGGCGACCAGGCCTTCACCGACGTCCTGAGTGACTTCGTCCGCACCCACCGCGGCGGTCTGGCCTCGACCCAGGACTTCGAGGCCGCCGTCGCCCGCCACGCTCCCGGCGACTGGTCCTGGTTTTTCGACGAGTGGGTGAGGGGCACGTCGATCCCCGCCTACCGCTGGAGCCACACCGTCGCGAGCTCGCCCGACGCCGAGGGCAAGTACGTGGTTCATCTGAAAGTTCGCCAGGCAGACGTGCCCGCCGGCTTCAAGATGTCCGTGCCGGTCGCGGTCGAGCTCGCCGGCGGTAAGACGGAGCGCCGGCGGGTGATGGTGGACGAGGCGGAAGAGACGTTTACGCTGGCCTTCACCGAGAAGCCGAAGAGGCTGGCGTTCAATCCGGACTCCGAGGTGCTGGCGAAGATCCGGCGCGAGTAGCTTCCGCTTTTCGAGGGCTTCAGCGAAAGTAACCGAGATGGGTCAACGCATCTCGAAGGTCACGTTCCAGCTCTTGAAAAGCTCCGGCTTGCCGAAGACAATCCAGGCGGACCCGCTCGGCGATCGCGCTGAAGAAGTTTGTCGTTTTTTCTTTCCTGCGGCGCCTGCGTCCGAGCACTTTTGAATAGGCGTCCTCGAGGGATCGCTTTGGATCAACGATACCTTCAACGTCTCGGGGTTTCGCTGGAAGCCCCAGATCAGAGTCTTCGAGCACTGTACCGAAAGCGTTTCGGAGGGCCTCTCCGTCCATCAGTGTCCAAGCTTCCATCTCGCGGACCGGGATGACCGCGACACTACGTGATGCTCCAAATTCAGACTGTTGGCTCATCCAGAGTGCCAGAGGATTGAATTGGGTGATCCGAGCATTTTCCGGATCGCTTCCTCCGTCTGCATGGATGAAGAGCACATTGAAAGTTCCTCCCACTTCCAAAAGGATGTTTTGGACGCGTTCCGTCCGGTTCTCCGGCTCCCGGGAGGCGATGCGTAAAGCCGTGAGGTCCAGTACCTCGTCTTCCACTTCGACCTGCCGCTGGGCATGGGTTGCGCACAGATCAATGGTCAGCCGGCGTAACACGACGGGTAGGAAGAGATGGTCGCTCGTCCCCTCCGCGAGCAGAGCCAGCCGCAGGTAATGCATGACGCTCTACGCCTCAGGGAACTGCACGGTGGACAAATATCGATTGACTTCGTGGCGGGTAACCATCGTCTCCGGCTGCTGCACGAGAAGAGCATCCAGTTGAATGGGGCGTATCCGGGTCCTCCGGTTGACTCCGTTGCGGCCACCTTCCACTTCTGCCGCGCTGACCGTATCGGCGAACATGACCTCCCCTTCCTTGAGGCTCAAAGATGAGAGGACGACTGGAGAATGGCTGTTGACGAGGAGTTGGGTAAGGGGCTCCGGCTCCTCGAAGTCCTCGTCCCCGGGATCTGTGACCAACTCGTGGAAGCGTTGGATCATGGACTTGAGCCGGACCGGATGAACTCCGTTCTCGGGTTCTTCGAAGCAGACGAGACTCCGGTGCTTGGGGTCATGGAGGATCGTCAGCAGTGCAAGGACTCGCAAGGTTCCATCAGAGACCACCCGGGCGCTGAAGGGAGGGCCGTCACGCATTTCAAGATCTATTCTGTATTCCCTGTTCTTCTCATCCTCGTTGACGGACAGGCCTGTGACTCCCGGAATCAGCGTGGCAAGATCGGCGGCGACGTCGGCCAGGATGCCTTTTGGTCTCTCCTTGGTCGAGGTCTCTGCCTGGATGCGCGCCAGGACGGTTGCGAGATTGCTTCCATCCGGCTCCAACTCTATGGCCGCGAAGACTGGGCTCGGCTTCCTCAACGCAGTAGGATCCAATTGCAGGAAGCGCCAGGATCGCATCTCGGCCTTCAAGGCATAGAGATGAGGAAACTCGGCACTGGTGACTCCTGACAGGACAGTAGCTTCGGCGGCCTCCGCGGGGCGTGTTCGGCCTTGATGACCATCCTGACTGATTCTAAAACTGCGTGGCTTGCCCTCAGGCGATTCCGTGATGAGCCAGGGTGTGCGCCGGCTGCTCTTGATATAGGTATCGGCAAACGACCTGGAAAGCTTCTGGCTCCAGGAATCTTCTTTTTTTAGAAGCGGGGTAGCTTGCTCGCGTACGACGACGAGTCGCTCGATCCCTTGTTGGTCCCGGCGTCTCTCGATTTCGACTTCATACCGGACACGGGAGTGCTTGATCTCGACTTCCGTTCCCCAAGGGTCCCGAACGTTCGGCTCGAGCAGCACTTCGACGGCAAAGGACATCCGCTTCCCGTACTCCCCGCTGGACTTTCTGCGAAAGAGCTCAGTCGGCTCGCCGCGCATTCCTTGCACGGCGCTCCTCAGGTCCGAGTCTGCCAACTTCGAGAGGAGTCGGATGGCATCGAACAGGTTGGATTTGCCCGAGGCATTCGGACCGAGGATGACGACGAAAGGGCGGAGATCGAGCTTAAATTCCTCGAACGTTTTAAATCCGTCGATTTCGATTCTGGTAAGCATGGGTAGGGTGCCTGGAGGAGTCTATCGCAGTGTTCGCCTATACCCCAAGGCTGGTCAGCGCGCCCGCAACGCCCGGGTGAGCACGCGGTCGAGCGCCGCCGCGAAGGCCTGCTTGTCCTTGGGGCCGTAGGGCCGGGGGCCGCCGGTCTCGATTCCGGCTCCCCGCAGGCTGTCCATGAAGTCGCGCACGGCGAGCCGCTCGCCGACGTTCTCCTCCGAGTACTCCTCGCCGCGCGGGTCGATCACCAGGACCTGGGATTCGACCAGGCGGGAGGCGAGGGGGATGTCGGCCGTGATGGCGACGTCGCCGGACTCGGCGTGCTCCGCGATGTAGCGGTCGGCCACGTCCGGACCGCCCTCCACCCGCACGGTGGCGACGAAGGGGTTGCCGGGAGGCGCGGTGAGCCACTGGTTGGCGACCTGCACGGCCTCCACCTGGAGCCTCCTGGCGGCCCGGAAGACGATCTCCTTGACGTCGCGGGGCGCCGCGTCCGCATCGATCCAGATCTTCACCGTTTGATCTCATCCCCATATTTCAGCGGCTCGCCGGTCTCCCAGGGCCGGTACTGGTTGCAGAAGTCGATGCGCTCGCCGAGCGGCGGGTGGGAGGAGCGCCACAGCTTGTAGAGGAGGCCGGGCCGCGGATTGCTCAGGTTTTCCGCCTGCAGCTTGACGAAGGCCGTGGCGCAGGCGTGATTGTCGTGGGTGATCTCCAGGCCGAAGCGGTCCGCCTCGTGCTCGTCGTGCCGGCTGACGGCGAAGATGGCCGGGGTGACGACCAGGGAGACCAGGCTGAAGAGCAGGGCCACGAGGGGCAGGGAGGCGATGTCCGAGAGCTCCGAGAAGCCGAACCGGTCGTGGTAGCGGGCGATCAACCCGCCGGACGTGCGGTGGACCACCCACAGGCAGAGCAGGATCACCGCCGACCCCAGGGCGATGAGCTGGGGCGTGTGTCCCAGCACGTAGTGGCCCATCTCGTGCCCCATGACGAGCAGGACCTCCCGACTGTCCATCTTCTTGAGGATGGTGTCCCAGAGGACGATCCGCTTGGTGTTGAGGAAGCCGGTGACGTAGGCGTTCACCGTCTTGGTGTCGACGCTCTTGTCGACCTCGTAGACGCGGCTCCCCTCGATCCCGGCGCGGTCCGCCAAGGCCAGGATCTGGGCCTCCAGCGCCTTGTCCTTCATCGGCCCGAACTTGTTGAACAGCGGCTCGATCCAGATCGGCGTGATGAACAGCAGCACGGCCAGCAGGGGGATGCTGGCGAGGCCCGTGTAGAGCCACCAGCGGCGGGGGCTCTTGCGCAGCAGCAGATAGGGGAGCCAGAGGGTGAGGGCGAGGAAGACGCAGCCGATGACGAGCGAGATGAGCTGATCGCTCCACCACTTGCCCGCGGCCTGGCTCGACAGGCCGTAGGCGTGCTCGCGGACGAACCCGTCGTACCAGGCGAGCGGCAGGTCGAGGATGAACGTCACCAGGGAGAAGAGGATGCCGTAGATCGCGATGGTGAAGAACCGGTTGCGGCCGATCTTCCGGGCGACGTCCCGCAGCCGCGCCGAGAAGCCGGTGAAGAGCAGCAGGGCCAGCACGGCGATGCCCCAGAGCGTGTTGACGACCCAGAGCACGTTGCCGCTCCGGTAGTAGCGCATGGCCTTTTCGCTCGGCTGCGGCACCGCCACGGGCTGGGACGAGGCGCCGGCGGCGCTCGCTTGCGGGGACGACGGGGACGACTCCGCAGCGGGTGTGCTCGCCGCCTGCTGGGCGCCGGTCGCCGGAACGCAGAGGAGAGCGAGGGTCAAAAGCAGGACGGCGAAAGCGGCATGGCGCATCGAATCCCTCCTGTCGGGTCTGGGTCTGCCACAGAAGAGTACGCCAAGGGGCGGCAAGAGTTACGCCCCGGCACTTGCCGAGGGCCGGTGGAGCCGCTAGCATCTGACGGTTCTCGGGACTCGAAAGGAAGGAAGCATGAGAGGGAAGCGCAGAGCGCATCATCTGTTCGCCGCCGGGGTCGTCGCGCTTTTCTCGATGATCTCCTGGCCAATGCCGGCGCTGGCCGCCGCCGCCGCCCAGTCCGGAGTCGTCACCGGCCACGTCCAGGACGCTCAGGGGCAGCCCTTGCAGGGAGCCGCGGTCATGCTGCTCAAGGCGGGAAAGGAAATCCCGCAGCAGATCTCCGGCGCGGACGGCAACGTCCGCTTCGAAAGCCTGGCCTCGGGGGTCTACTCCGCCTCGGCGACCTTGGAGGGGCACGCCGCGGTCAACTGCCCGGGAGTCCGCATCGTCGCCGGCCTCACCCGCCACCTCGAGATCAAGCTCATGCCCGAGGCCGAAGGGGGACCGCCGTCGACCTGCGCGGTCGTCGATTCGCCGTAGCCATGAAGAAAAAGAAGGCCCCGAAGTATCTGCAGGAGACGGTCCGCCTTCAGGACGGCCACGGCTGGTCGGCGAGGGAGGGTTGCAAGGTGTTCGTGGCGGACCGCGGGGCCGTGCGCTTCGACTATCCCAGGAAGTGGATCGTGCGGCCCGATCCGGACAGCATCAAGTTCCACGACCGCAAGCCGCCCGACGACGACTGCGTGATCGGCGTCTCCTATCTGCGCATCCCGCCGATCGACTGGACGGGCCTGCCGCTCTCCCGGCTGATCGAGGAGGCGATTCAGGGGGACGAGCGGCGGATCGTGGCCTGGGATCCATTCGTCACGGCCCGCCGCTTCGACCTCGAGCTGGCCTGGCGCCAGGGCCACTTCGTCGATGCGCGGGAGCAGCGCGCCGCCCTGACCCGCATCTGCCTCGCCCGCCGCAAGACCGTCCAGTCCCTCCTCACCATGGACTTCTGGGAATCGGACCTGGAGCGCTTCAGCCCGGTGTGGGACCTCGTCCTGGAGACGCTGGAGCTCGACGAGCCGATCGCGGACCCTTCGATCGGCCCTCGCATCATGTAGCCGGTCCTGGAGCAGGTGCGAGCTCCATGCCGAGCAGCTCGCGGTCGATCCGGTCGAGCACCTCACAGTCCACCTCGAAGTCGAACTTGCGGGCGAAGTGGTAGCCGCCGGCGGCCAGCATGGGGATGTCGGCGGCAGTGAGGACGCGCGGCGAGCCCTTCCGGGCCTGCGCGTAGTCGATGTAGCGCTTGTCGTCGTTCACCAGGTCGAAACGGCCGCTGTTCAACAGCACCGTCTGCACGATCGACTCCTCGGGCGTCACGGTATGGCGGTAGTGCTCCGCCACCTCCGGACGGGAGGCCAGGAAGTCGCGCAGGTAGAGCACGGTGGACCGGCGCAGCGAGAACCACGCCCAGCCGCCGAAGCAGCGGAAGCCGTCGTGGAAGGGCGTACGCCAGCGGCGCACGCCGACCAGCGGGCCGTAGTCGAGGTAGAAGTGGAGGGGCAGCACGCGCGTCAGGAACCGCAGGGCATGGAGCACCCGCTCGGACCCGGCGGGCAGCCGCCAGTAGCGGTGCCAGTAGCGGGCCCGCGCCTTGCGCCACGACCACGGGTTCTCCTTCGACATCACATCCCAGTAGCGGATGAAGCCGTCGCACCGCGCGGCGCCGAGGAAGTCTTCCATCCGCGCAAGGGGAGTGACCGGGTAGTCCTGGCCCGTCAGGCTGACCACCCAGTCGTAGGCGATGCCCTCGCGTTCGAGCCAGTCGATCAGGTCGAGGTAGGGCGCCACCTGGCAGGAGAAGTTCGAGCGGACCTGGGGGGCGCAGCCCTGCAGCAGGTGGGTGTCCGGCAGCTCCGCGAGGGGCGTCCAGTCGAGGCTGCAGGCGGCGGGGTTGTGCTGAACGACGATGGTGCCGTGGGGGCTGCCGCGGCGCAGGTTGCGGACCAGCCGGTAGACCTGCTCGGGATCGCGGTGGGTCTGGATGAAGTAGCAGACTCTGACGCTCATGGCGGGCCGTCCGGTGGCCGCGCGAGGTCGCGCAGCAGGAGCTCGTAGTCGTCGAGCACGCGGTCGATGCGGGTGCGCTCGCGGACGGCGCGCATGCGTTCGAGGCCGGCGTGCCACTCGGCGGAGCCGAAGGCGGCGCGCGCCCGCTCGATGGCGGCCAGGATCGACGCCGGCTCGGGGTCGCAGTAGAACGGGTAGTCCTCGCCCAGGAGCTCGACCGTCGACTCGTCGCGGGTCGTGATCAGGTTGGCCCCGCACGCCGCGGCGGTCGACACCTTGCAGTTGGGCTTGTAGAGGAACTCACGGCCGGGGAGCCGGATCGAGAAATGGCAGTTGAAGCGGGCCGCCTGGTCGAAATACCCGTCGTCGACGTACTCGATGCCGGGAAGCTGGCCCCAGAGCTCGAGCGACCGCGCCAGACCGAGGTAGCCCAGGGCCAGCCGGTCTCCGGGAGCCTGATGGAGGGAGTAGCGCGGATCCCACTGGTGGTAGATGACGCGGTCGAGCCGGTCGTCCCGGCCGAAATCGGCGAGCTGGCGCCGGTTCTTGAAGATCAGCGCGTCGAACAGCCAGCCGTTCTTGATCCGGCGTTTGAAGACCACCGTGTCCTGGACGTCGAGCGCCAGCCGGTTGCCCCGGGCGCGGGCGAGCAGCAGGTGATCGAGGCGGGAGGTCTTGATGAAGACCAGGATGCCTCGCCGGATCCCGCGCAGCTCGCGGACGGGGATCGAGCGGGCGTTCCAGCCGCGGGCCGCCAGGCCTTCGGCGATCTGATCGGCCCCCATGACCGTCGAGCCCTTCTCGTAATACTTGACGAAGGCGACGGGGACCGGCGGCGTCAGGGGAGTGATGGTCATAAGGTGGACGTTGGAAGTCTACAATGATGCCTCCTTCAGGAGGACTCCGAGAATGAGAACGCCTTTCATGGGCCGAGGTCTGCAACTCTTCGCCGCCGTCGCGCTGCTGCTCGCCGGCGCCTGCGCCACGGCTCAGCCCCCGGCCGTCGCCCCCCGCGCGGCCGTCAAGCACCAGATCCCCGCGGCCGACGGGCATCCTCTCGCGCTGTGGGAGAAGCGGCCGGCGAAGCCTGTGGGCACGATCCTCTTGGTCCATGGCCGAACGTGGAGCTCGCTGCCGAACTTCGATCTCCAGGTCGCGGGGGAAGAGCGGTCTTTCATGGATGCCCTCGTGGCCCGGGGGTATGCCGCCTACGCTCTCGACCTCCGCGGCTACGGCGCCACCCCGCGCGACGCCACCGGCTGGCTGACCCCGGAGCGCGCCGCGGGCGACGTCGCCTCGGCCCTCGACTGGATCGGCCGGCGCGGCGGGCGTCCCGTGCTCCTCGGCCTGTCGCGCGGGGCGAGCGTCTCGGCCTTCGTGGCGCAGCGGTATCCGGAGAAGCTGTCGGCCGTCGTCCTGCTCGGCTTCCCCGCCGACGTCGACGAGAAGTTCCCGCCGACTCCGCCCGGCCAGACGCCGGCCAGGAAACCGAACACGGCGGAGAACGCGGCCTCCGACTTCATCACGCCGGGAGCGATCCCGCGGCAGGGGGTGGACGCGTTCGTCGCGGCGGCCCTGGCCGCCGATCCGGTGCGGGTCGATTGGCGCGACGAGGATCAATTCAACGCCTTCTCGCCGGCGGCCGTGAAGGTCCCGACCCTGCTGATCCATGGCGAGCACGACCCGCTGGCGACCCTGGAGATCGGGGAGAAGCTGTTCACGCGCCTCGCAGCGGGCGACCGGGAGTGGGCCATCATCGCCGGCGCCGATCACGCCGTGCACCTGGAGGACGCGCAGGTCCGGCTCGCGCGGGCCGTCACCGATTTCATCCAACGGATTTCATCGAACGGCTTACAGTGAACGGCATCGTCTATAATGCCGCCCACCATGCGCCTAGTAACTCGCGGTGACCTCGACGGCCTGACGTGTGCCGTTCTGCTCTCCCTGAACGAAGAGATCGAGAGCATCTCGCTCATCCATCCCCAGGACATCAGCGACGGCCGGGCCGACATCCGGCCGGGGGACGTGATCGCCAACCTCCCGTACCATCCCGGCTGCGCCATGTGGTTCGACCACCATCTGCACACGGCGACCACCAACGTTCCCCCTGAGGCGTTCCGGGGCGCCTTCGCCCAGGCGCCGTCGGCGGCGCGTCTGGTCTACGAGTACTACGGCGGGGAAGAGGCCATGCCGCAGTTCGCGGAGCTGGTGCGCGAGACCGACCGCCTGGATTCCGCGAACCTGACGCCGGGCGACGTCCTCGATCCCCAGACCTACATCAAGCTCGGCTTCACCATCGACGGCCGGAGCGGCCTCGGCACCTTCGAGCGCTACTTCCTGCACCTGGTCGAGCTGCTGCGGGGGGAGACGCCGATCTCGGCGATCCTCGACGATCCCTCCGTCAAGAAGCGTTGCGACGTGCTGGAGAGCGAGAACGAGCACTTCTGCCAGGAGCTGCGCAGCCAGAGCCGGGTGGACGGCAATGTGGTCGTGACCGACTTCCGCGGCCTCGACCACACGCCGGTCGGCAACCGTTTCATGGTTTACGCCCTCTTCCCGGAGGTCAACGTCTCGGCCCGCATCCACTGGGGCCCGAACCGCAGCTTCCCGATGCTGCTCCTCGGCCACAGCATCTTCCGGCGGACCTGCAAGACCAACGTCGGCGAGCTCGCCGCCCGCTACGGCGGCGGCGGTCACCGGGGGGCTGGCAGCATCCCGCTGATGGATGATCCCGAGCAGCAGATCGCGATGGTGATCGGCGAGCTGAAGGCGAACGGCTGAACGGCTAATAGACTGGCAGATCGCCGGTCGCCACCACCACGTCGAAGGTCCCATCCTCCCGGCACGGCACGATCAATCCCGGCTGCCAGGTCGTGTCGAGCCGTGGGCGGACCGTGGTGGCCAGCTCTTCGGGATCGATCTGATCCAGGAACCAGCGGAGCGCGCTCTTGTAGGCGCTGCAACGCGCCCTGACCGTGTCCTCGGCATCCGGGGTGAACGCGGCCACGGGCTGGACCCGCTCGCCGTCGACGTACCCGAGGACCGAGTGATGGACGACCTCGCAGTTGAGGTAGTCCCGGTAGCTCCTGAGCCTCATCTCGCGGTCCAGGGCCTGGAGCTCCGCCCGCTTCCCGGGATGCTTCTTGAGCAGCCGCTCGTACGACCGGTACCAGAACGTTCGGATGATGCGCATCTTGGACAAGCCGGACACGGTTTCCCCGGCGGCGAACAGGCTGGCGGCGAGGAAATCGAAGATCTGCTCGCGCAGCTCTTTGGGGAACTGGAACTGGTAGAGGGCATCGAAGGCGAGGTGGCGATGGACGTCGCCCTCGAAACCCTCGCGGGCGGCGAAGCGGCTCAAGGCCAGGTCGAACAGCTCGTGAGCCGCGGAGTCGGTCTTCTCCCGAAGCTCCTCGACGCGCTTCCTGAGCTTCTCGGCCTGGAGGTCCGGAACCTTGGCGAAGAAATCCTGGGCCATCTTCGCGACGGCCGTCGTGATCAGCAGGGAATCCCGGTCCTTGAGCACGCTCAGGGGGAAGGTGAACGTGGCAAACCGGGGGGGCTCGACGCCGAGCACCCTGAGGAACGCCAGCGGCGTCACCTCGAAGGCCGGCAGGCCTCCAGCCGGCGAGAGACGGTGACGCTCGAGCGACGTGCGGAAGCCGTCGAGCGCGGGCGTCCGTCCTGGGCCGCACAGGAGGCGGAACAGACGGGCGTCGAGCAGGTGACGGAAAGCGGTAGGGGAGTTGGGGTTCACGGCCGGCGCATGATACCCGTTGCCGAGCCCGCGCGGGCATCAATGCCATGCCATTTCCCACAAATTTGGCCTTCGGGCCCGTTCTGCCCTCCGGCGACCTCACCCCGGCCCTCTCCTCCTGAGGAAGAGGGCCGATTTCGAGCCGAGATCCGGCGCCGCCCGGGCATGAATGCCCGGGCTAGGTAAAACAGCCGGCTGAAGCCGACTGAGAGGCTGTGAAGAAATCTCGCCTGGGGGTTTTCAAGGTCACGTGCTCATGAGATACTTTTCTCATGAGCGATACTTTGTTTCCTATCCCCACGCCGGAAGCG
>Ga0126305_10000425_pt1 | contig 18278 bp, 17 predicted proteins | sample Plot26_FD_92536 | JGI IMG/M metagenome (GOLD analysis project Ga0126305, IMG submission 92536) | Serpentine soil microbial communities from UC McLaughlin Reserve, CA, USA - Plot26 | ecosystem: Environmental > Terrestrial > Soil > Grasslands | place: USA: UC McLaughlin Reserve, Lake County... | reverse complement strand
GCGGGATCTCGTCCAGCTGCGTCGCGCGCAGCCAGCGGCCGACCTTCGTCACCTCGCTCTCGGTCGCCTCCACGAGCTCCGAGCCCAGGTGATGCCCGAGCCTGCCCTCGGCCCCCGGCCGCAGCGTGCGGAACTTCGTCATCGTGAAGATGCGCCCACCGCGACCGACCCGCTCGCCGCGGTAGAAGACCGGGCGTCCGGACGTGACGAGGTTCGCGCTCGCGATCGGGATCGTCAGGGGGAGCGAGATGAGCAGGAAGAACCCGGCCAGCACGATGTCGAGCGTTCGCAGCTCGAGATCGACGCGCCTGCGGTCGGGCGCCTCCTGAGCGAGACGCGAGAAGCGTTCCGCAAGGCTTTCGCCTGTGCCTTGCACGGTCAACGTCACAGGGATCTAATTGTTGCGGATGGACCTTGCGACCGTCGACGAGCGCTCTCCGCTGCGCCTGAGCCCGGTCGGCGTCGCGGTCGCGCTGCTCGGGTTGACGCTCGTCGCCTGGATCCTCGTCTTCGATCGGATGCGGGGCATGGACGCCGGCCCGGGGACCGATCTCGGCGGGCTCGGCTGGTTCCTGGGGATCTGGGTGACGATGATGGCCGCGATGATGCTGCCGTCGGTGTCGCCGATGGTCCTGGCGTTCGCCCGCGTGACCAGGGAGCGGGCCTGGCGGGGCCAGGCGCTGTACGTCCCGACCTGGGTCTTCCTCGCCGGCTACCTGCTCGCATGGACTGGATACGGGGTGCTGGCGTACGGCATCTTCCGGGTGCTCGACGCGGTCGATGGCGGTGTGCTCTCGTGGGACGGGGTGGGGCCGTACATTGCCGGCGGCGCGATCGTGGCGGCGGGGCTGTATCAGCTGACGCCGATCAAGGACGTCTGCCTACGCCACTGTCGCGGTCCGCTCCACTTCCTGCTCCACGGCTGGCACGACGGCACCGTGGGGGCCGTCCGCATGGGCTTCGTCCACGGCCTCTACTGCGTCGGCTGTTGCTGGGGTCTGATGCTCGTTCTTTTCAGCCTCGGCGTGATGAGTCTCGTGTGGATGGGCGTGATCGCCGCCGTCATCGTCGCGGAGAAGCTGCTGCCGTGGGGGCTGCGCCTGAGCCATGCGCTGGGTGTGGCCTTCGTCGTGCTGGGCCTGTGCATCGCCTTCGCGCCTGGCACCGTGCCGGGGCTGCACGATCCCGGCGAGGGCATGAGCCCTTCCCTCGGCATGACTCCGTAGCCTGGTATAAGTATAGCTTATGGACACCAGGCAGCTGGCTGCCTTCTGCGCAGTCGTGGAGCGCAAGAGCTTTTCGGAGGCCGCCGAGCGGATCGGGGTCACCCAGCCCGCGGTGAGTCAGCAGATCCGTTCGCTCGAGGATCGTGTCGGGCAGCAGCTCCTCGACCGCTCCGGAAGGCGCGTCGAGCCGACCGAGGCCGGCAACCGGCTCTACCGAAGCGCCCAGCGCCTGCTCGCCCTCGAGCGTCAGCTCCTCGAGGACGTGGCCGGAGAAGCCGACGGGCCGCTGCGCGGCCAGCTCGCCATGGGCGCTTCGACCGGACCGGGCGGCACGGTCGTCCCGGTCCTCCTCTGCGAGTTCGCGGAGGCGAACCCCCAAGTGACCGTCGACCTCACGATCTCCGACACGCAGACGATCGTCGAGCAGGTCGCGCGCCGCGAGCTGGAGCTCGGCGTCGTCGGAGCGACTCCGCGGAACCGAGCGGTCAGCTACGAGCCGTTCTTCCACGACGAGGTGATCCTCGTCTGCCCGCCCGACCACCCGTTCGCCGGAAAGACGGTCTCGCTCGACGATCTTCGCGGCCGGCGGCTGATCGTCATGCAGGAGGGCGCAGGGGTGCGGCAGGTGATCGAGGACGAGCTGCGCGAGGCGGGAACCCGGCTGCGCGACCTCGAAGTCCGCCTCGAGCTCGGGCTACAGGAGTCGGTCAAGAGCGCTGTCGAGGCGGGGCACGGCGTGACGTTCATCTCGCGAACGGCCGTCGAGCGGGAGCTCGGCTCGGGCGTGCTCGCCGAGGCGCGCGTCCGCGGGCTCGAGCCTTCGCGTGAGATCTCGCTCGTCCGCGCCGCGGGCCGCGTCTCGACCCGCGTCGCCGACGCGTTCGTCGAGTTCGCACGAGACCGGCTGTGAACGTTCGTTGGGGCCTGGGCGAGCTCCCCGGGCTGCTCGCCGACCTCGGGCTGGAGCGCCCGTTTCTGGTGGCCAGCCCGCGCTGGGACGCACCCGTCGAGGTGGCCGGCGACTGGCGCGAGGTGCCGTCGGACCGGATCGGCGAGGCGGCCGGGCGGGTTCGAGGGGCAGACAGCTTGCTCGCGGTCGGCGGCGGCAGCGCGATCGACCTGGCGAAGGCGATCGCCGTCGAGACGGACCTACCGGTCGTCTCGGTTCCCACGACCTACTCCGGGGCCGAGTGGACGCCGAGCTTCGGGATCCGTGACCACGACCGCCGGATGCGAGGCGGCGGCGCAGGGGCGACGCTGGCCGGGATCCTCTACGAGCCCGAGCTGACCCTCGGCCTGCCGCGGGCGGAGACAGTCGGCACGTCGATGAACGCCCTCGCGCACGCGGCCGAGGCGCTCTACGTGAAAGGCCGCAACGCCGAAGGCGACCGCGAGGCGCTCGCGGGAGCGCACCTGATCGGCGAATGGCTGCCGCGAGTCGTGGAGTCGCCGGACGAGGTCGAAGCACGACGCAACCTGCTCGAAGGCGCGCTCCATGCGGGCGCGGCGCTCGCCGCTGCGGGTCTCGGCCTCGCACACGCCATGGCGCAGGCGCTCGGCGGGAGCTTCGGGCTGCCGCACGGCGCGATGAACGCGCTCACACTCGCGCCCGCGCTGCGGTTCAACGAGCCCGTCGCCGAGCGCGAGGTCGCCCGCTTCGTCGAGTCCCTCGGCACGAACGACGCCGCTGCTCGGGTGCAGGAGCTCGCACGCCTCGGCGGATATAAACGCCTCCGCGACCAGGGCGTACCCGAAAACGAGCTCGCCACGGTCGCGGAGGCCGCCGCAGACCGACCGGGCGCACGAGCAAATCCGCGCCCGGCAACTTCCTCCCAAATCTCAGAGCTGTTGCGCTCTATCTACTAGCTCTACGGTCCTTCCCACCAGCTCGTCCTCATACGGCTCCACCCTCTCCGGCGAGTCGAGCCCCCATCGGCCTGGCGGCCATCATGCCGACTGGAGGCTGCTCGTCTTCCTCGTGCGTCAGGATGCTCCCACCACCCCCTGAAAGAACCCTGAAACTGCGCGTTACGATCCGTCGGGGAGGAGAGAATCCGATGGAGTACCGCATTCTTGGGCCTCTCGAGGTCGAAGCGGATGGCCCGCCGCTCACGGTAAAAGGCCGTAAGCCGCGTGCACTGCTCGCGCTCCTTCTCCTGCACCGCAACGAGCTCGTCACTCCCGATCTCCTGATCGAGGACCTGTGGGGCGAGAAGGTGCCCGCGACCGCGGCGAACACGCTCCAGGTCTACGTGTCGCAGGTGCGGAAGATCGTCGCCGACCGCCTGACGACCGAGGGCGGCTCCTACCGCCTGCGGGTCGAGCCCGACGAGCTGGACGCCGAGCGCTTCGAGCGGCTCGCCGTGGAAGGAGCGGCGGCGCTCGGCCGTCGCGCGTACGGCGAGGCCGCCGCGTTCCTGCAGGAGGCGCTTGGGCTCTGGCGTGGGCAGGCCCTCGCGGATCTCCGCTACGACTCGTTCGTCCAGGGCGAGATCGCGAGGCTCGACGAGCTGAGGCTCGCGGCGACCGAGAACCGGGTCGAGGCCGAGCTCTGGCTGGGCCGCCACGACCAGGTGATCGGTGAGCTGGAGGCGCTGATCGTCGAGCATCCGCTCCGGGAACGGCTCCGGGGACTGCTGATGCTCGCGCTCTACCGCGCGGGGCGCCAGGCGGATGCCCTCGAGGCGTACCGCACCGCACGCCAGGCGCTCCTGGACGAGCTCGGGCTGGAGCCTGGGCCTGAGCTGCGGGAGCTGGAGCAGGCCATCCTCCGCCAGGACGAGAGCCTGTCCCGCCGCCCGCTCTCCGCCGGCAACGTGCCCGTCCCCGTGAGCACCATGGTCGGGCGCCGCCGCGAGCTCGACGAGGTGACGTCGGCGCTCAGAGGAGACGCGCGTGTGATCACGCTGACCGGCCCTGGCGGGTCCGGAAAGACGCGCCTGGCCGTCGAGACCGCCAACGCCCTTGCCGAGGACTTCCCCGATGGCACCTTCTTCGTCGCGCTCGACGCGATCCGCGATGACGCCCTCCTGATGCCGGCGATCTCCGAGGCGCTGGGAGTCCGCGAGAGTGGAGAGCGTTCGCTGCGCGAGAGCCTCTCGGAGCGCCTCGCCGGGCGCCGCGCGCTCGTCGTGCTCGACAACTTCGAGCAGATCGTCGAAGCGGCGCCGATCGTCGCGCAGGTGCTGGAGTCGGCGCCCGGGCTGACGTTCCTGGTGACGAGCCGAGCCGCGCTGCGAATCTCCGGCGAGCGCGAGTACCCGGTCGACCCCCTCGACCTGAACGACGCCGTCGCGCTCTTCGTCGACCGCGCGCAGGGAGCAGATCCACGCTTCACGCTCACGGAGGCGAACCGCGAGGCGATCGAGGACATCTGCGCCCGCCTCGACTACCTGCCGCTCGCCCTGGAGTTGGCGGCCGCACGGACGAAGCTGCTCCCGCCCGAGGCGATGCTCGCGCTCCTCGAGGAGCGGTTGGACCTTCTCGGTCGTGGGGCCCGCGACCTTCCCGACCGGCACCGGGCGCTGCGCGACACCATCGCCTGGAGCTACGACCTGCTGGGCGCGGACGAGAAGGAGCTCTTCGCCCGGCTCGGAGTCTTCGGTGGAGGGTTCACACTCGAATCTGCGGTCGCGGTCTGCGACGCATCGCTCGACGGGATCGCGACGCTGCTCGACGAGAGTCTGCTCGAGCGCGACGCGGACCGGATGCGCATGCTCGAGACGATCCGCGAGTACGCGCTCGAGCAGCTGGCGCAGGACGAGGAGTCCGAGTACGTGCGACGCCGACACGCCGAGCACTTCCTGAAGCTCGCCCACTCGGAGCCCGTACCGGATCAGGCCGCCTGGCTCGCCCGCATCGACGCAGAGCGCGACAACCTCCGCGGCGCGCTCCAGTGGTCGCTCGAGCTCCGTGAGGCCAGTCTTGCCCTCCGCCTCGCGGCCGGGCTCTGGGAGTACTGGTGGATCCGCGGCCACCTCGCAGAGGGTCGGGGCTGGCTCGAGCAGGCGCTCGGAGTCGGGCGCAGCGCCTCCCCGGAGCTGAGGGCCCGCGCGCTCCATGCAGCGGGCAGCCTCGCGACCCGCCAGGGCGACTACGAGTGGGCCGCTGCGCTGTTCGAGCAGAGCCTCGCGCTCTCGGAGGAGCTGGGCGACCCGGCCGGAACCGCCCGCTCGCTGCTCTCTCTCGGGACGGTCGCAGCGGAGCGCGGCGATCAGGAGCGGGCGATGGAGCTCTCCGAGCGCGCCGCCGAGCTCTACCAGGAGTCGGACGACCGCCGCGGCCACGCTCTGGCGATCAGCAACCTCGGCGGGATCGCGCTCGAGCGGGGCGAGTACGTGAAGGCCTCGGAGCTGAGCGAGCAGGCGTACGCCCTGTTCGAGACGCTCGAGGACAGCGAGGGCATGGCGCTGGCGCTCGTCAACCAGGGCTTCTCCGCCCTCTCGGAGCAGGAGCCGGAGCGCGCGCTCGAGCTCCTGCGCGACGCGCTCCGCCGGCTGGCCGAGCTCGAGTTCAAGGACGTGATCGGCTACTGCTTCGAGGGGCTGGCAGCCGTACTCGTCCTCACGGAGCGCGCGGATGAGGCGGCGAAGCTGCTCGGGGCTGCGGAGATGCTGCGGGAGAGCCTCGGCGTCGAGCTCGCGCCGGCGGAGCAGTCGACGCACAAGGAGACGGTCGACGCGGTGCGGGCGCGGCTGGGCGAGGTGCGCTTCCGCGAGGCGTGGCGGGAGGGGCGGGAGCTGTCCCTGGACTCAGCCATCGCGTACGCGCTCGCGGACGAAGGGGCGCGTGTCCGCCGGTAGGCGCTGAGTCTGCATCAGCAGTTCTTATGCGTGTGATTAGTTATTCGCTGGTATAGTCTCGCGGTGGCCTCGCCCCGGGAATTCGACGTGCTCGTGGTCGGAAGCGGGGCCTCGGGGCTGGCAGCAGCGGTGTCCGCCGATCGTGCGGGAGCACGCGTCGGGCTCGTCGCGAAGGATGCGGTGCAGTCCTGCAACTCTGCGAAGGCGCAGGGCGGCATCCAGGCCGCCTTCGGCGACGACGACTCGCCCGAGCAGCACGCGGCGGATGTCTGGAAATCGTCGCACGAGACTGCCGACCGTCGTCTCGTCGAAGTGCTGACGAGCGAGGCGCCCAGCGCGATCCACTGGCTCGAACAGCTCGGGGTCGAGTTCACACGCGAGAACGGCGGCTACCGGCTCGCCCGCTGCGGCGGCTCCTCTCGGAAGCGCCTCCTGCAGGTGGGCGACCGCACCGGCCACGCGATCACGAAGGCGCTGCGCGAGTGGGTCGAGCGCTCCGAGGTCCAGGTTTTCCCGAAGTCCCCGCTCACCGAGCTCGAGCGCCGCGAGAACGGCTGGCGCGCGATCTGCGGGGAGCACGTGATCGACGCGGGCGCCGTCGTCCTCGCCGCGGGAGGGCGCTGCTACCGGATCGCGGAGGAGCGCGACGAGCTGACGACGAACCACCCCGGCGCGACCGGCGAGGTGACGCAGATCGCGATCGACCTTCGCGCCGAGACCCGCGACTACGACGCGCTGCAGTACCACCCGAACGGCGGCGCGTGGCCGCCCCCGATGCAGGGCTACTCGATCCCGGAGACGACGCGCGCGTACGGCGCGGTGCTCCTGAACGCGGACCGTGAGGAGTTCACCGACTCGCTCGGCCCGCGCGACGAGGTGTCGCAGGCGATCGTGGACGAGGTCGACGCCGGACGCGGCGTGGAAACGCCCGACGGGCGCCCCGCCGTCTACCTCGACACCACGCGGATCGCGGAAGACGACGCGAACGTCTCCCTGCCGTACATGCTCCGTCGGTACCGCGCGGGCGGGATCGACCCGCTGGACGAGCCGATCTTCACCTATCCAGTCCTTCACTACCAGAACGGGGGCCTCGTGATCGACGAGCACTCCGAGACGACGCTCGAGGGCCTCTATGCCTGCGGCGAGATCGCTGGCGGGACGCACGGGCGCAACCGGATGATGGGCAACTCCCTGCTCGAGTGCACGGTCTTCGGCCGGCGCGCGGGCAAGGCAGCCGCGGAAAGGGCCGCATGACGACGATCGCCGGAACCGATCTTCGCCAGGCCGTCGAGGACGCCGCCGCGTACCTCTACGTCTGGGCGCTCAAGGACATCCCGCAGGACCTGCGCGACGCGCTCGCCGAGGCCAAGGACCGGGAGACGTCGGTTCCCGGCCGCCGCGTGCTGGAGACGATCGTCAAGAACGTCCAGGTCGCTGAGACCGAGGACAACATCGTCTGCCAGGACACCGGGATTGCGGTCTACACGTGCCGCGTCGGCGAGCACTTCCCCCTGCACCCGGCCAAGATCTACGAGGCGCTCAAGATCGGCACCGAGCGCGCGACCATCGACACGCCGCTGCGCTCGAACGCCGTGCACACGATCACGCGCGAGAACACCGGGCCGAACACCGGCTACCGGCTGCCGATCGTGCACTGGGACTTCGTCCCCGACTGGGACGGCCTCGACGTCAAGTGCGTTCCCAAGGGCTCGGGCTCCGAGAACATGAGCTTCCTCAAGATGTGCGTCCCCGCCGACGGGGTGAAGGGGATCAAGCAGTTCGTCCTCGAGTCGATCGTCGGCGCGGGCGGCAAGCCGTGCCCGCCGGGGATCGTCGGCGTGGGGATCGGAGGCTCGGCCGACTACGCGATGTTCCTCGCGAAGGAGGCGATCGCGCGGCCGGTGAGGACGACGAACCCGGATCCGGAAGTTGCGAAGCTCGAGCGCGAGCTGTTCCAGCTCCTCAACGAGACCGGCGTGGGTCCGATGGGCCTCGGCGGCGACGTGACCGTCCTCTCGTGCCACATCGAGCACGCGGACACGCACATGACGCTCAATCCCGTCGCGGTCAACTATCAGTGCTGGGCCGCGCGCCGGGCTTCCGCGCACGTCACGGCGGACGGCGACGTCGAGTTCGACCGGGAGTTTTGATGGCCGAGCACAAGCTGACATTTCCGGCGAGCGAGGAGGACATCCGCGAGCTCCAGGCGGGCGACCTCGTCACCGTCGACGGCCACATCATCGGGATCCGCGACCGCACGCAGATCCGGATCTTCGACCAGGGCGTCGAGCCTCCGCTCGATCTGAAAGGGGCCTTCCTCCTACATACGGCGCCGAATGTGCGTAAGCTCGGACCGGGCAAGTACGAGCCGATGTGCGTCGGCACCACGACGAGTGCCCGCATGGTGCGCTTCACGGAGCCGCTCGGCCGCGACTACGGCGTTCGCGCGATCGCCGGGAAGGGTGGCCTTCCCGACGAGGCGATCGAGCCGATGCAGAAGCACGGGATGGTCTATTTCGCCCTTGTCGGCGGCGCGGCGGCACTCGAGACGACGCAGATCGAGGAGATCGAAGAGGTCTTCTGGGAGGAGCTCATGCCCGAGTGCCTCTGGAAGTTCCGCGTCAAGGACTTCGGCCCGCTCTGGGTCGGCATCGACTCGCACGGCAACTCGATGTACCGCGACGTTCAGACGGAAGCCACGAAGCGACTGGAGGGAATCCTTGCTGGACTTTGAGCCACGTTCGGGTGGGCTGACGCACGTCCTCGACAAGGGCCTCGGCCCGCGCGCCTGGGAGGACGTCCTCGAGACATCGGGCGTCTACATCGACGTGGTCAAGCTCGGCTGGGGCACGGCATACGTGACCCCGAACCTGCGCCGCAAGCTCGAGGTTCTGGCCGGCAAGCCGGTGGTCATCGGCGGCACGTTCTTCGAGGTCGTCTACGTGAAGGACAAGGTCGACGAGTACAAGCGCTGGCTCACCGACCTCGGCCTGACCCACGTCGAGATCTCCGACGGCACCGTCCAGATCCCGCGCGAGGAGAAGTTGGAGCTGATCGCCGACCTGGCGCGCGACTTCACGGTTCTCTCCGAGGTCGGCTCCAAGGACTCGGACGTCAACTTCGCGCCCTATCTCTGGGTGCAGTGGATCAAGGAAGAGCTCGAGGCGGGCGCGTGGAAGGTGATCACCGAGTCGCGCGAGAGCGGGACGGCCGGGATCTTCCGGCCTTCCGGCGAGATGCGCACCGGGCTGATCGACGAGATCGTGAACGAGGTCGCGGTCGCCGACCTCATCTTCGAGGCGCCCACGAAGGGCTCGCAGGCATGGTTCGTCAAGGAGTTCGGCCCGACCGTGAACCTCGGGAACATCCCGCCGGACGAGGTGATCCCGCTCGAGACTTTGCGCCTCGGCCTACGCGGCGACACGCTGAAGGAGGTGCTGCTCCCTGACGAGCGCGCCCGCACATAGGGACAGGCTTCAGCCTGTCCCGTCGGATCTCGAAGCGCTGGGCGCAGAAGATCTGCTCCAGTGGGTCTACGGCGAGTACGGCGACCGGCTTTGCCTCACCTGCTCGTGGCAGAAGCAGTCGTCCGTGCTCGTGCACATGGTCTCCGAGCTCGGGCTCGACCTCCCCGTGATCGAGCTCGACACGCAGCTCTTCTTCCGAGAGACGTACGAGACGCGTGACCGGCTCGTGCAGCGCTACGGGCTGAACCTGATCTCGAACCCGATCATCACGGTCGCCGAGCAGCACCGGCAGGAAGGCCCGAACCTCTGGGAGCGCGACCCGGACCGCTGCTGCCAGATCCGCAAGGTGGAGCCGCTGCTGGCCGCGCTCGATCCCTATGACGCGTGGATCTCTGGCATCCGGCGCGACCAGTCGCCGAGCCGTGCCGAGACGCCGAAGCTCCAGTGGTCGGAGCGCTACGACGTCTGGAAGGTGCATCCGCTTGCGGACTGGGACGAGAAGCGCGTCTGGGCCTACATCAAGGTGAACGAGATTCCCTACAACCCGCTGCACGAGGCGGGGTACCGCTCGATCGGCTGCATCCCCTGCACCCGGCCGATCACGGAGGACGAAGAGGAGCGCGCGGGCCGCTGGGCCGGCTCCGACAAGCTCGAGTGCGGGATCCATGAAGAGACGGCACTAGGAGGCACATGAGCGAGCACATCTACGCGCACGAACACCCCGAGTCGGACCGCGTGCGGCCGGGCGGCTTCACGCTCTGGTTCACGGGCCTGTCTGGATCGGGCAAGTCCACGATCGCCCATCTCGTCGGGCCCGAGCTCGACCGTCGCGGGCTCGTCGTCGAGTACCTGGACGGCGACAACGTGCGGACGCACCTCTCGAAGGGACTCGGCTTCTCTAAGGAGGACCGGGATACGCACATCGAGCGCGTGGGATGGGTCGCATCGCGGCTCACGCGCCAGGGGGGTGCGGTGATCGCCGCCGCGATCTCGCCGTACGAGGAGACCCGCCGCAAGGCTCGCGAGATGATCGAGGAGGTCGGGACGTTCGTCGAGGTGTTTGTGAAGGCGTCGGTGGACGAGTGCGCCCGGCGCGACGTGAAGGGCCTCTACGAGAAGGCGTTCAAGGGCGAGATCAAGGAGTTCACGGGCGTCTCCGACCCCTACGAGGAACCCTCGAATCCCGAGGTCATGATCGACACGGAGGCCCATAGCCCCGAGGAGAGCGCGCAGCTGATCCTCGGCAAGCTGGCCGAACTGGGCCTGGTCAAAGAAGAGGTGCCCGCGTGAGCGAGGTCCCGGAGGTCCCGGGGACAGTCACAGTGACAGGCACTCGGACAGGTCTGATCGAGCCACACGGCGGAACGTTGGTCGATCGCACCGGTGAGGGCCCGGACGATCTCGACTCGCTCGAAACGATCGCGCTCACGCCGCGGGAGGTGTCGGATCTGGACATGCTCGCTTCGGGCGCGCTGTCGCCGCTCGAGGGCTTCATGGGCTGCGAGGACTACGAGGGCGTCGTCGAGGGCATGCGTCTCAGGAACGGGCTCGCGTGGGCGATGCCGGTCTGTCTCGCCGTGGAGGCTGCGCCGGAGGCTGACCGGGTCGCGCTCACCGACGGCGAAGACCGCCCGCTGGCCGTGCTCGAGGTGGAGGAGGTCTACGACTACGACAAGGAGCGCGAAGCCGAGAACTGCTTCCGCACCACGGACGAAGCCCATCCGGGGGTCGCCCGCCTCTACGCGCAGCACCCTCGCTACCTCGCCGGCAAGGTCACGGTCTTCGACCGACCCGAGCCGTCGTTCCCGGAGCTGGCCAGGGACCCCGCCGACACCCGCAACGAGTTCGAGGACCGGGGCTGGAAGACCGTCGTCGGCTTTCAGACCCGCAACCCCATCCACCGCGCGCACGAGTACCTGACCAAGGTCGCGCTCGAGACCGTCGACGGACTGCTCATCCACCCGCTCGTCGGCGAGACGAAGTCGGACGACGTCCCGGCCGCAACTCGGGTCGCGTGCTACAGCGTCCTCGTCGACAAGTACTACCCCGAGGACCGCGTCGTCGTCTCGGCGTTCCCGGCCGCGATGCGCTACGCCGGACCGCGCGAGGCGATCTGGCACGCCGTCTGCCGCAAGAACTACGGCTGCTCGCACTTCATCGTCGGCCGCGACCACGCGGGCGTCGGCGACTACTACGGCACGTACGACGCGCAGCTCATCTTCGGGGAGTTCGAGGCCCACGAGCTCGGGATCGAGCCTCTGTTCTTCGAGCACGCGTTCTGGTGCAAGGTCTGCGGCTCGATGGCGACGCCGAAGACGTGCCCGCACGGCGGCGACGACCACGTCTTCCTCTCTGGGACGAAGGTCCGTGAGCTGCTCCAGGCCGGGGAGCTGCCGCCGGTGGAGTTCTCACGGCCCGAGGTCGCCGAAGTGCTGATCGATGCCTATCGGTAGATGACCGGGCAGTTCACGGCTCGGCTTCCCCGCGAAGACCTTCGTCAACGCCGCGGCCGAAGCTAGGGCACGAGCTTCGAAGAGCCCTCGCGCCAGCTTCCGCCGGCGCGCTTCGCCAGGTCGGCGAACGTCGTCCGCTCGAGGATCTCGATCGTCGAGTCGCGCACCTCGCTCCACACGCCCCGGAGCGAGTCCGCGACGAACTTCGGCGCTGCGTCCGGACTGCGACGCGTTGCGTACCCGATCGGTGCGAGCTGACCCTGGAAGAGCCGGACGACGCGCTCGAGCGTGATCTCGCCCGGCTCCTTGTTCAGCCGATAGCCGCCCGACGGCCCTCGCTCCGAGCGGACGAGCCCGGCGGAGCGCATCGGAGGCATCACCTGCTCGAGCACGGACCGGGGGGCGCCGGTCCGCTGAGCAAGCTCTTCGAGCTTCATCGGCCCGCCGTCGTCGAGCGCGAGGGCGAGGATCGCCCGGGTCGCGTAGTCGGTTCGGCGCGAGATCCACATGAGAGCTGATTGTTCCCGTTTGACGAGGTCGATGGGCGCCCATACACTGTCTTCTCGACTTTCTCTACAAAAACACTAAGGAATATCGGTTAATAAGGAGGACGAATGATTCGGATTAGCACGATCACGGTCGTTCTGGCGGGCCTGGTCGCGCTCGTGGCCGCGAGCCTCACGTCGTCGCACACATCGTCGGCGAGCTCGAAGAGCGGCTCGGTCAGCCTCGTCGCGTACTCCACTCCGCGTGACGCCTACACGAAGCTGATCCCTGCGTTCACCGACACGTCCGCCGGCAAAGGCACCTCGTTCCAGCAGTCCTACGGCGGCTCGGGCGAGCAGGCCCGCGCCGTCATCGCCGGCCTCAAGGCGGACGTGGTCGAGTTCTCGCTCGAGCCCGACATGACCTCGCTCGTTAAGGCCGGCCTCGTCGCAAAGTCGTGGAAGCAGGAGCCTTTCCGTGGGATCGTCACCCGCTCCGTCGTCGTCTTCGTCGTCCGCAAGGGCAACCCGAAGCACATCCGCACCTGGAATGACCTGGTGAAGCCAGGCATCGATTTGGTCGTCCCGAACGTCCAGACCTCCGGCGGCGCCAAGTGGGACGTCATCGCGGCATACGGCGCGCAGCGCAAGCTCGGCAAGTCGCACGCCAAGTCGGTTCAGTACCTCCAGAAGCTCTACGACCACGTCGCCTCCCAGGACAAGAGCGCGCGTGAGGCGCTGCAGACCTTCCTCGCCGGCCGCGGAGACGTCCTCCTCTCGTACGAGAACGAGGCGATCTTCGCTCAGAAGCACGGCCAGCCCGTCGACATCGTGATGCCGAAGTCCACGATTCAGATCGCGAACCCGATCGCGGTCGTCAAGACCAGCAGCAACAAGATGACGGCGCGCGCCTTCGTGAACTTCCTGCGCACGAAGCCGGCCCAGGTGATCTTCGCGCAGAACGGCTACCGGCCCGTGCTGCGCAGTGCGGCCAAGGGCTTCAGCTTCCCATATCCGCCGGGCGTGTTCTCGATCCAATGGCTCGGCGGCTGGGCGAAGGTCGACAAGCAATTCTTCGATCCGCGCACGGGAATCGTGACGAAGATCCAGCGCCGGAAAGGCGGCTGAGCTGGCCGCTCGCGCCGAGGCTCTTTCGCGGCCCGGGGCTGTCCGCAGCTCCGGGCCCGGTCTCGCCGTCGGGCTCGCGAGCGCCTACCTGAGCCTGATCGTCTTGCTCCCGCTGGCGGCGCTCGTTTGGAAGTCGAGCAAGGCTGGCAGGGGCGGTTTCTGGGAGGCGATCTCCGACCCCCAGGCGGTTGCCGCGCTCAAGCTGACCCTCGTCGTCTCGGTCGCGGTCTGCCTGATCAATGCGGTAATGGGGACGATCGTCGCGTGGATCCTGATCCGGGACCGCTTCCCCGGGCAGGGGGTCGTGAACGCGATCATCGACCTCCCGTTCGCGCTCCCGACGATCGTCGCCGGGCTGACACTGCTCGCGCTCTACGGGCCGAACGGCCCCGTGGGCGTGAACATCGCGTTCTCGCGGACCGCGATCCTGCTGGCGCTGCTGTTCGTGACGCTGCCCTTCGTGATCCGGACCGTGCAGCCGGTGCTGCTCGAGCTCGATCGCGAGATGGAGGAAGCCGCGGCCTCGCTGGGGGCCGGGCCTTTCACGACGTTCCGCCACATCATCTTTCCGAACCTGTTCCCGGCCGTCCTGTCCGGGGTTGCGCTCGCGTTCGCACGGGCGATCGGGGAGTTCGGCGCCGTCGTTCTCATCTCGGGGAACCTGCCGTTCAAGACCGAGGTCGCCTCGGTCTTCATCTTCGGGCGGATCGAGAGTGGGGATCCGGCGGGCGCGGCTGCCGTGTCGGTGCTGATTCTCGTGATCACGTTCGTCGTGCTGCTCGGGATCGGCGCCCTTCGACGGTGGGTGACGAGGCACGACCGTGCGTAGATGGCCGCTCCGCATCGTGGGTCTCTCGTACCTGCTGGTTGTGCTGGCGGCTCCAGTCGGGCTCGTTTTCTACCGCGCGTTCGAGCACGGTCTCGGCCCGGCGTGGGCCGCGGTCACGACGCCCGAGGCGAAGCACGCCTTCTACCTGACCGTTCTGATCGCCGCGATCGCCGTGCCGGCGAACACGATCTTCGGCGTCATCTGCGCGCTTGCGATCGTCCGCCAGCGCTTCCCCGGCAAGGGCGTCATGAACGCTCTCGTCGACCTGCCGCTCGCGCTGTCACCGGTCGTCGTGGGGCTCGCGTTCTTGCTCCTCTACAGCCGAACCGGGTGGTTCGGGAGCTGGCTGACGGACCGCGGAATCCAGGTGGTGTTCGCGCTGCCCGGGATGATCCTCGTCACGATCTTCATCTCGCTGCCGTTCGTCGTCCGCGAAGTCGTCCCGGTGCTTCGCGAGATCGGCACCGATCAGGAGCAGGCGGCCGCCACGCTCGGCGCTTCCGGCTGGCAGACGTTCCGGCGCGTGACGCTTCCGGCGATCCGTTGGGCCATTGCGTACGGCGTCGTGCTGACGACCGCGCGCGCGCTCGGCGAGTTCGGCGCGGTGAGCGTCATCTCCGGCCACGTCGTCGGCAGGACCGAGACCATGACGCTGCACGTCGAGGCGCAGTACCAACAGTTCGACTACGTCGGGGCGTATTCGGCCTCGGTCGTGCTTGCAATGATTGCGATCGCGACCTTGGTCGCGATGACGCTGTTCAAGCCGAAGGAGGAGACACGCTGATGGCCATCGTCGCCAGATCGGTCACGAAGCGGTTCGGGGAGTTCGTCGCGCTCGACGATGCCTCGATCGAAGTCCCGTCGGGCTCGCTCACGGCGTTGCTCGGCCCGAGCGGCAGCGGGAAATCCACTCTCCTCCGCGTGATTTCGGGCCTCGAGCGCCCGGAATCCGGCACGGTCGAGCTCGACGGCGCCGACGTCACGCGCCAGGCGGCGCAGAAGCGCGGCGTCGGCTTCGTCTTCCAGCACTACGCCGCCTTCAAGCACATGACCGTCCGCGAGAACGTGGCCTTCGGGCTCAAGGTGCGCAAGCGCCCGCGGGCCGAGATTCGCAAGCGCGTCGACGACCTGCTCGAGCTCGTCCAGATCGCGGGTTGGGCCGACCACTACCCGGCGCAGCTCTCAGGCGGCCAGCGCCAGCGGATGGCACTTGCCCGCGCGCTCGCGGTCGAGCCCAAGGTGCTCCTCCTCGACGAGCCGTTCGGAGCACTCGACGCCCGGGTCCGCAAGGACCTGCGTGCGTGGCTCCGCCGCCTGCACGACGAGATGCACGTGACGACGATCTTCGTGACGCACGACCAGGAGGAGGCGATGGAGCTCGCCGACCAGATCGTGCTCATGAACCACGGGCGCATCGAGCAGGTGGGCGGCCCCCGCGAGCTCTACGAGGAGCCAGCGAACGAGTTCGTGATGGGCTTCGTCGGGCCGGTCAACCGCCTGGGGGAGTCGTACGTGCGCCCGCACGACCTCGAGCTCTCGAGTGAGCCGAACGGTTACACGACACCTGGCGCGATCGAGCGCGTCGTCCATCTCGGCTTCGAGGTGCGCGTCGAGCTCCTGCTCGAGGACGGGCGAGACGTCTGGGCCCAGGTCACGCGCGAAGAGGCGGAGCGGCTCGAGCTCGCCCCCGGTGGCACCGTGTACGTCCGCCCGCGGCGGGCGAAGGTCTTCGAGCCCGCCTAGGAGGCCAGGACCAGGAAGGGGAGGCTCGAGCTGAGCTCGAGGGGGCCCACAGCCGGCAGCCAGTCGCGTCGGCACGTAGTCCACTGAAGAGCGCTGTTCTCGCGGCGCATCAGCCAGTTGTCGAAGACCTCGTCCTGGGCGATGCGCGTCAGCGCGGCCCGGATCGAGGAGCCGGCGTCGGCGAGGGAAAATGCTCCGAGCGGAGCCGTCGGGGTGAGCGCCCGGACGCGGAGCTCGCCCTCGCGGGTTTTCAGCTTCACCCAGTGGCCGCCGGGGATGCGGAGGACGGACGGGGGAGCCAGGCCCTCGATCGCGACGCCGCGGCCTCTGCGGCCGAGCCACGACGGAACAGGCGTCACCTGAACGAGCCGGGCCGGGGTCTCGGAGTAGCTTTCGTGGTAGCTCGCGATCTGCCGGGCGCCCGGTGACTTGACACGGAAGTTCCGCTCCACGCGCGCCTGGCGCAACTCGTCGGCGATCACCCCACGGGCGATCGACCGAGAGGCGCCTGCTCGGGCGAGTGCGCCGCGATACGCCACACCGTTGCCGCCGAAGCGGTAGCGGATGATCGCGCGCTCGGCTGCACGAAGCTCCTTCGGCTTCAGCTTCACCTCGTTCTTGAGCGCCAGGCTCGCGAAGAGTGACGTGAACGCGATCTCGCGGTCACGGGTGACGTGGGCGATGCTCGAGAGCTGGGACGTGCTGATCCGGCCGCCGGGCACCGTGCACTGAGTCCCTCCGGCGAGGCGGAGCTGGCCCTTGGTCAAGGAACGGTCGAACCTGGGGCCGGCCATGCTCGGACCCGCGCAGAGGCTCGGGTTGCGGGTCCATAGGTAGACGCACGCGGCGGCCGGCTTGTCGGGGTCGCGGTCGGCAGCGGCCCACTCGCCCCAGCCCCACGACCAGATCGTCGCGAGCGGGATCTCGCGGCTCACCTGCTTGACCGCGAGCACCTGCCATTTGATCGTGTCGAACCAGGCCGTGGCCGGCTTGAGCTGCTCGCGGCCGCCCTGGCCGGGATTCGTGTGGAAGCCGAGGAAGATTCCGATCTTCGACGGCGGGATGCCGACCTCGGTCAGATCGCTCAGGCCCTGGCGGAACGCGTTGCGAAGCGTGCGAGACCCGAGCACGGGGCCTTGTCGGTGGATCTGGGGCGCGGAGAAGTAGATCTCCCGGACGAAGTCCGTGTACAGCGCGACCTCGCGCCACCAGTCGCCGGCCTCGCCGTCCGTGAACGGCCGCGTCGAAAGAAGCAGGAACGGGTGTGCGCCGAGCTCCCGCAGGCGCTTGACGAAGATGGTCACGTTCTGGCGGTACTGCTGGTTCGTGGGTGACCACGGCGTCGCCAGGTTCGAGCCCCACATCTCGTTGAGGGCGATCCACGGCGTCGCGCACGCTGACGAGGCGACCGCCCGGTAGAAGACTCGATCGGCCCAGTCGCGAACCTCGACCGGCTCCAGCGGATTGTTGGGAACGCCGACGCGCTGCCGGAAGTTCATCTCCCAGTAGACGGTCTTCGCCCCGAGCGCGCGGATCTGCGGCGGGTAGATGAAGTTCGCCGCCGCGGCCACGACTCCAGGCCGCGCGAACATCGTCCAGTAGGGCACCGAGCCGTCGGCGAAGTCGACCCAGACCGGGTCCTTGTTCGGCAGCCCGCACTCGCGAGCGTCCGCTTGGCCCGGCGCGGCCGCGAAAATCGCGCCGCACGCGAGCGCGAGAACGAGGAGCCGCTTCACCACGGCGGAACTCTAGGCATCTGCGCGAACGAGGAAGCCACTACGCCCCTGTTTGATCAGGACGCGACTGAACCCTGCAGAGCCGAACAGGAAGCGGAGCTCTCGCTCGGTGTAGTTGAAGATCGGGCAGTTGTTGATCACCTCGTAGCGAACCTTTCGCACCGGCCCCTTGAGCCAGTTCCAGCGAGGGAAGCTCGCGACTGCTGAACCGGACGTGAGCTCGGCCATGCGGCGCACGAAGAGATGAGCGTCTGGGATGTAGTCGAAGAAGCCGAGCGCGATCGTCACGTCGAACTGGCCCTCGAGTGGGGCGGACAGGAAGTCGCCATGGACGAGCTTCACCTTGTCGCCGAAGCGCTCCAGGCGCTTTGCCGACAGATCGAGCATCTCCTGGGCGATGTCCGCGTTC
>Ga0126305_10000424_pt1 | contig 18294 bp, 16 predicted proteins | sample Plot26_FD_92536 | JGI IMG/M metagenome (GOLD analysis project Ga0126305, IMG submission 92536) | Serpentine soil microbial communities from UC McLaughlin Reserve, CA, USA - Plot26 | ecosystem: Environmental > Terrestrial > Soil > Grasslands | place: USA: UC McLaughlin Reserve, Lake County... | reverse complement strand
CGGGCGGAGCTCAAGCACCTCCTGTAGGATCGGGCCATGGAAGGCACCCAGACCCTCCTCGAAGTGGTCCTGAACGGCGAGCCGCACCGGGTGCCCGAGGGCTCGACGGTGGCGGACCTGGTCGCCGGGCTGGGGCGCGATCCGCGCACCGTGGCGGTCGAGCGCAACGGCGATCTCGTGCCCCGTGCCCGTTTCGCCGAGACGCTTCTCGGGGCGGGCGACCGGCTGGAAGTGGTTCACTTCGTGCAAGGTGGCTGAGGCGGTGGTGGCAGGTGTGGAAGGCGATGGCGGACGGGATGTGGCAGCCTGGAGCACGGGTGGGAATGTACGCAGACGTCCGAGCGTTGACGGGAGAGCGAGCCAGCCCGCCGGGTGCGAGCCCGGGGCGTTGTCACCGCTCTCCTCTTTGCAGTATGATCCAGCTCGAACGGGCCGCTAGCTCAATTGGCAGAGCAGCAGACTCTTAATCTGCGGGTTGAAGGTTCGATTCCTTCGCGGCTCACCACTCCCCCAACTCCCACCCCTCCTGGACCCTGGAGGTCTCACTGCGAAAGTGGCGGAACTGGTATACGCGCTAGACTTAGGATCTAGTCCCGAGAGATCGGGTTGGGGGTTCGAGTCCCCCCTTTCGCACCAAGTTTCGCGCCAAGAGTGATGATGAGGACGAAATACTGATGAGCGTGGTTTTATCTCTAGAGGACGTCGGTCCCTGCCGGAAACAGCTCAAGGTGGAAGTTCCGGCTCCCGCGGTCGAGGCGGAGACGCAGCGCGTGGTCCGGGAGTATGGCCAGAAGGTCCGGCTGCCCGGCTTCCGCAAGGGCAAGGTGCCCTCGGAGCTGGTGCGCCGGCGGTTCGCCAGCGAGATCGAGCAGGAGGTCAAGGAGCGGCTGCTGCCCCGCTACTGGCGGCAGGCGCAGGCGGAGAGCTCCATCGAGCCCCTCCTGCCGCCCGAGGTCGACGAGGTCGCCGACCTCCAGCCCGGCGAGCCCCTGACCTTCGTCGCCACGGTGGAGACCCGGCCCCAGATCGAGCTGCGCAACATCACCGACTTCGACCTCCCGGACCCGCAGGTCGATCCCGGCACGCTGGAGATCGACGATACGATCGACAACCTCCGCAAGCAGATCGCCGAGTGGGTGACGGTCGACCGGCCCGCCGCGCGGGGCGACCTGGTGGGCCTCGAGATCACCACCCAGGGCTCCGCCGAGCATCCGGAGGAGCGGACCGACACCGTCCAGGCGGAGGTCGGCGATCCCCAGGTCTGGGAGGAGCTCTCGGTGGCCCTGCAGGGGCTCGCCGCCGGCCAGGAGACGACCTTCAGCCGGCGCCACGAGCACCCGCCGGCCGAGGAGGGCGGCGCGCCGGAAGTCCACGAGCAGAGCTTCCGCATCAAGGTGAACGAGGTCAAGGAGCGCGACCTGCCGCCGCTCGACGATGCTTTCGCCGCTCGGGTCAACGCCGAGTTCGCGACCTTCGAGGCACTGCGCGAGGCGGTCGTCGGCCGCCTGCGGGCCAACAAGGAGGAGCAGCGGCGCGAGGCGCGGCACAAGGCGCTGCTCGACCAGCTCCGGGAGCGCCACCCGATCGACCTGCCCCAGGGCGTCCTCCGCAAGGAAGTCGAGCACATGGTGCAGGACTACGCGGAGAACCTGTCCCGCCGCGGCGTCGACGTCGAGCGCGCCGGCGTCGACTGGAGCGGCGTCGCCGGCGAGTTGCAGCCGATGGCCGAAAAGCGGGTCCACGCCCGCCTGCTGCTCGACGCGGTCGCCGACGACCGGCAGATCGGAGTCACGGAAGAGGAATTCGAGCGCACTCTGGCAATGTTGGCTCGCGCACAGGGGGTTTCCACCCCGGTCCTGCGCCGCAAGCTGGACGAGGACGGCCGCCTGGCCACGCTCCGTTCCCAGCTCCGGCGTGAGAAGACGATCCGGACTCTGCTCGGGGAGCCGGAGGAAGAGGCGGCTCCGGCCGCGTTTCCTGGAACCAACGCCGAGCTGACGGAAGCTTAAGCAAGGAGACATTCGAAGCATGCTGATTCCGATGGTGGTCGAGCAGACGAACCGGGGCGAGCGCGCCTACGACATCTACTCACGCTTGCTCAAGGACAACATCATCTTCCTCGGCCGCGGCGTCGACGACGACGTCGCCAGCCTGATCATCGCGCAGATGCTCTTCCTCGAGGCGGAGAACCCCGAGAAGGACATCTCGCTGTACATCAACTCGCCCGGCGGCTCGGTGAGCGCGGGCCTGGCGATCTACGACACCATGCAGTACATCAAGCCCGACGTGGCCACCTACTGCGTGGGCCAGGCCGCCTCGATGGCGGCCGTGCTGCTGGCCGCGGGCCAGAAGGGCAAGCGGACGCTGCTGCCCAACAGCCGGGTGCTGATCCATCAGCCGTGGCTGTCCGGCCTGCAGGGCCAGCAGTCGGACATCGAGATCCACGCCAAGGACATGTTCATGATGCGCGACCGGATGGACGAGATCCTGGCCTTCCACACAGGAAAATCGAAAGAAGAGATCCATCGCGACACGGAACGCGATAGGATTCTCGGAGCGAAAGAAGCGGTCGAGTATGGTCTCGTGGACCGGGTGATGGTGCGGCGGCGGCCGGAAGGCCCGACGCCGACCCCGATCCGGTGACGTTTTGAGGGGCTCGCGGCACACTATTTTTTAGGACATCGTGCTGGACACTATGTAGAGCCCCTAAAAAGAGCCGGCACTTGCGGCGGCACGGAAATGCCCAAGCCGCGGAGCCTGTTCTAGCAGGCAAGACGTTGACAGGCGTCCTGTAGCGCTCCTAGCATCGCGGCAAGCCTCGTCAACGACCGCCACAACGGAGGAGAAATGCCGAAGAAAGACAGCGGCGATGAAGTCCTGAGGTGCTCGTTCTGCAACAAGAGCCAGCGCGAGGTCAAGAAGCTGATCGCCGGCCCGACGGTGTTCATCTGCGATGAGTGCGTCGACATCTGCCTCGACATCATCGCCGAGGACCGCATGCTCGAGCAGCAGCAGGACACGACACTCCCGAAGCCCAAGGAGATCAAGTCGCTCCTCGACGAGTACGTGATTGGCCAGGAGCAGGCGAAGAAGAAGCTGGCGGTCGCGGTCTACAACCACTACAAGCGGATCGACTTCGCCGAGAAGGCCCATGGCGACGTCGAGCTCCAGAAGTCCAATATCCTGCTGATCGGCCCCACCGGCACGGGCAAGACCCTGCTCGCCCAGACGCTGGCCCGGCTGCTCTCCGTGCCGTTCACCATCGCCGACGCCACCACCTTGACCGAGGCGGGCTACGTCGGCGAGGACGTCGAGAACATCATCCTGAAGCTCTATCAGGCGTCCGGCAACGACAAGGAGAAGACGCAGCGCGGCATCGTCTACATCGACGAGGTCGACAAGATCTGCCGGAAGAGCGACAACCCGTCGATCACCCGCGACGTCTCCGGCGAAGGCGTGCAGCAGGCGCTGCTCAAGATCCTCGAGGGGACCCAGTGCAACGTGCCGCCTCAAGGGGGGCGCAAGCACCCGCACCAGGAGTTCCTGCAGATCGACACCACCAACATCCTGTTCATCTGCGGCGGCGCCTTCGTCGGTCTGGACGACGTCATCGAGCGCCGCATGAACCAGAAGTCCCTGGGCTTCGGGGCCGACATCAAGGGCAAGCGCGAGAAGAAGACGGGCCAGTTCCTGGAGCACGTGCTGCCCGAGGACCTGATCAAGTACGGCCTGATCCCCGAGTTCGTCGGACGTTTGCCCGTGGTCGCGACGCTGGAAGAGCTCGACGAGGAGGCGCTGGTGCGCATTCTCCACGAGCCCAAGAACAGCCTGATCCGGCAATACCAGACCATCCTCGAGTTCGAAGGGGTGGAGCTGAAGTTCACGGACGAGGCCCTGGTCGCCATTTCCCGCGAGGCGCTGAAGCGCAATGTCGGAGCCCGCGGCCTGCGCATCATCCTGGAAGAGCTGATGCTCGACCTCATGTACACCATACCCTCGCAACGCGACGTGAAGCAGATCCTCATCAACGAGGAAGTCGTGGCGAGCCGGATCCAGCCGATCATGCTGTACAAGAAGGCCGGCTGAGGAAAGGGTTCAAGTTACCCGACATGGCAGCGACATTCATCAACAAGAAGCGCGAGACCCTGCCCCTCGTCCCCCTGCGGGACATGGTGGTGTTCCCCCATATGATGGCCCCGTTCATCGTGGGCCGTGAGAGCTCCGTGCGGGCCCTCGAGCAGGCGCTCGGCGGCCCCACGAAGCGGATCTTCCTGGCCGCCCAGAAGGATCCCCGGATCGACGACCCGCTGCGCGACGATATCTGCGACATCGGCGTCATCGCCACGGTGATCCAGAACCTGAAGCTGCCCAACGGCAACGTGCGGGTGATGGTCGAGGGCGTGCAGCGCGGCCGGATCCTGAACGTCGCCGAAGCGGACGGCGCCCTCGGCGTCGAGGTGGAGACCTACGAGGTCAACTACCCGATGAGCGAGGAGCTCCGGATGTACATGAGCAAGGTCCTGTCGGCCTTCGAGCAGTACGCCAAGATGTCGCACCACCTGGCGTTCGAGGGCCTGATGTCCACCCTCAAGCTGGACGACGCGGACCGCGTGGCCGACATCCTGTCGGCCCACCTGATGGTGGCGACCACCGACAAGCAGTCCCTGCTCGAGCTGCTCAACCCCTATGAGCGCCTGCAGCGCCTTCACGACCTACTCGACGTCGAGATCGAGAAGATCAACATCGACAAGCGGATCAACGTGAAGGTCAAGAAGCAGATGGAGAAGGCCCAGAAGGAGTACTACCTCAACGAGAAGATCAAGGCCATCCATCAGGAGCTCGGGCGCAAGGACGACCGCGGCGACGAGCTCTCCGAGCTGAAGGAGAAGATCGAGAAGGCCGGTCTGCCCAAGGAAGTGAAGGAGAAGGCCGAGCAGGAGCTCAAGCGCCTGGAGGCCATGCCGCCCGTCTCGGCGGAGGCCACCGTCTCCCGCAACTACATCGACTGGCTGGTCTCGGTGCCCTGGCGCAAGCGGAGCAAGGAGCGCAAGGACCTCGACCACGCCGAGAAGGTGCTCAACGAGGACCACTACGGTCTCGAGAAGATCAAGGACCGCATCCTCGAGTTCCTGGCCGTGCGCCAGCTCGTGGGGCAGACCAAGAGCTCGATCGTCTGCTTCGTCGGCCCGCCGGGCGTCGGCAAGTCGTCACTCGCCAAGTCGATCGCGCGGGCCACGGGGCGCAAGTTCGTCCGCCTGTCCCTCGGCGGCGTGCGCGACGAGGCGGAGATCCGGGGCCACCGCCGGACCTACATCGGCGCCTTCCCCGGCCAGATCATCCAGATGATGCGCAAGGCGGGGACGATCAACCCGATCTTCCTGCTCGACGAGGTCGACAAGATGTCCATGGACTTCCGTGGCGATCCGTCGGCCGCCCTGCTCGAGGTGCTGGACCCGGAGCAGAACGACTCGTTCCTCGACCACTACCTCGACGTCGACTATGACCTCTCGAAGGTCATGTTCATCGCCACGGCCAACGTCACGCACTCGATCCCGGCGCCGCTCAAGGACCGCATGGAGATCATCTCGCTCTCGGGCTACACGCTCAACGAGAAGCTGGCGATCGCCCAGCAGTTCCTGGTCATGCGTCAGCTCAAGGACCACGGCTTGTCGCCGGAGAAGATCGGCTTCGACGCCGAGGCGATCCGGGTCATCATCGAGAGCTACACCCGGGAGGCCGGCGTGCGGAGCCTGGAGCGCGAGATCGCTTCCATCTGCCGTAAGATCGCCCGCCGGGTGGTCAAGGAAGGTCCGGGCCTGACGATCACGGTCACGCCGGAGATGGTGTTCGAGTTCCTGGGCAAGCCGAAGTTCCGGGCCCGCCGCAAGAACGAGGAGTCGGAGGTCGGCGTCGCCACGGGGCTCGCCTGGACCGAGGTCGGCGGCGAGCTGCTGGAGACCGAGGTCGGCCTGATGCCGGGCAAGGGGAAGCTGACGCTCACCGGCAAGCTGGGCGACGTGATGCAGGAGTCGGCCCGCGCGGCCGTGTCGTACCTGCGCAGCCGTTCCGGCCTGTTCGGCATCGAGCCGGACTTCAACGAGAGCCTGGACATCCACCTGCACGTGCCGGAGGGCGCCATTCCCAAGGATGGACCCTCGGCCGGCATCACGATGGCCACGGCTCTGATCTCGGCGCTGACCAAGATCGCGGTTCGCAAGGACTTTGCGATGACCGGGGAGATCACCCTCCGGGGCAAGGTCCTGCCGGTGGGCGGGATCAAGGACAAGGTGCTGGCCGCCTACCGCGGCGGCATCAACGAGGTGATCCTGCCGAAGGAGAACGAGAAGGACCTCGAGGAGCTCCCGGCCGAAGTGCGGGAGGCGATGGAGTTCCACCTGGTCGAGTCGATGGACGAGGTCCTGCGGCTCGCACTGGACGGCGCCATCTCTCCGCTGCCGAAGAAGGATGGCAAGTTCACCGAGGTGCCCTCCGAGGCTCCCATAGGGTCGGATTCCCTGGCCCATTGACCCGACCTGTCCGAATGAGGCAGCGCTCGCGCCGGCTTTCGAGCCGGCGCGACCGCGGCCCGGGAATCCAGATTGAAAATTATTGCGCGTCGCGCGGTGGCCGTCCGATCCGGCTACCCGGCGCTCCCGTGATCGAGCCCGTGAGGGTCAGATCCGGGTTCTGTTTCCGCGAACGCAGGCGAGACGCTTGAAAATCGATACCGCGGAGTTCATCCGTTCCGCTCATGGCGGGGATTACCTGCGGGACGGGCGTCCCGAGATCGCTTTCGTTGGACGCTCCAACGTCGGCAAGTCGAGCCTGCTGAACCGGCTCCTGGGACGCAAGGCCCTCGCCCGCACCAGCTCCACGCCGGGACGGACGCAGGCCGTCAACTACTTCCTGGTGAACCGGCGCTTCTATTTCGTCGATCTGCCCGGTTACGGCTATGCCAAGGCCGGGAAAGAGGACCGGCGGGAGTGGGCGGCGAGGGTCGAGGGATATCTCCGGGAGGCGCCGCCGGACGCGATCGTGCTGCTGGTGGACGGCAAGGTGGGGGCAACTCCGCTGGACGTTCAAGCGTACGAGTACCTGTCCGGAATGGGAGTGGCGGTGCTGGTGGCCGCCACCAAGGTCGACAAGGTGTCCCGGGGGCGGTGGGCGGCGTCGGTAAAGGAAGTTCGCAAAGTTCTGGGTTTGCAGGAAGCGATCCCGGTCATCCCCGTCTCAGCTCACTCGGGAGAAGGGATCAAAGAACTCTGGGGTGCGATCGCATCCCGTCTCGAGGCGAGTGCCAGATGATTGACACAACGAGGAACGACATGGCCAAGTCACAGCAGAATCAAACGGAGAAGGGGAGTGCGGTAGAGGCGCTCGACATTCGGGCCCTCAAGGAGATGAGCATTTCCCAGCTCACCCAGATCGCCAAGGATCTGGGCGTCGAGGGCGCGACGGGCATGCGCAAGCAGGAGCTGATCTTCAAGGTTCTGCAGGCGCAGACGGAGAAGAGCGGGCTGATCTTCGCCGAGGGGGTGCTCGAGTGCCTCCCCGACGGGTTCGGCTTCCTGCGCGCTCCCGAGTACAACTACCTGCCGGGTCCGGACGACATCTACGTGTCGCCCAGCCAGATCCGGCGTTTCGACCTGCGCACCGGCGACACCATCTCCGGCCAGGTGCGGCAGCCCAAGGAGGGCGAGCGCTACTTCGCCCTCATCAAGGTCGAGGCGGTCAACTTCGAGCACCCCGAGGTCGCCCGCAACAAGATCTTCTTCGACAACCTGACGCCGCTCTACCCGCAGGAGCGAATCAAGCTCGAGGTCGGCGGCGACATGTCGTCGCGGGTCATGGACCTCTCGACGCCCATGGGCAAGGGGCAGCGCGCGCTGATCGTGGCGCCGCCGCGCACCGGCAAGACGATGCTCCTGCAGTCGATCGCCCACTCGGTCGAGAAGAACCATCCGGAGGCGATGCTGATCGTCCTCCTGATCGACGAGCGGCCCGAAGAGGTCACCGACATGCAGCGCTCGGTCCAGGGCGAGGTCGTCTCCTCGACCTTCGACGAGCCCGCCACCCGCCACGTGCAGGTGGCCGAGATGGTGATCGAGAAGGCCAAGCGCCTGGTCGAGCACAAGAAGGACGTGGTGATCCTGCTCGACTCGATCACCCGGCTCGCCCGCGCCTACAACACGGTCCAGCCGCCGTCCGGCAAGGTGCTCTCCGGCGGTATCGACGCCAACGCCCTGCACCGGCCGAAGCGGTTCTTCGGCGCCGCCCGCAACATCGAGGAGGGCGGCTCGCTGACCATCATCGCCACGGCCCTGGTGGACACCGGCAGCCGCATGGACGACGTCATCTTCGAGGAGTTCAAGGGCACCGGCAACTGCGAGATCCACCTCGACCGCAAGCTGGTCGACAAGCGGGTCTTCCCGGCGATCGACATCAACAAGTCGGGCACCCGCAAGGAAGAGCTGCTCATGCCCGAGAGCGAGCTGCACCGCGTCTGGGTGCTGCGCAAGGTCCTGAACCCGCTGTCGACGGTGGAGAGCATGGAGCTGCTGCTCGACAAGCTGTCGAAGACCAAGACGAACCAGGACTTCCTGAACGCGATGTCCGGTAAATAGGGGAGCCCTTGCCCAAGCTGCGTGTCGGCATCGTCAACTTCCTGAACAGCAAACCGCTGGCCTGGGGGTTCCTCAAGGGCCACCATGCGGATCTGTTCGCGCCGAGCTATCACCCGCCGGCGCTGGTGGCGAGGCTGCTCGGGCAGGGGAACCTCGACATCGGGCTGATCCCGTCGATCGAGGTGCAGCGCATCCCGAACCTGCGGGTGCTGCCCGACATGTGCGTCGCCGCCCGGCACGAGGTGAGGAGCGTGCTCCTGGTCTCGCGAGGTCCCGTCGGGGAAATCCGGCGGGTCGCGCTCGACCAGAACAGCCGGACCTCGGCCACGCTGGTCCGCATCCTGTTGCGGGAGCGGTATGGGCTCGACCCCGAGTACCTGCACGAGCGTCCCGATCCCGAGCGCATGCTGAGCGAGGCGGACGCGGCCCTGATCATCGGCGATCCGGCCCTGCGGGTTGACCGCGAGCGGTACCAGATCGTCGACCTGGCGGAGGAGTGGAGCGAGCTGACGGGCCTGCCCTTCGTCTTCGCCGTCTGGGCGGTGCGTCCGGAGGTCGAGATCCCCGACCTCCCCTTCTACTTCAAGAGCAGCCTGCGCTACGGCCTCTCGTCCCTCGACACCCTGGTGAGGGAGTCGGCCGCCGAGCTGAACCTCGACACCTCCGAGGTCCGCTCCTACCTGACGGAGAACCTCTCCTTCTTCCTCCGCCGCGAGGAGATCGAAGGCCTGGAGGAATTCTACCGCCGGGCCCACGCCCACGGTCTCATCCTGGAGCCCAAGCCGCTCGAGTTCTGGGACTGATCCGTTAGCATGCTATTCTGATGACCGCTGAGTCGTTGGCCGACCCTTCCCTTTGTCGGCAATGCGGGTTAAAGTTCCGCAAAACAACGACTCCGACGGGAGATCTCTGATGAGCCAGCCAGCCGCGGCGCTCGCGTCCCTTCCCTTCGAGCTCGTCTACTCAGACGGGGAGCCCTTGGAAAGCGACTGGCACCGCATCCAGATGAACCTCTTGATCGACTTGATCGAGGAGGCTTCGACCGAACGGGGGCGCGACGATGTCTTCGCGGGCGGCGACATGTTCGTGTACTACGCCTACGAGCAGGCTCGCGACGTCGCCGCCGGCCGTCCTTACTTCAGGGGGCCGGACGTCTTCTATGTCGCCGGGGTCGAGTCCGGGAAGAGCCGCGAGCGGAAAGCCTGGGTCGCCTGGGAAGAGGGCGGCCGGTTGCCCGACGTCATCTTCGAGCTCCTGTCCCCCTCGACCGCCAGGATCGACCGCACGATCAAGAAGGACCTCTACGCCCGCGACTTCCGCACGCCGGAGTACTTTCTCTACCATCCTTGGACCCAGGAGTTCGAGGGATTCCGCCTGAAGCGGAACAAGTATCAGCCCCTGGCGCCCAACGCTCACGGACGGTTCTGGAGCCAGGAGCTGGGATTGGAGGTCGGGCTGTGGCGGGGTGTCCACGGCGTCCAGGGGAAAGAGAATACCTGGGTGCGCCTCTTCCATCCCGATGGCAGTCTCGTCCCCACCCCGAATGAGCGGGCTGAGGCTGAACGAAAGCGCGCTGACGCCGAACGTCAGCGCGCTGACGCCGCGGAAGCCGAGCTGGCACGGCTGCGCGCCCGGCTCGGCGAGTAATTCGCGGGACTACTTCTCCTCCTCGCCGTTCCGCGTCCCCACGGTGACGCGGACCTCCCTCACCTCGCCCGCCCGTAGCACGCTCAGGATGGCCTCCTTGCCGATCCTCTCCTCTTCCAGGAGGGGCAGGAGCTCGCCGGGATGGCGCAGGGGTGTGCCCTCGAAGGCGGTGATGGCGTCTCCCAGCACCAGTCCCGCCTGGTCGGCCGGGCTGCCGGCCTGGACCGAGGTGACGAGCAGGGCCGTGTTCTGGCCGATCCGCTCGGCGATGGCCGCCGGCAGGCGGACGGGCTGGGTCACGATCCCCAGGTAGCCTCGCCGCACCGAGCCGTGGGCCAGCAGCGATTCGATCACCCGCCGCACCGTGGAGGTAGGGATGACGGTGGCCGTGGCGCGGTAGATCCCGGCCGTGTTAACCCCGAGCACCCTCCCCCGCATGTCGACCAGGGCGCTGCCGGAGAAGCCGTGATGGATTCCCAGGCCCGTCTCGATGTCGGAGTCGATCCGGCCGCCCATGGGCGTGCGCCAGGCTCCGCCCACGTCGCTCACGATCCCCAGGCTGGACCGGGTCCGCGATCCCGGACGGCTCACCGAGAGCACCAGATGGCCGGGCTTCACCTCCCCGGCGTCCGTCCACTCGGCCGGGGCCGGGGACGCGCCTGGGAAACGGAGCGCCGCGAGGTCGGTCGAGGGGTCCCGCCCCGCCACGGCCGCCGTGACGGTGGTGCCGTCCGGGAGCCCGACCTCGATGTCCTCGTCCCACTCCATGACGTGGTGGGCGGTCACGATGGCGCCGTCCGACCAGAGGACGCCGCTCGACGGCACTCTCCGCCTGCGCCCCTTGATCCATACGACGCCGGCCGCCGCCTTCGCGACGACCCCGGCGAGACTTTCCGAAAACTGCCAGGCTGAATCGTTCATCGACTGCTCTCCTTTCATGAAGAGCAGGGTAGACCCCGGCGGGAGGGGTCCGCATCGCCCGAAGGATCAGGTGGGGACCGATCCTTCGGGGAGGTCATCGAGAGGTCAGAGGACGACCAGCCCCAGCCGGACGGCCTGGACGATCGCCTCGCTGCGGCTCTGGACGCCGAGCTTGCCGAGAATCGAGTTGACGTGGAACTTGACGGTGTGGTCGCTGACCCCCAGGCGCTGGGCGATCTGCTTGTTGGAGAGCCCTTGGGTGAGGCGCTGGAGGACCTCGAGCTCCCGGGGCGTCAGGGGCTCGGCGAGGGTGGGCGGCTCCGCCTGGACCGGAGCGAAAGAGCGGGCGTAGACCTCGTCGAGAACGATGAGCCCGAGGGTGGCGGCCCGCAGGGCGGCGGCCAGGAGCTCGCCGTCCGCGTTCCTGGAGAGGGCGCCCCGGGCGCCGGCGGCCAGCGCCTCGCGGGCGTCCGTCTCGTCGGCCACCACGGCGACCACGGGCAGGCCCGCGCTCAGGGCGCGCAGCTCCTCGAGGCCCGTGCGGAGGCCGAGGCCGAGATCCCAGAGGGCCGCGTGGGGCGCGCCGAGATCGCTGGTATCGGTGATATCGGGCCAGGCCTCGTCCGGCGCCACCTGCCCGGAGACGGCGATGCCGTCCTGCCCGCCGAGCAGCAGGGACAGCCCGGCGCGGGCCAGGGGATCGCCGCTTACCACCAGCACTCGCAGCTCCTCCATGACCCCCAGGATACGGTAGAGTAGAAGGGCTATGAACCTGGAACCGTCCGGACGACCCGTCCAACAGATCCTCGACGACGCCCTGGCCGGCCGCCGCATCTCGGCCGGGGACGCCCATACGCTGATCCTCGACGGCGACCTGCTCGACCTGGGGCTGGCCGCCCACGAGGTCCGGAACCGCTTCAACGACCCGGCAGCGGCGACCTACAACATCGACCGGAACATCAACTACACCAACATCTGCGTGTACAAGTGCCGCTTCTGCGCCTTCTACCGCGAGCCGGGGGACCCCGAGGGCTACCTGCTGCCCTTCGAGGAGATCGGCCGCAAGGTGGAGGAGACGCTGGCGCTCAACGGCACGGGCATCCTCATGCAGGGCGGCGTGCACCCCGACCTGCCGCTCTCCTACTACGAGGACCTGCTCCGGTACCTGCGGTCGAGCTATCCGGCCTGCCACGTCCACGCCTTCTCGCCGCCCGAGGTCAAGTTCATCGCCAAGAAGGAGCGGATGAGCTTCTACGAAGTGATCGCGCGGCTCAAGGCCGCCGGGCTCATGTCGATCCCCGGCGGCGGCGCCGAGATCCTGTCCGACCCCATCCGCAAGGACGTGCTGGCCTACCCGAAGTGCTCGGCCGAGGAGTGGATCGACATCATGCGCCAGGCCCACCGCAACGGCCTGCGCACCTCGGCCACGATGATGTACGGCATGGGCGAGGCGCTCACGGACCGCGTCGAGCACTTCCAGCGGGTGCGCGACCTCCAGGACGAGACGGGCGGCTTCACGGCCTTCATCTCCTGGACCTTCCAGCACGAGCACACCGACATGCCGGACGTGCCCGAGACCTACGCCGAGGAGTACCTGCGGACGCTCGCCGTGTCGCGGCTCTTCCTCGACAACATCGTCCATTTCCAGACGAGCTGGGTCACCCAGGGCAAGAAGATCGGCCAGGCCGCCCTCGGCTTCGGGGCGGACGACATGGGCTCGATCATGATCGAGGAGAACGTCGTGGCCTCGGCCGGCACCCACTACCGGATGAGCCAGGACGAGATGGAGCACCTCATCTCCTCCGCCGGCTTCGTCCCCAAGCAGCGGACCAACCTCTACGAGCGGCTGGTCACCCGCGAGGAGACGGCCGAGATGGCACGCAAGTACCGCCACTCGCTGACCCCCCAGAACCGCGACCTGGTGTCGTCAGCGCTGCTGCCCGTGGTGGGTTAGTTCCACTTGAAGTTGATTTCTTGTAGATTTCAAGTAGACTAGCAGTCGAGAGGAGGTGCCCCTTTGGCGACCGCGACTGTTCCTCCGCAGGTAGTTTTACAGGAGCTCCATGATCCAGGGACCGGGCGTCTCGATGCGAATCGAGTCGCCGAGCATCTGAGGGTTCCATTGAAGCAGTTTGCCGGTGCCCTGGGCAAGAACTACTCGACCCTTTATAAGACGCCTTCGGCTCCCGGGCTCCAACCGGGCTTGCGGTCCATCAAGAGAATCTTGGAAATCTTGGAGCAGGTGTTCGCGAACCATTCCACCTCCTTGGCTTGGCTGAACAGCCCGCATCCGGACCTGGGGCAGCGAACTCCTCTGGATGTGATCCTCGAAGGTTATCCCGATGCCGTAGAAGACATGCTGGAAGCTGCCCTGACGGGTACCCCCTCCTGAATGCTATCGGAATCCGGTCTCCGTGCGATTCTCCCCACTCTTCCTCTAATTTCCGAAGGAGGGCCCTGGACCAGAGTACTCGGTTATCACCTCCTGCAAGGTCCCCCGCCGGGATCCGCTGGTCCTCCGCAGCCCCTCTGGCCCGGAGGTCCCATCCTCAGCGGAGCGCGTTTCAGTTTGAAGGGCTCTTTTGGAGGTATTTACCTGGCTTCCGATCCCGTTACAGCTCTCAAAGAGGTCGACGCAATCCTGAACCGTACCGATCTCTTGCCGTTCACGATCCAGACACCACCTTGGACGGTTTTCGCCGTTAAGGGGGTTCTTGAAAAGATCCTCGACCTAACAGATCCTCAGGTTCAGACGCGGCTGGGCACTTCCTCCTCAGAGCTGAGTGGACCGTGGCTCGTTCCGCAATCTCGCTATCTGCGCGGAGAAAGTTCTTTTCCTCCTCCAACTCAGCTTCTGGGCCAAGTCGCCCACGAAACGGGATTGATCCTTGGATTTAAGTATGACTCTGCTAAGAACTTAAACGAGGGTTTCAACTTCGTCGTCTTCTCCGATCGGCTGGCCATCGGTCGATCGAGCTTCCTTGAAGTCTACGATCCCCATGACTACATTCGGCAGAGACTGCCCTAGTGGCAGGGCCTGCAAGCGACGACCGCAGGCAAGGTGTCGTCAGCGCTGCTGCCCGTGGTCGGCTAGCGCCTTCCGCGCCGGGGCGTCGGCGGGCAGCCGCATGCAGTCCAGGAGGCGGGCGAACCGCGGGTCTCCATGCAGGGGATCGAGCGCGGGCTCGACCGCCAGGAAGTGCATCATGAAGCTCTTTCGAGTCCGGCAGTCGTTTTCCAGGGCTTCCAGCGCTTCGTCATGGCGACCGGACCTGACGGAGGCCGAGGCGAAGAAGTAGGCGGGAACGGACCTGGTCCTGACCCTCTCCTGGAGCCACGGCTCCTGCCACCTCCAGAAGTCCTCCAACGTACGGACCTGCGCCGCTTTCTCTCCTTCTCCATAGAGCTCCATCAGGCCTCTGCCGGCCTCCACGGCCGTCGCCTCGTCCTTCAGCTCCAGGGCGCTGTGCAAGAGGACCCAGAGGGTCCAGAAACGGTAAAAGCTCCTCGCTCCGGAAGACTCCGGGGAGATCTTGATCAGCTCCAGCGCCTGCCGCGCCTGCCGGACGGCTTCGTCGTAACGGCGGCCCACATACAGGAAGTAGGAGAAGTCGGAGCCCAGGAGCATCGAGGCCGGATCGAGCTCGCGGGCCTGGCTCACGGAGGCGATGGCTTCGTCGTGCCGGCCCAGGCCCGCGAGGTAGAAGGCGTAGGCGTAGTACGTGTGGGCGTTCCCCGGATCGAGGGCGAGGGCCCGCTGGAACTCCCGGCCGGCCTGCTCCCAGTCGAGATAGCAATGGAAGAGGTTTTGCGCCAGGGCGAAGTGCGCCTCGCCAAGAGTGGGATCGAGCGCGATCGCCCGGCGGGCGGCGGCATCCTTGACCGCCATCTTGGGGCACTGCTCCACGCCGTCCATCGCCAGGGAGAGCGCGACGTACGCGGGAGCGTAAGCGGGGTCCAGCAGGACCGCTTCCTGCAGGCTGGCCGCGGCTTGCACGGGCTGACTTTGCAGGAGGTACCTGCCCCGCAGGTAGGCCTCGTAGCCTTCCGAGGAGGGTTTCGCCTCCTCCCGCGGACCCGAGGCCGGAAGGGAAAGGCCGAGCTCCTCGGCCACGCCGCGGACGATCTGCGAGTAGAGGACGGGCGCATCCCCGAAATCCGTCTCGAAGCTGTGTTGCCAAAGGGCCTGGCCTCCGGCCGTGGGCACGAGCCGCACGGCCATCCGGAGCCGGCGGCCGGAAATCGCGGCCTCTCCGGACAGGACATGAGTCGCGTCCAGCCTGTGCGCGAGCTCCGGACCGCTCTTGCCGGCGTAGACGCGGGCTGAATCGGGGGCGATCACCTTGAGGTCCCTCGGGAAATGCCGTGCGAGCTCGGCCGTGAGGACCTCGGTGATGCCGCCGCAGATCTGGCGGCCGGCGGGATCTCCGCTCCGGCACTCGAGGGGGAGGACCACCAGCCGCGGCGTCGAGGAGCGCGCGTGGCGGCTTCCCACGAGGATGAGCAGGACGCCGGCCAGCAGCGCCACCGAGAGCAGGGGCAGCCAGGACCTCCTCCCCATCTCCAGCTTCGTCGGCCGCGGCGCGGGGGCGGACACCACCGCCGGCACCTGCCCGGACCTCAGGGGCATCAGGAACCTGTACCCCCGCCGGGGGATCGTTTCGATGAACCGCGGCTTGGTGGCGGAGTCCCCGAGCGCCTGGCGGATCTGCTTGACGCAGAAGTTGAGGCTGGCGTCGAAGTCGAGGAACGCTTCTCCCCAGACGAGCTTGCGGAGCTCCTCCCGCTCGACCACCTGGCCGGGCCGGCTGGCGAGGATGGCGAGCACCCGGGCCGGCTGCGGCTGGAGCTTCACCGGCGAGCCCGCCTTGAACAGCTCGCCGCTGTCGGGACGGAGCTCGAAGTCGTCGAATGACAGCGGGGACGACAGCGGGGACGACAGCGGGGATGGCAGCGGGGACGGCTCGCTCATCGCGCCGGCCTCCGCGCCGGGGCGTCGGCCGGCAGCCTGAGGCAGTCGAGGACCTGGGGCCAGCGGGGGTCGCCATGCAGGTCGTCGAACAACGGCTCGATGGCGGCGAAGGGCAGCCGTATACCGGGGGAATCGCACTGCCTGGTGAGCAGGTCCAGCGCGCGCTCGCGCTGGCCGATCAGCATGGCGTTCTTCGCTTGGCTATAGGTGTCGACGGGCCCCTTCCGCAACAGGTCCTGGATCCTCTGCTCCCGCTGTCTCCAGAACTCGTCGACGTCGCCGACCGGAGACTCCGCCCAGGGAGAGCCGAGGATCCGCGAGATCTCTCGGGCGGCGCCGAGGGCGGTCTCCCGGTCGCCGAGCTTCCAGGCGCTCAGGAGAATGGTGTTCTGGCACATGTATCTGCCCATGCCGGCCTCCCTGGGAACGGTGGACTCGCTGAGCGGATACAGCTCCAGGATGCTCCGCGCCTGTCGGATGGCTTCTTCATAGCGGTGGTCCATGTAGAAGTACCAGGCGTAGTTGGAGCCGATCCGCATCGAGGCCGGATTGAGCTCGCGCGCCCGCCCCGCGGACGCGATCCCTTCGGCGTGCCGCCCCAGGGCCGAGAGGTAGAGCGAGTATTCGTGATGGGCGTCGGCGCTCCCCGGGTTGAGAGCCAGGGCCTTCCGGAGCTCCCGGCCGGCCCCTTCCCAGTCGACGCGGTATTGGAAGAGGAGTATGCCCAGGGCGACGTGGGCTTCCGCCAGGTTGGGATCGAGGGCGAGAGCGCGGCGGGCGACAGCCTCGGTGGCCTCGATGTCCGGCGCGACCACGGAGGAGGTTTGCAATCGCGTCAGGGCGAGATGAGCGTACCCGGGAGCGAAGTCCGGATCGAGCAGCACCGCATCCTGCAGCTTGGCCTTGGCCTCTTCATAGCGCTCGTTGCCCAGAAGGTAGAGCCCCCGGAGGTAGGCCTCATAAGCAGGCACGGAGGGCTTCGGTCTCCGTTCCGGCCGCCGCGCGCGGGGCGGCAGCCGCAGCGCCCGGGCCACGCCGTCGGCGATCCGTTCATAGACGAGCGGCGCATCCTCGAGATCCACGTCGAAGCTCTCCCTCCACAGCTCCTTGCCATCCTCCGTCCGCGCCAGCCGAGCGGCGAGGTGCAGCCCTTGACGCGAGGGCTCCGCGTCTCCGGAGAGGACATAGGTCGCCTTCACGCCGCGGCCGATCTCGCGGGCCTCCCTGCCGTAGGCCCGGGCGGAAAGCGGAGCGAGCACGTCGAGCCCGTGGGGGAGCTGCCGGGAGAGCTCGGCCGTGAGCGCCTCGGTGATGCCGCCGCAGACCTGCCGGTCGGCGGGGTTCCCCCCGCGGCAGTCCATGGGGAGGACCGCGAGCCGCGGATCCGGTGAGGCCGGCCTCAGGCGGCTTCCGATCACGAAGGTCAAGAGAATCAGGAGGCCGGCGGTCACACTGATCGCCCCGCGCCGTGACCACGGCCTCGGAACCGGAAGTGGGAGAGCCGGTCCGCCGGCCTCCGTCCTCACGGGTCTGAGGAAGCGGTAGCCGCGCCGAGGCACCGTCTCGATGAAGCGGGGCGACGTGGCGGAGTCCCCGAGCGCCCGGCGGATCTCCTTGACGCAGAAGTTGAGGCTGGCGTCGAAGTCCAGGAAGGATTCTCCCCAGACGAGCTGACGGATCTCCTCGCGGCTGACGACCTCGCCGGGCCGGCTGGCGATGATCTCCAGGACTTTCGCGGGCTGCGGCTGCAGCTTCACGGGCGAGCCCGCGTCGAACAGCTCGCCGCTGTCGAGGCGGAGCTCGAAGTCGTCGAAGAGCAGCCGGGACGGCCCGGAGCCCCCGGCATCGGATGAAAGCGGCGAGATCATCTTCAAGCTCTTATACGAAATTGGCCTGAGGTGGTTTCTCAGCCCCCCCTCATCTTCCGCTCATGGCGGCTTTCCCGGCTCGAACCTACCGTGAGGAGGCATCACACGGAGGCTTGAGACCATGAACGAAACCCAGTCCAGAACCCCACGCCACGATCCGAACCGGGGACGCCGGAGCTATGCCGAGGATGCCAAGGCGCTGCTCCAGCTGAGATTCCGGGAACGGCTGCGGCTCGAAGACGTCGCCCGCGCCCTCTACGTG
>Ga0126305_10000423_pt1 | contig 18348 bp, 12 predicted proteins | sample Plot26_FD_92536 | JGI IMG/M metagenome (GOLD analysis project Ga0126305, IMG submission 92536) | Serpentine soil microbial communities from UC McLaughlin Reserve, CA, USA - Plot26 | ecosystem: Environmental > Terrestrial > Soil > Grasslands | place: USA: UC McLaughlin Reserve, Lake County... | reverse complement strand
CGGGCATCAATGCCCGGGCTACTCGAAAGAGCCCCCTGAAGGGGACTCAGTCGGCTTCAGCCGGCTGTTTTACCTAGCCCGGGCATTCATGCCCGGGCGGCGCCGGATCGCGGGTCGAATTGGCCCTCTTCCTCAGGAGGAGAGGGACCGAGGGTGAGGTTTTTGGAGGGCAGATAGCTCTGGCAGGGAAGGGACTTTCGAGACACCCTCTGAGCGATCCGCGGGGCCTGCTTTGGCGATCTCCAGCAAGTACGGTAGGCTCAACTTTCCAGATGCCAATCGAGGAAGGCGGACTGCTTGCCGGGACCGAAGGTCTTCGTCAGCTACAGCCACAAGGATGAGAAGGCGCTCGAGCAACTTCAGCGCTTCCTGCGTCCCCTGGAGCGCGACGGACTGCTCACCGCTTGGGCGGATACCCGGCTGGAGGGTGGCGACGACTGGCAGCGGGAGATCGAACAGGCTCTGGCTGAGGCCAAGGTCGCCGTCTTCCTGATCTCGCAGGATTTCCTCAACTCCAAGTTCATCCTCGAGGAGGAGGTGCCGCGAGTCCTGGAGCGCGAGGCGGCGGGGAAGATGACCGTCCTTCCCGTGTTCCTGAGCCCTTCGTTCGTTGACGAGACCCGGTTTCCCAAACCGGGCGCCGGCGGCGGCGAAACGGTTCTCCTGACGAAATTTCAGGGCTATGGCAAGCCCGACGAGCCGCTTTCCGAGTTGGAGTGGTCCCAGAGGGACAGGATCTATAAGGATCTCGCTCTCCGCCTGCGGGCGCTCGCCGGCGTGGCCCCGACGGCCGGCGCCCTGGCATCCGCGGCCGTTCCGTCCGCCGCTCCTTCCGCCGGTCCCGCGCGGGCCTACGAGCTGACGGTCCAGTTGGAGGATCGCGGGGAAACCCTGCTCGTCACCTATCACCAGCCTGGGCTGGAGCCCCTCGGCTCGGCCAGCCTCTCCTGGGCCAAGGTGAGGCCATCGATCGATCCTGTCCACCAGATGCTCGATACGGCCCTCAACCGCGCGCTTCAGCCACGGCTCGAGGGCTCCCAGAACGGCTGCTGGCTCCTGACGACCGCCGGCCCGAGCGCCGTGAGGCCTTGGCGCAACGCTCGCTGCCTCCCAGCCTGGGGAGCCACCGCGCGGCGGCGCGCTCCTTCCAGCCGGACGCCGACCTGGTCGACGCCGTCAACGTGGCGCTCGCCGTGGGCGCGCCCCTCCTCCTCACGGGTGAGCCAGGCACGGGCAAGACCCAGGTGGCCTTCTATCTCGCCTGGTACTTCGGCATCGAGGACCAACTCTTCTCTCTGTACGTTCGCAGCAACACCACGGCCGAGGATCTCCTCTACCGTTTCGACGCCGTGGCCTATCTCCATGCCGCGAACGACCCGGCCCTCTCCGGCAAGGCCGTGGAGAAGCAGGCGTTCGTCGAGCCCGGCCCCCTGTGGAAGGCCTATGAAACGGCCGGTCCCTCGATCGTGCTGCTCGACGAGATCGACAAGGCGCCGCGCGATTTTCCGAACGACCTCCTGAACGTCCTCGACCAGCACACCTTTTACGTGCCTGAGGCTGGGCGGACGGTGAGCCGCGGGGAGGGGGCGCCTCCCATCCTGGTGATCACCAGCAACAGCGAGCGGCGTCTGCCCGAGCCGTTCCTGCGGCGCTGCATCTTCCACCACATCGAATTCACGGAAGACCTCCTCCGCCGCGCCGTCGAGGCCCGGGTGGGCGACTTCCCCAACCTCGATACGGACGTGCGTGAGGCGGCCCTCCAGCGCTTCCTGGAGCTGCGGGGGCGCGATCTGCGCAAGAAACCGGCCACGGCGGAGCTGCTCGTCTGGCTGACCATTCTCTCCGCCCGGGGCAACGTGACCGTTGAGGATCTCCGTGCCCCCTTCAAGTCCCTGCCCGCCCACTCCGCGCTGGTCAAGGACCGCGACGACCTCGCACTGTTGAGCTGAGAGACGCTCATGAGCGCCGCCCTCGGCCTCGATCCCCTGCTCGCCGCCCTGCGCGAGGCGGGGCTGCCCGTGGGCGTCGCCGAAGTGGCGCGCCTCCAGCGGGTCTTCGCGCTCGGTCCGCAGCTCGAAGAGGATCGCCGGCTGAAGGCCATCCTGCGGTCCGTTCTCGTCAAGTCGGCGGAGGACCGCGCCCGCTTCGAGCCCATCTTCGACGCCTGGCTCAGCCGCGCCAGGGGGGAGGTGAGCTTCCGCGAGGCGCCGCTCCCCGTGCCCGGGCCCGATCCCGTGGCCGATCCCGTGCCGACATCGCCTCCTCGGCACAGACCTGCTGTCTGGCGTATTTTGGCGGCGGCGGCCTTGCCCTTGCTGGTCTTGATGCTGGGCGATGAGGTCCGGCAGACGCCTCCGTCGGCGCCCAAGATGGCCAGCCCGACAAAACCGCCCGTGGCCACTCCGGTCTCCACGGCCAGAGCCCTCACGCCGGCTGAGATCCGCAAACGCTCGTTTACAACTTGGGTTCCCAGCCTCACTGTCACACCCGCGGAACAGGAGTGGAGGGGCTGGCCGGCCATCTCGCTTGGAAGTCTGGCGCTTCTCGCCGCCGTTGCCCTTTGGCTCAACGTACGAAAACAGGCTTGGATGCCGGAGCCGGCGCCGGAGCCGGCGAGGAAGGGACCACCGCGGGTGTTTCTCACCCTGCCGGAGCTCTCCGGTCCCCAGCTTCTGGAGCCGCGCGAGCAGGAAGCTCTCGTTTGGGGGATCGGCCACTTCGTGGCGGAAGAGCCCACCCGCCGGCTCGACCTGACGGCCACCGTGCGGGAGACGGCGCAGGCCGGAGGCTTCCCCCACCTGCGCTTCCACCAGGCCCGTTATCCAAGGGAGGTCTGGCTGTGGATCGACGAGGCGGCCGGCGACCCGGCCATCCCCCGGATCGCCGAAGAGATCGAGGCTGCTCTCCAGGCTCATAGGCTTCCCGTCGAGCGGGCGCTTTTCCGTGGCGTGCCCGACTGGCTGGTCCAATCCGCGGGCCAGGCCTTCGCGCCCAGCGAGGTGGACGAACGGCGGGACGCGGCCCTGGTGGCAATCCTCACTGACGGCCGCATCCTCGCGCGCCAATACTTGGCCGACGACCGGCGGGCCCGCCTCGACGCGCTCCTGCGCAGCCTCTCCCACTGGCCGCGGCTGGCATTCGTGGACTTCGCCGCGGAGCCGGGCGAGCTGGCGGCCATCCTGGCGAAGCACTCCCTGCTGAGGATCGCACCCGCCGGGCTCGCCGCTTTCCTGGGGGGCAGCGAGACCGCGAAGCGAAAGCCGTCGCCCACCGCCACGGGAGATGCCGCCTGGGCCGCCGCCTGCGCGCTGGCCCCGGCCTCCGTCGACGAGCTCCGGGCGTTCCAACTCCGCAAGCGGCTGGGTCTCGCCACCTCACCTTGGGGCCTCCGCGATCTCCGCGCCGAGGCCCCGGGGCCGCCCGGGCGCCTTCAATGGCAACCTCAGGACCGCGCCCGGCGGGTCAACTGGCTGCACGCCGCGGAGGCTCAAGACGGGGACGAAGTGTCACCGGGAAGCCTGCTTGGCAAGGCGCTCGATTTTTGGGAGGAGGTCTACGACCGGGAGCTGAAAGAGCGGACCGGCCGGGCGGAGGAGGGCTCCTGGCTGGACACCCCGGCCCACCAGCACCTCGCCATGGAGCGCGCCCTGCTGTCTCTCTGGCGCGACCCTGGGAACGGGGCGCGGGAGCTTTACCGGCTTCACGGCGGCGCCTTGCGCGACCTCGTCGAGACGCACCTCCGGGATTTGGCCCCCGCGGATTGGGGGAGCCCGGAGCTGCTGCACCTTCCCTGGCCCTGGGAAAGTCTCCCGGGGTCCGCGCGGGTCATGCTTCAAGAGATGGGGCTCGGCGGCGGCATGCCGTCGGCCAGCCTTCGGCGGCCCGGGCGGCTCTGGCTGGGGCTGGGGCTCTGTCTCGGGCTCGCCGTGGGAGCTCTCGGCGCGGCCGGTATCAGCGGCTGGCGGCAGCCGGGAGACCCGCCAGTCATCGTGCATGGTCCGGAGAAGCCCGCGGACGTCTGGGAGGAAACCCGTTCCTTCTCAGCCGGGCACTGGGATGTGGCCGTAGGAACCCGTAAATCCCAGGCGGTTCAAAAGGCCCCGGCTGGTGCGCAGGTGGCTGTCCGGTGGGAGAGCCGGAAGGTGCGGTGTGTTTGGGCGACTTCTGAATCCGAGGAGTGGAACTGTGGGACTCTCGAAAATCCGCCGCCCTTGCCCGAGTTCCTCAGGAGGAGGGTCGTGGTACTGGAAGCCCGGCCAGGATCTCCGGAAGCCGACGCTTTGGCCGCTGATCTCCTGGACAGTGGATCGGCCGATCAGGTGGTTGTCTCCACTGTTTGGTCGCTGCGATACTTGCTTGCCCCAGGCCTCCTCGTCCTGCCGAACTCTGACTGGGGGAAGCTCAGGAAAGCCCTGCGCTTTGACGGGATTAGGACTGTCCAACAAGTATGGCCGGGCCTGAAACCGGTGCTCGGCGATCCATACGCACAGCTTCGCGGGTTGCCGGCTTGCCGGAACGGCGAATTGCTCGAAGAGGATGGTATGACCTTCGTCCACGTCTGCCTTGGGACCTTCACCATGGGCTCGGCCGCAGACGATCCACAGGCTGAAGATGATGAAAAGCCCGCACACGAAGTTACTCTGAGCGAGTTTTGGATCGGCAAGACCGAGGTAACGAACGCCCAATACCGTTCGGACCACCCTGACCACGAGGGACCGGACACGCTCCCGGCATCCGGGGTGACCTGGGACGAAGCGAAGACCTTCTGCGAGCGCCACGGCGGGCGTCTGCCCACGGAAGCCGAATGGGAGTATGCGGCGCGCGCCGGGACTCAGACTCCCTGGTCTTTTGGTGCCGATGAAAGCAAGCTCGGAGAATTTGCCTGGTTCAGGGAGAATTCCGGTTCGGAGCCGCACCCCGTCGCCACCCAGAAACCGAACACATGGGGCCTCTACGACATGCACGGCAATGTTTGGGAGTGGGTGGAGGACCGGTACGGCGGCCCCTATTCATCCGGTCCGCGGACAGATCCCCAAGGGACTGGAGCCGGCGAGTATCGTACGTTGCGGGGGGGTTCCTTCATCAACACGCCCTGGAACCTGCGCTCCGCGAACCGGGACTGGTACCAGCCTTCGATCCGGTTCAGGTACATCGGCTTCCGCTGTGCCCGCAGCCCCCGCCGCCAGCCTTGAGCGCCTGAGGAACAGGCCCTGTGCCTCAGGAGGCCCAACGGGCCGCAATCCCTCACCGTGAGATTTCCCGCCTCAAGACACCGTACCGGTAGAGACGGCCCATCCCCGTTACGATACCTTCCGCAGGCCACGGGGACGTCGGGCCGTCTCTTCGGAGGGCACGCCGCTCCAAGATCCCAGTCCTGATCCGGTCAGGTCCAAGCCAAAACGTCACGGTAGAATCCCGGTGGTTCCGCCCTGCCGGCTCTTCCACCTCCACCTCGGATCTCATGCCTTCCCCGTACGCCGCATGTACCCACCCGACCTGGGTGGGGCGGCGCCTTCTCGCGGCCTTTTGCCTTCTCGACGATCGTGGCAGGGCGGCGGCCTACCCTTCGAGAGAGACGCCCCGTCGTCCCGTGGTCGCCGAAACGGTGTCGTAACGGGGGTGGGGCGTCTCTACGGGAGGGTGCCGCAAGAGGGAAAGGTCTCGCTGCGATCCGGCGTTCTGACGCGCAGGCTCCCAGCCCGATGGGCTGGGCTGAGGGAACCCGGGCCGTTGGCCCGTAAAGCAGGTCAAGAGGACAAGGATCAAGGCTGGCGGCGGGGGTTGCGGGCACAGCGGAAACCGATGCCCCTGACCCGGAACGTGGGCTGGACCCCGTTCCGGACCGCGGAGTGCAGGAACCTGGGCGTGTCGATGAAGGAGCCCCCTCGCATTATGCGCCTGGTGCCATCGTCAGGCCCGGCCGGATCGGTCTGCCGCTTGGTGGTGTAAGAGCCAAACCAGTCCCAGCACCACTCCCACACGTTGCCGTGCATGTCGTGGAGCCCCAATGCGTTGGGCAGCTTGCCTCCCACCGGTTGGGGTTCATCGTTGGAGTTGTCATCGAACCAGGCGTAATCGCCAAGCTGCTCCTCGTTATCTCCGAAAGAAAACCGGAACGAGTTCCAGCCCTCGAACCGGGTCAGGAACTTCGGCTTCCGCTGTGCCCGCAGCAGCCCCCGCCGCCAGCCTTGAGCGCCTTAGGAACAGGCCCTGTGCCTCAGGAGGCCCAACGGGCCGCAATCCCCTCAGCCCAGGGCAACGCCCTGAATGGCACGGCGTCCGGTGAGTCAAGTAAGCGGTCGCCCCCGTACCTAGGAAACTGAACGGCAGAACGTTGGTTCACCGTGAGATTTCCCGCCTCAAGACACCGTAGCGGTAGAGACGGCCCATCCCCGTTACGATACCTTCCGCAGGCCACGGGGACGTCGGGCCGTCTCTTCGGAGGGCACGCCGCTCCAAGATCCCAGGCCTGATCCGGTCAGGTCCAACCCAAAACGTCACGGTAGAATCCGGTGGTTCCGCCCTGCCGGCTCTTCCACATCCACCTCGGATCTCACGCCGTCCCCGTACGCCGCATGTACCACCTGACCCGGTGGGCGGCGCCTTCTCGCGGTCTTTTGCCTTCTCGACGATCGTGGCAAGGCGGCGGCCTACCCTTCGAGAGAGACGCCCCGTCGTCCCCGTGGTCGCCGAAACGGTGTCGTAACGGGGGTGGGGCGTCTCTACGGGAGGGTGCCGCAAGAGGAAAGGTCTCGCTGCGATCCGGCGTTCTGCCAGCCCGATGGGCTGGGCTGAGGGAACCCGGGCCGTTGGCCCGTAAAGCAGGTCAAGAGGACAAGGATCAAGGCTGGCGGCGGGGGCTGCGGGCACAGCGGAAGCCAGTGCCCCCGTTCCGGACCGGGGGCGGGTTCCAGCCCCGGCCCGCGGAGCGCAGGTTCCCGGGCGAGTCGATAAAGGAGCCCCCCCGCAACGTACGACCGGCTCCATCGTCAGGCCCGGCCGGATCGGTCTGCCGCTCGGCGGTGTAAGAGCCAAACCAGTCCCAGCACCACTCCCACACGTTGCCGTGCATGCCGTGGAGCCCCAATGCGTTGGGCAGCTTGCCTCCCACCGGTTGGGGTTCATTGTTGGAGTTGTCATCGAACCAGGCGTGGCCGCCAAGCTGCTCCTCGTCATCTCCGAAAGAAAACCGGGTGGTGGTGCCGGCCCGGCAGGCGTATTCCCACTCGGCCTCTGTCAGGAGGCGGTCGCCGGTGGCGGTGCGATTCCAATCCACCCGTTCGCCTTCGATCCGGTAGCAGGGCTCGAGCCCTGCCCGTTCTGAGAGGCGGTTGCAGAATTCCACGGCATCGAGCCAGGAGACGTTGTTGACAGGCCGCTCGTCCGCCTCGCCTTTAGGCCAGCCCGGATCCTGACCCAGGGTCTCAGCGTATAGGCGGCGGGTGACGGGGAGCCGCATGCAGGCGAACGGAGAGATCCGGACCGGATGGACCGGCCCCTCGTTATCGAAGCGGCCCTCTTCGCTCTCCGGGCTGCCCATGAGGAACGAGCCGCCGCGGATCTCTACGAGATCCACCAGGGGAGGCTGGACGCCAGGACCGGCCCGCTCCACCACTGCGATGGGCTCGCCGCTCGCCGCCAACCCGGCCGCGGCGCCCAGGAGCGCGAGAAATCCGAGGATGCCGGCCGCGCCGGGCGCCGCACCCGCGAGCGCGGCGCCGGCCAAAGCACCGCCGCCGAGGCCGAGCGCCCAGGCTCCCCAGGGAGGGAGGAAGTCCAGCCGGCGGAGCCAGGGGGTTGGCATGATGACGATCACCATCGGGGAAGGTCTGCCTCAGCTTCCTCGATGTTGACGACTCCCATAGCCAATCCTCCTTGCCTTATTGTACTCGGGCCGGGCCTTCACCTCAGGGCTTACTCTCGCCGCCCCACCCAGGGCGGCCACATAGGGCCGCCCCTACTCAGGAAGGCCTCGCCTCTACCCGGACCGTATAGAATATAAGCCGTTTCTCTATTCTCGATTCCTCTCGGTAAGCCATGCCCGCCACCCGCAATCGGCTCTTCCTCCTCGCCGCCTTCCTCTATATAGCGGCCGGCGGCACCCTCCGGGCGAGCACGCTCGACCGGCTGCCGGCCGCTCCGGGGTACGTCCACGAGGTGTTCGGCGTCGGCGACGGTCTGCCCAGCGCGGGGATCTTGAAGGCGCTTCAGAGCCGGGACGGCTATCTCTGGCTCGCCACGTTCGACGGGCTGGTGCGCTTCGACGGGCGCCGATTCGAGGTTTTCGACAGCGACCGCGTCCCGGCCCTGGGGAGCAACCGGGTCGTCGAGCTGGCCGAGGGCCGCGACGGCACCCTGTGGATCCGCACCGAGCAGGGGCACGTTGCCCGGTATCTGGAGGGCGTCTTCACCTCGTGCCAGCGTCCGCAACAGGGTCGCGTGAGCTGCGGATCGCCCCAGCCCGGCGCCCCCTATTACACCCGGCTCTATCAGGATCTCGCCGGCACGGTCTGGCTCGGCGGCCCGGCCGGCGTCTTCCGGGTGGCGGGCGGCGATGCCCAAGCCATCCCTGGAGGCGGGATCGAAGGGGCCGTCGAGTCGATCCTCCTCGACCATGCGGGCCGGCTCTGGGTGGGCACCGGGCTCGGCCTCTGGGTGAGGCGGGCCGGCCGCTTCGAGAGGGTGGCGCTGCCCGCCGGTGCATTCGAGCTCACCTACCCTTCGGTGGCCGAGGACTCCGCGGGCGAGGTCTGGGTGGCGACGTCGCTCGGCACGGGCCGCGTCCGCGACGGCGTGTTCACCCCCGAGACCTCAGGCTGGGGCTTCGTCGTCCAGGACCCCCAAGGCGGGATCTGGATCGGGAGCCCGGGCCGGCTGTCGCACCGCCGGGGATCCGGGGGAGACGAGCGGATCGAGACCGTCGTGGACGGCCAGCCGGGTACCCACCGCCTGCTCCCGGGGTCCAACGTGCGCATCGATTCCCGCGGCCAGGCGTGGGTCGCCTGGACCGGGTCGCTCTACCGCGATGGCGTGCCGGTGCTGCGGCTGGCGGACCCGCTGGGCGCCTTCACCTCGGTGACCCTCGACCGCGAGGGCACGGTCTGGGCCACGACCTCGCGGTCGGGCGAGCTGCACGCTCTGCATCCGGCCCGGCTCACCACATTCAGTGAGGGGCTCCCCACCCCCTCCGTCTACCCCCTCTACGAGGACCGCGACGGCACGATCCTGGCCGGCGGACGGAAGTTCCTCGCCTCGCTCGCTCCCCGGGAGCGGCGCTTCCGCTCCAGGGAGATCCCGGGCGAAGTGGTCCTGGATACGATGGCGATCCTGCGCGACCGCGCCGGCGTCCTCTGGGTGGGGACCACCCGGGGCTTGTTCTCCCTGGGCGAAGGCGGCCTCGTCGCCGCGGAGGACGGAGAGTTGCAGCGGCTGATCGTCCGTGCGCTCCATGAGGATGCCCACGGCGTCCTGTGGGCCGGCACGGAGGGCGGGCTCTTCCGGCGGGAACCGGCCTCCCAGGGCGGCCGGTGGACCCGGCGATGGACCCGGACAATCCCGCGACAGTGGGTGCGTGTGATCCGCGAGACGCCGGACGGCGCGCTCTGGCTGGGCACCAACGGCGGCGGCGTGATCCGCCTTGCGGAGGGACGGTTCACCGCCGTCACCCAGGCCGAAGGGCTGTCGAGCGACCTCGTGCGGGCGCTCTGGCTCGCGCCCGACGGCCAATTGTGGATCGGCACCGAGAACCGCGGCCTGAGCCGCCTCGATCCCGGTTCGGTCGGCCGGCCGGGAGGACCCCGGATCGCACGGATCGGGCAGGCGCAGGGGCTCTACTCGAACGGCATCCACCAGATCGTCGCCGACGGCTTGGGCAATCTTTGGATGAGCAGCAACCTGGGAATCTTCCGGGCGCGCCTCGCGGACCTGAACGCCGTGGCCGACGGCCGCCGGGACCGTTTGGAGACGTTCGCCTACACCGAGCGGGACGGCATGGTGACGCGCGAGGCCAACGGCGGCGTCCAGGACGCGGGTCTGCGCGACCGCTCGGGCCGGCTCTGGTTCCCGACGCAGGCCGGCGTGGTGCGCTTCGATCCACGCGAGGTCCTGCGCCGCCGCCCGCCGCCGCCCGTGCACGTGGAGGGTCTGCGGGTGGGGGAGGAGGAAGCCCCGCTGCAAGGCGGCGCCCTGCGCCTGCCGCCGAGCCGGCGCAGCTTCACCTTCGAGCTCGCGGCCCCCTCGTTCCTGGCGCCCGAGCGCCAGAGGTTCCGCTACCGCCTCGTCCCCTATGATCGCGACTGGATCGACGCCGGGACGCGGCCCGAGGCCTCCTACACCAAGGTGCCCCCGGGCCGGTACCGCTTCGAGGCTCTGGCCTCCGGTCCCGACGGCGAGTGGAGCCCCCGTCCCGCCACCGTCGACCTCGAAATCGTTCCCCGCTTCTACGAGACGGTCTGGTTCCGCACCCTCTGCGGGCTGGCGGCGCTGGCGGCCCTCGCGGCGCTCCTGGCCGCGGTGGTGCGCGTGCGGGTCGCGCGCCAGGAGGCGCTGCAGCGGCAGCTCGAGCAGTTGGTGGAGGAGAGGACGGCCACCATCGCCGAGCAGGCGGAGAAGTTGCGCGAGCTCGATCAGCTCAAGTCGCAGTTCTTCGCCAACGTCTCCCACGAGCTGCGGACGCCGCTCACGCTCACCCTCGGGCCCCTGCGCGATGTCCTCGGGGGGCGGTTCGGGCCGCTGCGCGAGGATCTCGCCGGTCAGCTCGGGGTGGCGGAGCGCAATGCCCAGCGCCTGCTCGGCCTGGTCGACCAGCTCCTGGACATCGCCCGGCTGGACGCCGGGCGGCTGCGGCTGCGGGTCCGTCAGGGGGACCTCGCGGCCTTCATCCGCGAGCGCGTCGAGGCTTTCCTGCCCCTCGCCCAGCGCCGCGAGATCGAGCTGTCGCTGGCGGCGCCGGCCGAGGCGGTGGAGGTCTGGTTCGACGAGGTGCAGCTCGAGAAGGTGTTCGACAATCTGATCAGCAACGCCCTCAAGTTCACTCCTCGGGGCGGCCGGGTGCAGGTGGCGGTGGCGGCGCCGCCGTGGTCCGCCCGGGTGACGGCGAGCGTGCGCGACAACGGCCCGGGCATCCCGGCCGATCACCTGGACCACGTCTTCGAACGCTTCTATCAGGTGGAAGCCACGTCGCGGCGGCGCTGGCCGGGCGCGGGGATCGGCCTTTCCCTCGCCCGGCAACTGGTCGAGCTCCATGGCGGCACGGTGTCGGTCGAGGGCGCCGAGGGGGAGGGCGCCTGCTTCACCGTGGCCCTCCTGCGCGGCCGGCAGCATTTTCCCCCCGGATCGGTGGACGAAGGGACGGCCGGCCGGGACCGCCCCTCTTCCACCTTCGTCGTCGCCTCGCTCCTGGACGAGACCGGCGTCACTCCCGGCGACGCCGAGCCGGCGCCCGAGGACGACCGCACGACGGTGCTGGTGGTGGACGACAACCCGGAGATCCGCGCCTACGTCCGCAGCCACCTGGAGCCCGACTACCGCGTGGTGGAGGCCGCCGACGGCGTCGAGGGGCTGGAACGGGCCCGGCGCCTCGTGCCCGACCTGGTGGTCAGCGACATCATGATGCCGGGCCTCGACGGCAACGCCCTGTTCCGTAGCCTGCGCGAGGATCCCGAGCTGGAGTTCGTGCCCGTGATCCTGCTCACGGCCAAGGCCTCGGCGGAGAGCCGGATCCAGGGCCTGCGCGACGGGGTGGACGACTACCTGGTCAAGCCTTTCGACCCGCGGGAGCTCAAGGCGCGGGTGGACAACCTGATCGCCGCCCGCAAGCGCCTGGTGGCGCGGTTCGAAGGTGCGCCGCCGCGGCCGCTGCGGGTCTCGGAGGTCCAGGTGACCTCGGCGGACGAGTCGTTCGTGGCCCGGGTGCAGGCCGCCGTGGAGGAGCGCCTGGGCGACAGCGAGCTCACCGTCGAGTCGCTCGCCGACGCCCTCGCCTGCGACCGCTCCTACCTCCTGCGCAAGCTCCGCGCCCTGACCGGCGAGACCCCCTCGGGATTGATCCGTTCCCTCCGCCTCCAGCGCGCCGAGCAGCTCCTGCGGGCGGGCGCCGGCACGGTCAGCGAGATCGCCTACTCCGTGGGCTTCAAGAGCGTCGCCCACTTCTCCAATGCCTTCCACGAGACCTACGGCGAGCGGCCGTCGGCGTTCGCGGCGCGGCATCGGGGGGGGTGAGCCCTCACTCCCCAACCCCTCTCTCCCGACCCCTCCCTCCCACCCTCACCGGGAGAGAGGGGCTTAAAAACCTCACCGGACAAATCTCTCCCTCTTCTCCCGGTGAAGCGGACGCCCCGCTCTCAGGGTGTTCCAGGGTATCTCGAAGAGTCTCGTATTCACGTATAACTCATTGACTTTGCTACGGTTACTGATATCATAGTGACCAAGGACATCTTACCAGATCGCAAGCACAGAGACCGATTTCTTTACCTATTCTCTACCTACAACCGCCACCTGGACAAGGGCCGAACCATGAAACTGAAGCTCACGGAAGCCCGGATTCCCGCCCTCCGCACCCTCAAGCCTCAAGAGGACATTTTCCACGAGCCCACCCCGGGGGCGGGGTTGCGGATCACCCGCAAAGGACGCAAGACCTGGTTTCTCCTCTACTGCGCACCGGGCTCTAAGCAGTTGCGCCGCGTCTACTTCGGCGAGCACCCGACCGGAAGGCTGGGCCAAGCCCGCTATCTCTCCCTCAAGGACTTTGAGCGGGAATACTCCATTGTCCGGGGGGACCTCGCCCGGGGTATTGACCCGCAGCTTAAGACGGTGGCCGTCGATCCCGAGACGGCCAAGCTCATCCCCTCCTCCCTTCTCCCGGAGGATCTCCGCAAGATCTTCCCCGAGGGAGTGGTCGAGGGTACGGTCGGAGCGGTCCTGGCCGACTACCTCCAGCACCACGCCGCCTTTCATCTGACCCCCAGGGGGTACCTCAACTATCGCCAACTCACCCGCTCGTATTTAACCCCCGTCTTCAAAATCCCCGTCTTCCAATTCGGCGAGGAGGACGTACGCTCCCTTCTTTCCCAGGTCACCCGCAGGGCTCCGCAGGCGGTCCGCCATGCCAAGAACGTCCTAAGTTGCGCCTTCGTCTACGGCAGAGAGCACATTCATGGAGTCAAAGCGAACCCATGCCAGGGAGTCAAGGTGACTGTGCCGAAGGTCAAGCGGGACCGCTGGCTCACAGACCCTGAGATCGAGACGGTCCTACAAGCGCTCCCCCGGATGAAGAATCAGAAGGCGGCGGACATCTACCTCCTGATCCTGGCCTCTCTATGCCGCCCGGGAGAAGCGGCCGGGATCAAGGCCGAGGATGTCACCACCCTGAACGGGGAGCGGGTCTGGAAGGTCGCCGAGCCCAAGAACGGCAAAGACTTCCTGATCCCCTTGGAGGGACCGGTCCGGGAAGTTATTGAGCACCGAATCGCCGAGGTCAACGGCACTGGTCCTCTGTTTTGGAGGATCACGCCGGGGGACGATTACCCCCGTCAGCTCAAGGACGCCAACCGGGAACTCCGGGAGCTGACCAGCCTTCAGGACATCCGGCCCCACGACCTGAGACGGACGGGGAGGACCCATGTTTCGGGCCTAGGAATTCGGGACGAAGTTGGAGAGGCCCTTCTCAACCATGCGAAGGAAGCCGTCAACGGAACGTACAACCTCTATTCTTACTGGACCGAGAGAAAGGAAGCTCTGAGGCTTTGGCATCGGAAGCTGGCCGGCCTTCAGGGCCGCCAGCAGGAGGCTGCCTAAATTAGGGTCTCCGCGCGGAGGCTATGACCAGAGCAGCCCAGCGATACATCGAGAGGCCCGGCTCCGCCGGGCCGCGCGGCCCTCGGTCGCTCCGCTCCCTCGCCAAGCCCTAAGCCCGCGGGTTTTGAGTTAGTTTCTCTCCCGCGCTACGCGCGGCTGGTGGGTTGAGCGACTCCGAGCGTGCAAGAACCGTTCAGAGAGGGCCTTCCCGTCTCATGGCCGGGGCTCCGCCGCCGGCGCGGCCCTCGGTCGCTCCGCTCCCTAGCCAAGCCCTAAGCCCGCTGCCGGCAAAAGTTAGTTTTCCTTCCGCGCTGCGCGCGCTGGTAATGGAGCGGGAGCGGCGCTGCACACTCGGGGCGCTCTCATCGCCAAAGGGCGAACCGTTGACTCCTGTGGCGCCACTATACTAAAAGTGTCGAATCATGAAGAAGACCAGGGGGCGTGAGATTGTCAGTGTGCGCCGATCGCCCAGCGGTGCGGTAGTGGTCACAGAACGCACCAGTGGCGGCGAGTATGTGACGCGCTCCTTTGAAGGGCAGGTTCCGCAGAAATATCTTGAACGCCTTCCAGAGTGGGACGAGTACAAGTGACGCACGGAGTTTGCCCGCGAGGTGCTCTCCCCCTGCTGAAGGCGCGGTATAATCCTGAGTTGCTGTTTGAGGGGGACGCCTGCGGCAGGCTTCTGACACTCCACCATACATCCCTACAGAGCGATTGAAAAGCTCTCGACAGTCCGAAGGAGACGACATGAAGAAAAAGACGAAGAAGCTCACCCTCCACCGGGAAAGTCTCGTTCAACTAGGACTCCCGGAGCCCAACCTTGAGCCCGTGGCCGGAGGGTATTCTCTGCGCTGTTACACGACCCCGTACTACGTGTCCTGCGACGCCAGCTGTGGCGCTACCTGCACAGACTTTTGTTGAGCCAGGCCGGTCTCTGGTGACGGCGAAGGCCCCTCGGTCATGCGAGGGGCCAGTGCCTTGGTCTACGCTGCCCGGTTGAGCGCTTCGGCCCGGCGCTTCGAGCTTCGCGGAAACCTCCCCCAGCGTTGCAACTCCGGACCCAGAGATGCGCCTGAGATAGCCCGTGACCTCGCACGGCGCCTCAAATCGACAAGTCCACCGCCCATCGCACCAGCGGCCCTAGAACTGCGCCTCTTTCCAAGTGGTAGGCCGGGACCGGACAGGGATCATTGATCGGAACCTTCCAAGCCCTGAGCCCGCTGCCGACGGGCGGGTTAGTCAGGTACGAGCGCTTCGCGCGCTCCTTGATTCCCCCAGCGCACCCTGTCGCGCTGCACAGCGCCTGCGGCTCGCGCTCGATTGGCGCTCGCTGCGCTCGGGAGAGAGCGCCGGAGACAATATGAGAGCCCCCTCTGGCCGGGTCGCACTGTGTTGCTCCAAGAGGCCAACCTGCCGGGACCACGTTGCCGCCGGCCCCCGGTTGTCACTTCTACCCTCTCTTGCCAACCCCTGAGTCCGCTGCCGACGGCGGGTAGTGAGGTAAGTTCGCGAAGCCGCTTCGCTCGGGCGACTACAACGCTCCGGCAGAGGAGCCAGGGCGTTTCGGCAGTCAAATCTTGCCTTGGCCGTTTCCTCTCGCCGAAGAAATTCCCGCATCTCCTCGGACGTGCGCCCTCTGTCTCTAAAGACGCTCTCGCGGACCACCTTCCCGATGGGGGTGTAGTGTGAAATGGGAGTTCTTTAATCGCCCGGCCGCCGACAGCTCGCTGAAGGCCAAGTCCCCATCCACCCCCGAAAGTAAGCTGGTGCGGCCTGCGGCCGGGGGGAGAGACGGGAACGGGAACCAGCCAGTGCTATGTGCTACGCGGCTGCGCCGCGAAGCACATAGCAAATCGCCCCGCATTCGCGGCTTCGCCGCTCAAGCGGGAAAAACCATGATCCCACACAATCTCAAGGCTTTTCAGGAGCCGCGATCTATTTGCAAGGCTTTTCACGAAATGTCAGCGCGGCTCGATTAATATCAACTTCGGAATCGATCTTGACCGGGTAATCTCTGGTTTTTACACTCGCTCGTGAGATGAGCGAGGACACCGACAACCCGCAGGCCAAGACGCACCGGACCGTTATCCGCTCCGCGCGCTTTACTCCTGATGAATGGGCTGCCGTTCAAGAGCGCGCCGCGGCGGCCCGGCTGTCGCCCGCCCGCTACTTGCGGTACGTCGCCCTCGGCACACCCCTCGGGCGACGCGTTAACGCCGAGGCCGTCGTTGCCATCAACCGCGCCGGCGTCGTCCTGAACAACCTCGTCCGCCAAGCCATCCGTACGGGACAACCTTTCATCGCCTCCAACGTGAGAGAGGCCCTCGACCTGCTCCGCGAACGGCTCCGAGACTTCCTATGATCGGCAAGACTCACAGCGGCTCCGGCTTCGGCGGCTTGACTCGCTACCTGCTCAAGGGAAAGACATCCGATCCCAAGCCGGACCGGGTCGCCTGGACCTCCACTCGCGAGCTGGCACTTGAAGATCCCCAAGACGCCGCCCTGCTCATGCGCATCACCGCCGCCCAGGGACGCACGGACCAGCCCGTGCAGCACCTCTCTATCTCCCTGGCCCCGGGCGAGCACCTTTCCCGCGAACAGTGGGAGCAGGTCATCGACCGGACTCTGAAAGACCTCGACCTCGAAGGGCATCAAGCCCTCATCGTCGCCCATCGAGACACCGACCACGAGCACATCCACCTCATGGTCAATCGCGTGCACCCGGAGACTCTGCGCGCCTGGAATCGCTGGCAAGACCGGCCCCGCCTCATGGCCTCCCTGCGCGGCCAGGAGCTGGATCTCGGCCTGCAGCCGACCCCTCACGTCAAGGACCCGGACCGGCTCCCGGAGCGACTCATGCAAGGCTTCATTCACGCCGGGGAGCCTCCCTTCCTCGACTACGCCCGCGCCGAGGCGCGGCCCCTCTTCAAGGACGCCCGCTCCTGGGACGAGTTGCACGAACGCCTAGCCGAGAAAGGATTGTTCTTGGAACGCAAGGGACAGGGCCTCGTCGTTACCGACGATCACCGCCACGTCAAAGCGTCCTCCGTGGAACGCGGCGCCTCTTTAGCGGCGTTGGAAGCGAGGCTCGGACCGTACGAAATGCGAAGGCCGCTGCTTCAGGAGGTGGACAGTGACTTACGAGGAGACCACCGAGCCGAGCTCTACAATCAGGTCGCCCCAGCCCTTCGCGCAAGGCAGGAGGCCGAGGACGCGCTGAAGCAGGCGGGCGAGGCCGCCCGCCGCTTGGAGCAGGCCCGGGAGACCGTTCGCGCCGCGATCGCTGGCGCCTACCGCAATCCTGTCCAGGTCGAGAGTCGCTACTTCGCCTATATCGACCAAGAGGAGGCACTCCCTTCGGTTCGCCCCGCCCAACTTGGCGAGTTGAGGGGAATCGTCCTTCGCACCCCCAGCCCTATTCCTCTCGGGGCAGAGGGTAGCAAGGCTCTCGAGATCGCCGCCGACCAACTCCCCCGGTTCGGCTCCGACTATCTGCGCGCCCAGCAGGATCTCGTGCGAGCCGACGCCCGCCTCTCCGAGGCACGCCGGAAGGAAGCACAGCTCACCGAGAGCTTTCGTCCCCAGTTCATCGAGCTGGATCAGATCCAGAACCGGGCCGCGACTCTTAACGAGCGTCTGTTGTCCTTGCGTCCTCGGGATCAGATCGCCCTTGCCCGAGGACACGGCCGGCAGGATCTGGAGCAGGCCGCCCGTCGCCGTCCTGAGCACGCTACTCGCACGCTCGCGTCACGGCAGCGGTGGATGCAGAACCTCTCCCGCGACCTCAACCGCGTCCTCGACCGCCGCCTGGGCCGTACCGGCCTCTCCCTTCCCGCCCAATCCCTCACCGATTGGACGGCGCAAGCCCTTCGCCTCGGCCTGCACCCGCTTCACGCCGTGCAGGTGCTGACGCGGAGCGGTATTCCCCTCGCCGACGCGGCCCGCGCGGTCTCCCTGACCCGCGCCGCGATTCGTAATCCCGCCAAGGCCGCCCTCAGGTTGACCGCCAAGGCCCTGGGCATTCCCTCGTTGCCGGTCCGGCTGGCCACAATAGCCTGGGACTTGGTACGGAATCAGGTGCTTTCGCGGTAGCTTAGCCCCTACCTTCTCGGCTATTTCTAGGAAGGCAAGCGGCGCCTTGCTTTCTCGATCTCGGCGATCACGCGGCGAGTCAATTCCACCGTTGCCCTCTCCTGCCGGGCAGCGTCACAGAAGAGACCCAGGGCAGCCAGGGCCTCGCGATTGATTCCTTGGGTCCTGAAGATCCAGCCCATGGCGACGGCCAATTCCTGAACCTCCAAGGTACGCCCGGCCCTTAGCCAAAGCTCGGCGAGATCAAGCGAGGAGAGGGCCGCGTCGTAAGGCATTTCGCGAGCTGTGAAGTCCCGACCAACCAACTCCAGGCCGGCGACTGCCGCTTCCGTCTGTCCCTGTCCTGCCGCCACTTTCGATTCAAGCCAGACGAGGCGGAGGAGGTCCAACTCGTTGGCCTGCTGAATAGCCAACTCGCGAACCCCGGCCAGCATCTCCGCCGCCTCGTCGAAGCGTTCCAGT